>Ga0208160_1000151_pt1 | contig 33525 bp, 30 predicted proteins | sample CB_VirMetaG_FD_184536 | JGI IMG/M metagenome (GOLD analysis project Ga0208160, IMG submission 184536) | Freshwater to marine saline gradient viral communities from Chesapeake Bay - CB_1504_1 Viral MetaG (SPAdes) (version 4) | ecosystem: Environmental > Aquatic > Marine > Coastal | place: USA... | reverse complement strand
CAGGCGCATGTTTGACAGAGCTATGAAGGCTCGGTTGGCTGGCGACACGAAGGACGCGGACAAGGGCACGATCCCCGGCCAGAGCCGCATCTACGGCGCGATGGTGGTGGAGAACTGTTTGGCTGGCGACACACAAGTACTTACCCAGCGGGGGTGGACTCCGATCGTAGGCGTGCAGGCTGACGACCAACTCTGGGATGGCGTGCAATGGGTGCAGCATGACGGGTTGATTAGTCAAGGCGAACAGTCTACTACCAAACTCGATGGGGTCCGCATGACCCCGGACCATGAGGTCCTAACCGAGAAAGGGTGGCGCCGTGCATCATCGTGCGAAGGACTATACAGGTCAGACTTTTGGTTACCTGACGGGAGTACGGTATCAGGGCACGAACGGTCGCCGTTCACTGTGGGTATTCCAGTGCATATGCGGGACGGAGGTGACGCGCGTAGCCAGTGGTGCGGAGAAGTGGGCACGGCGTGGCGGGAGTTCCTCGTGCGGCTGCATGGCGGCGGCGGCGAACAAGACTCACGGCATGACCAATCACCCGGCCTACTGGGTATGGCGCTCCATGCGGGACCGGTGCCGGCTGCCCTCGCACCAAGCGTGGCGCAACTACGGGGCACGCGGGATCAGGGTATGCCCGGAGTGGGACGCCTCCTTCGCGGCGTTCTGGCGGGACATGGGCCCCGCCTACCAGTCTGGTCTGACACTGGACCGAAAGGACAACGACGGGGACTACACACCCAAGAACTGCCGCTGGACATCCCACACCGTGCAGGCTGGGAACAGACGCGGGGCTCTATCTGTGGACCTGACCAAAGCACACAATCTGACGGGCGTGCCGAAGTCGACGTTGCTCTATCGGTGGCACCGGAACCTGTCTATGACCTCCGCAACGCTGGACCCAACTCGCGCTTCGTGGTCCGAGGTTCTTCGGGACCTTTCATAGTGCACAACTGCACCCAAGCGCTGGCCCGCATCGTGGTGGCCGAGCAGATGCTGGCAATCAGGGACGCCGGGTACCACGTCGCCTTCCAAGTCCACGACGAGAACGTCTGCATAGTGCCAGAGGATCAGGCAGAGCAGGCGGAGAAGGACATCGTGGCCATCATGTCCACCGCCCCCACTTGGGCGCCCGACCTGCCCGTGGCCTGCGAGGCAGGCACAGCTTACACCTATGGAGATACGTGATGACCACCAAACTCGCCCACTCCTACACCGCCCTCAAGATGTACGAGAATTGTCCCAAGCGGTACTACCACCAGCGCATCACCAAGGAGGTCAAGGACAGCGTCGGCGCGGCCACCGTCTATGGCGAGCGGGTGCACAAGCAGCTGGAGGATGCGCTCAAGGGCGCCGCCCCGCTGCCCGCAGAGACAGTGTCGCTGCAGCCCCTGTGTGATGTGCTGGCAACGCACGTCGCCAAGGGTGGGGCCACCCTCACAATCGAGCAGGAGTACACCCTGAACAGTGACCTCCAGCCCACTGGCTGGTTCGACGCAGACGCATGGCTGCGGTTCAAGCTGGACGTGCTCATCATCCGGCCCGATGCCAAGGCCATCGTGGTGGACTGGAAGACTGGCAAGCGCCGCCCCGACTTCGATCAGCTGGAGATGTTTGCCCTTGCAACCTTCGCCTTCAACCCGGAGGTCACCGCTGTCACGTCCATGTTTGTGTGGACGAAGGAGAACGCCACCGACCGCGAGACGTACAAGCGCGAGCATGCCGACGGCATGTGGACCAAGCTGCTCACTCGTATCCACCGGGTGGAGAAGTCGCTGGAGACAGGCAACTGGCCAGCCAAGCCGAGCGGACTGTGCAAGTTCTGCCCGTGTAAAGGTTTCTGCGAGTTCGCGTCTTGACTGTAAAGTAGAGGGGTGACACCATGGCTACTCCAGAGGGGCGTATCAAGACAGCGCTCGACAAGATGATGAAGGCTGAGCGGGTGTGGTTTTACCCCCCGCAGGCCGGACCATTTGGTAGTGCAGGTATTCCAGACCGAGTTGCGGTTGTGGAAGGCTTGTTCGTGGGTATCGAGTGTAAAGCTGACGCCACTAAGAAGCCTACGGCACTGCAGATCAAGTGCATGGCAGACATTGAGGCAGCGGGTGGGAAGTGTTTCGTGGTCTATGACAAGGCCACGATTGAGCAGGTAAGGGAATGGATACATGCTTGTCGTCGAGTCCGCGAGGGCCGTGGCCCTCAAACTGAATGACCCACACAGGGTCCTAGAGTGCATACCCAAGTCGCGGCAGCTGCCGTCTGACCCCAGCATCGTCGTGGTCCCGCATCGCGTGCGCGAGATGCAGCGCCTCAAGGAGCTGGGGTTCAACCCGCCATCGCCCATCGGCTACCAGTACGACTGGCCCGGGCAGTTCACGCCCTACGACCACCAGAAATCCACGGCCGACTTCCTTACTCTGCACAAGCGCTGCCTTGTGCTGAACTCGATCGGTACAGGCAAAACAGTCAGCGCTCTGTGGGCGGCCGACTACCTGATGAACGCCGGCATCATCAAGAAGGTGCTGATCCTATCCCCGCTGTCCACGCTGGAGCGGGTGTGGGGCGACGCTGTATTCAAGGAGTTCTTTCACCGCAAGTCGGTGACCCTCTATGGCGACGCCAAGCGGCGCATCAAGATGCTGAACACCGAGGCCGACTTCTACATCATCAACCACGACGGCTTTCCGATCATCGCCAAGGAGGCGTTGGACAAGTTCGACCTCGTCATCATCGACGAGGCAGCAGTCTACAGGAACCCGTCGACCCGGCGGTTCAAGCAGTTCTACCGATGGCTGCAGGTGCAGCCCGACCTGAACCTGTGGCTGATGACCGGCACGCCTACCCCCAACGAGCCGACTGACGCATGGGCGCTGGCCAAGCTGGTCAACAGCCCGCACATGTCCAAGAGCTACACAGGTTTCAGAGAGCAGGTCATGACCAAGATCGGCCAGTGGAAGTTCGTCCCGCGCCCGGACAGCGTGGACATTGTGAAGCACGTGCTCCAGCCATCCATCCGCTTCACCCGAGAGGACTGTCTGGACCTGCCGGACACCGTCATCCAGACCCGCAAGGTGGAGATGACCGCAGAGCAGGCCAAGCACTACAAGCAGATGGTCAAGCAGCTGGTCACCGAGGTAGCGGGCGGCACGATCACGGCGGTCAACGAGGCAGTCAAGGCGCAGAAGCTCATTCAGATCGCGCTTGGCGTGGCCTACGGCGAGCACGGCGAGAGGCTGGAGCTGGACTGCGCGCCACGCATCAACGCGGTCAAGGAGGTCATCGAGGAGGCGGGGGAGAAGGTCATCCTGTTCGTCCCGCTGACAGGCACCCTGCGCATGCTGGAGCGCGAGCTGTCCAAGCACTGGACTGTGGCTGTCGTCAACGGCGAGGTGTCCTCAGCCAAGCGCAACGACATCTTCCACAACTTTCAGAACGCCCGTGACCCACGCATCCTTATTGCACATCCTGCAACAATGGCGCATGGATTGACCTTGACAGCAGCGTCAACTGTTGTATGGTACGGACCTATAACCAGTAACGAACAGTATGTTCAGGCGAACGGCCGCGTCGAACGCATAGGCAAGAGGCACGTGTCGAACGTCGTACACATAGAAGCAACCGAGGTAGAGCACCGCATCTATGAGCGACTGCAGAATAAGCAGAAGCTACAGGGTGTGCTGCTGGACCTGATAGCCCAGATGGGAAAGGACTGAGATGAGCTTTGTTATCGAGAAGGATGTACCACTGCCGCAGAAGAACGTGCGGTGGAAGTATCCGTTCGACCAGTTGGAGCTGGGTGACAGCTTCTTCGTCGCCAACAAGGATACCACGCAGATGTCCGCGCTGTGCAAGCGGGCGGGCAAGCGCTATGGCGGCCGGTTCGTGACGTCCAAGGCAGAGAAGGACGGCCAGACTGGCGTCCGGGTATGGAGGCTGGAATGAGCTTCACAGTTGAGCAGGTGGTGGAGACGTACCTCAAACTTCGGAGGAAGAAGGAGGCGGTAGAGAACGAGACCAAGGACAGGGTCGCCGAGCTCAAGGCCAAGATGACGAAGCTGGAGTCGTGGCTGATGCAGAAGGCGGACGAGGACGGCGTGACGTCCTTCAAGACCACCGCTGGCACTGCGTTCGTGACCACCACGGACTTCGCCAACGTCGCTGACTGGGATGCTGTGCTCACGTTCATCAAGGAGAACGATGCGTTCGACATGCTGGAGAAGCGTGTGTCCAAGACCGCGGTCCGGGCACACATGGATGAGACTGGCGACGTCCCGCCGGGCATCACCTACGGCAGCAAGATCGGGATCAACGTCCGCAAGGCGTCGACCGAAGACTGAATAACCTAAGCTCAGAGAGGGAACACCATGACACTTCACCCATCTCCGCAGGAGTTCACCGAGGAGGAGATCGAGCAGGATCACGTCCTGCAGTTCTTCCACTACGCACATCTGCCGGATGTGCTGCAATCCCGGTCCAGACCGTTCTGTGATGTGGCCCGTCAGATCATCGACACCACACCGCGCAACCCGGAGCGCACTGTCGCACTCCGCAAACTGCTCGAAGCCAAGGACGCCAATGTCCGTGCCTTCGTTGCGTCTGCCCGCTAACCCGAGAGGAAACCATGAGCAACATCGTACCGACCAATATCCAAATCCCGGCCCACCTCGCACGTCTGGTAGGCCAACCCTCTGCTCTGTCGGCCGCGCTGGCCGGTGGGCTGGCAGGCGGCGCAGAGTACCCGCGCATCTCCATCAAGGGCTCGCGCTTCCGCATCGTCGAAGGCGGCACCGAGACCGTGCTCGAAGACACCAAGCTGTCGGTTGTCGTCGTGGGCGCCAACGCCCGTCTGTCGAAGACGTACTACGCAAAGCAGTGGACCCCCGACGCCGAGCCCAGTTCGCCCGACTGCTACTCCTTGGACGGCGTGCGGCCTGCCGCTGACAGCACCGACCCACAGAACGACGCTTGCGCCGGCTGCCCCATGAACGCTTGGGGTTCCAAGATCACGCCGATGGGTCAGCAGATCAAGGCCTGCGCAGACCAGAAGCGTCTGGCTGTCGTCGCCTCGAACGATCCGACCGGGCCGGTGTACCTGCTGCAGATCACGCCTGCTGCCCTCAAGGGTCTGGCGTCCTACCAGAAGGAGCTGTCGGTTCGTGGCATCCCGGTTGAGGCGGTCAAGACCGTCGTGACTTTCGACACCGATGCCAGCTTCCCCAAGCTCGCGTTCAAGTTCGGCGGCTTCCTTGAGGCGGACGAGTATGCCGCAGTCGAGGAGCTGTTCGGATCGGACAAGGTGATGGAGATCACGGGCGAAAAGGTCGCCGCCGCTGCCGAGGAGGAAGCCCCGGCACCCAAGCCGAAGGCTGCCGCCAAGCCAGCTGCCAAGGTTGCGCCTGCACCAGAGCCGGAGCCGGAGCCGGAAGAAGCGCCCGCGCCCAAGCGTGGGTTCGGTGCCAAGGCGGCCCCCGCTGCGGTGGAGAAGGCAGAAGCTCCGGCACCCAAGCCGAAGCCTGCCGCCAAGCCCGCCGCCAAGGCTGCAGCGCCCAAGGTCGAGAAGGCGCCATCGTCTCTGGCAGACGAGATCGCATCCCTGATGGAGGACATGGATGCAGACGACTGAGCCTAAGGGGGTCACGTTCGAGAAGATCGACGCGCTCCGTAGGCACATGCTTCTGACGAATACCCAGATGGCACGGTTACTCGGGGTGTCCCGAGTAACCTACTACAACTGGCGAAGCGTCGGGCGCCCAGCTGAGCGAAACGTCACCAAGACGCGGGCTATCTTGAAAGACCTGCTGCGTGTTATGGTGGAACACGCGTGGCCGACACCCGCTGTCGTGGCTATGGATCAGGACGACCGGCTCATCGAGCTACAAAAACTGATCCGGGTAGTATAGGGATGGGGGCTCGGGCCCCCATTCAACCGAGCAGGGTAGGGAAATGGACACAACAGAGTTCTTCAGTCGGGTGCTGCCCGACACCGGTTACTACGTCGCCACAGTCATAAACCCAGACAGACGTGCGCAGAAATCATACGAGACCATAGACGCGCTGGCCAATGCCGTCATCAGGATCGACATCGCAGGTGGCAACGTCTACTACGCAATGTCCTCGTTCGTTGAGGCGGGGAACCGCAAGCAGATCAACGTCGAACTCACCAAGTCCCTGTTCATCGACATCGACTGCGGTGAGGACAAACCCTTCGTCGACCAGCGCGAGGGCGCCAAAGCCCTCAAAGTATTCCTCAAGGCCAGCGGCCTACCCGCCCCCATGATCGTGAACTCGGGCCGTGGTCTGCACGTGTACTGGCCACTGACCGAGGCGCTTGCACCTGCGGACTGGCAGCCTCTGGCTGATGCACTCAAGGAGTGCGCCAAGCACCACGACTTCCAGATCGACGCGGCCGTCACAGCTGACAGCGCCCGTGTGCTGCGCCCTGTGGGCACTCACAACCCAAAGAACGGGGCCGAGGTCGCGCTCATCAAGGACGCGCCGGACAACACCCCCGGCGGTATGCGGGCAGCACTGGCCCAGTTCATGCACAGGGCCCCCGTCAAGCGCGGGTTCACCGCTCAGGCCAAGCCTGTGTCCAGCATCACGGCGTCGCTTGGGTCCGGCACGGAGTACGAGCCCGCTGTTGCAGGGAACATAATTGGTGGATGCGCGCAGGTGCGATGGGCAGCGAACAACCAGACCGATGTGGAGGAGCCCTTCTGGTACGCACTGCTCGGGATCGCCGCCTTCTGCGATGACCCGGAGGGCACCGCCGTTGCGTGGTCAGACCAGCACCCGGGCTACGACTACTCCAAGACCGTCCTGAAGATCGAGCAGTGGCGCGGCCGGGCGACGGGCCCGACCACCTGTGCCAAGTTCAAGGACCTGCGCTCCGCTGGATGCAGCAAGTGCCCCTATGCTGGCAAGATCACCACGCCCTGCCAGATCGGCCGCAAGATGGCTGAGGCCGAGGGTCCTGCTGCGGACGTCATCGACGTCGTCGCCAATGAGGTGCCGCTGCCCCAAGGGTTCAAGCGCACCAAGGCCGGCGGCCTCGCCCAGACCATCGACGACACTGACATCGAGGTCGTACCCTTCGACCTGTACCCTGTGAGCTACGGCAAGGACGAGGCTCTGGGTTACGAGGTGGTCCGGTTCCACTGGAAGCGGCCGCACAAAGGGTGGCAGGAGATCAAGTTCCGCCAAGCCTACCTCGCCGACGGGAACCGGGAGTTCCCTACTGCCATCGCTGACCAAGGGATCGTACTCCCGTTCAAAGGTCTGACCGAAAGGTTTCAGTACATGCTGCGTGCGTATATGGATGAGCTCCGGAAACTTCGGACCACCACCAACCTCTACACCTCGCTCGGGTGGAAGGACGAGGACGCCCTGTTCGTGATCGGGGATAAACAGGTCCGCAAGGATGAGGCGGGGCAGGTTGTGGTGGAGGACGTGGTCCTCTCCTCGGCGGTCCAGCGCGTCAGCACGGGGATGTATGGCACCAAGGGCAGCCATGAGAAGTGGCTCAAGGTCACCAAGCTGATGGAGCTGGCCGGGCTCAACGCGCACATCTTCGCCATGGGTGTGTCCATGTCGGCCCCGCTCTACAATTTCACCGGCCTCAAGGGCGGGGTGCTCTCGCTCTACGGTCCGACGGGCAGCGGCAAGTCACTGGCCCAGCTGGCGATGCAGTCAGTGTGGGGCAACCCTGTCGAGCTGCACTTCCAGTCCAAGTACACACAGAACGCCCTGTTCACCCGGCTGTCGTTCTACAACAACCTCCCCATGACCATCGACGAGACGACCATGATGCCCGACAAGGAGGTCGGCGACTTCATCTATGGCGTGACACAGGGCCGGGACAAGAGCCGCCTCAACGCCCGCGTCGAGGAGCGTGACCCACGGACATGGGCGGCGCCCGTGACCCTCTCAACCAACCGCCCCATGGGCGGCAAGCTGCTGGCGGCGACCTTCGAGACTGACGCGCAAATGGCGCGGATGCTGGAGCTCTCGCTGGAGAGCGCGGACATCTTCACCAAGAGCACCGATGTAGGGCGCAAGTTCTACGATACAGTGACCCGCAATTATGGCCACGTCGGGCTGCTGATCCTGCAGTGGCTAGTGGAGCTGGGCGCGGCTGCGATTGAGAAGATGATCGCCGACCACATGGTTGCCTTCGAGAAGAAGTACAAGGTCGGGTTCAGCGGTGAGGAGCGGTACTGGGAGGTCATGATCGTGCTGGCTGACCTGATGAACAAGGTTGCCAAGGAGCGTGGGTGGGTCGACTACGACTATGTCCCTGCCACGGACTACGCACTGGCGCAGGCAGGCATGACCCGGCGCAGCATCAGCGCATCCAAGACCGACGAGTTCGATCTGCTCGGCGAGTACCTCAACGAGATGCGGGCGGCGACGGTCATCGTGTCACACGTGGATGGCAGTGACCTGCCCATCTACGACGCACTCAGGCTGCCACGGGCGGAGGTGCGCGTGCGCTTCGACCTCTACCGCAAGACCATCAACGCCAAGAACGACCGCGGCATCTTGCTACTCGACAGGGCGCACCTGCGCAAGTGGATGGCGAGCCGGGGCGGGGACTGGAAGAAGTTCGGTGACACCCTCGTGGCGGACAGCATCGACGCAACGCCGGCTTCCAAGAAGGCCATCCTCGGTCGCGGCATCCCAGAGCTCAGGCTACCACAGACCTATGTGCTGGGGATCAACATCGCCCACGACCGGCTCCGCACTCTCTTGGAGAATGAAGATGATCGGCCGGAGGCGATGACGCTGGGCCAGCTGCGGACAGTCTAGTTCGACGTCCACAGGTCCACCAAGCTGCGCAGATCACGCTCAGCTGCATCAGGGGCGGACCGTAGTGTCCGCTCCATGGCTGGGCGCCGCGCTTCTTTCAGGGCGCGGCGTGAGTTCTGGACAAAGTTCCTGATCTCCATGGCTGTCCCTTTGGATGCGGCGTTCCAGTCGGCCACGGCTGCCTCGATCTCACGGGCGCGGGCGCGGTCGCTGCGCATTGTCGCCCTGATCCACGCTGACCGAAAGCCGGTGGCAACCTCGCGTTGGTAGTCCGTCATGCGCTTGGCTGCCCGGATCATCTCGTACTGCTTGGCCGCCGCAGCCGGGTAGAAGCCCAGCGCCCGGGCGAGCACGGTGCCTGCGGTCATCTCGTTCGATACAACGTACCCACGCCGGTCCACGATGGCGCCTGTCTGCAGGTAGGCAGATGTATCCCCCAGTGCCCGCAGCATTGTGATGGGCGCCTCCCGCACCACGTCCTCCACGCTGACCGTGGAGGAGAACGGCAGCGCCAAGAGGTCCGCCGCGAACCCGGCTGTGCCGATCAGCATAGACGGTGCGGGGCCGAAGATTTCCCCTAGTCCGCGTGCCGGATCGCTGCCAGCTAACAGGATGTCGGTGCCCGGCAGCAGGTTGCCCAGCGACGTGCGGCCCGCAATGTCGGCGGGGACGTACTCGTTGACGAACCCCTTGAGCAGTGCAGGGGACATACCCGGCAGGATGCTGTCGATGAACTTGGCTGTCTCGAACCTCGCGCCCTGCCACCCCGTGATCTTGAGGCGTTGTGCCAGCGTGTCGGCCAAGTCCTCCAAGTCCTCAGCAAAAGGCAGACCTGCGATGCCACTGAGCAGGACAATCCCGGCGACCATGCCGAGCTTCCCGTTGCGCGACAGGTTCATGAACATCTGCACCGACGTGGTCGGGAAGACCTTGTACATGTACATGAAGGACTGGATACCAGACCGCCATGCCGGCGGACGGTTGAGGACGGAGTACTCCCCCATGGTGTACTGCAGCGCCTTGACGGCGAAGGCCCGGGCGGCGGCGTCTGCATCTGCCTCGTTGTTGCCGGCGGCGAGCTTGCGCGCGAACTCCAGCCGGTAGGACGCGAGCCCCAGTGTCCGGCGGCTGGCCTGTTCCGTGACGTTGAAGGTCCACATCCAGCCATCGAGGAACTTCTGGGCGAAGCCAGAGGAGGTACGGCCACGGGCCGTGCCGACCAGCGCGTTGGATTGGGCCGGGATCATGGCCCCATCACGGATTTCCTGCGCGATGAACGCTGCCTCGCGGGCGTTGATCCCGTACTTCTTCTGCAGCGACGTATCGGTAGAGACCTTGTCGTAGAACTCGGCGGTGTTGACCTCGCGGCTGGTGACACCCGGGGCGCCGACCTGTTTCCCTGCCATGGACATCGCTGACACAACATTGCCGACCGCGAACCCACCACCGAAGCCGGTCTTGGGGTTGTAGCTGGACAGGTACGGCACCCCGTTGGTCACAAGCGACAACACGTTCAGCGCGCCGGTGGCGACAGAGCCGCCGAGCTGCATCATGGAAGTGGCGGCGCGGATGCGCGACACCATAGGACCAGACCCGAAGTCCGACTCGTCCACATTCTTGTTCCCATCGAGGAACGAGACCGTGTTGGCCGCCTCATTGTAGAACTGGTTGGTCCTGCGCGGCTTGCCCCCGCCCGGGTTGGTCTCGTTGTACATGTAGGCGTACTGCTCGTAGGCCCGCTGCGCGTCCGCGATCTCCTCCTTGCGTGCCGTCGGGTTGGCAGCCAGCGAGGCGGCCCTGTCCTTCAGGTCCTGCAGTGCTTTGGCATCGCCGTTCCACAGCCGGTTGGTGGACTCCATGCTGCGATCCATGAGCTCGGCCAGCCGCGGACGCATCATCACCTTGGCGATGGTAGAGGCGCGGCTCTCGATGTGGCGCATGGTTGCCATGACGCCATCCATCTTGGCGCCCGGAGTGAACGAACGCTCCAGCCGGTTACGAGCGTTGCTGTTCTGACGGGTCAGGGCAACGATGACGTCTTCCATCTTCTCGGGGGTGAGGGTGATGTCAAACTGGCGCAGGCCACGAACGAACTCGTTCAGGTTCAACTCCGGCGGCGCGGCGATGGCGTCGAGGGCCCGCTCCGAGACAGCGCGCAGCTTCACCTTCTGCAGCGTGTACTGCCCGGCGTCTTGGTCATAGGCCATGACCTCGAACTCGGTGGCGCCAAATAGGGTGTTCGTCTTCTGCACAGCTTCCATGGACTCGGACGCCGAGTCGAACTGGGAGTAGACCAGCTGCTCGCGGTAGCTGTCCTGCAGCCGCACGGTCTTGCCGCCGACGTAGGCTTCCACCCGCATCTGGAATCTGCCGTCGCGCAGGATGGGTGTGTAGCCAGTGACGATGGTAGTCTTGGTGGACTTGTCGGCATCCTTGCTGGCAATGTCGGACATGATGATCTGTTTGATCTTGTCCTGCACCACGTACCTGTTCTCGCCCAGCTTTGCGCGCGCCTTGAACGCCTGCAGTTTGACGATCAGGTCGTCGGCCATCTGGGGTTGCATGACAGCGGACAGAGTCCGGCGCTCCGTGCCGTCCTTGTCCAAGAAGACCCGGTCCTCAACCAACAGTTGGCGCAGGGTGTCGAAGCGATCCGAGTCTTTGCCGATCAGTGCACTGTTGGCGGTGCGCAGGATGTCGTTGGCATATGTCTGGAAGTCCACATCCATCATAGCCCGGCCGGCTGCATCCTGCGTGATGTTCGATGTGTAGAGGTTGCCGTAGGTCTGCGACAGCGTGGTCATGACCTCTCGCTCGGCGGCGCTCAACTCCCCCTCGGGTACGGTCGCGGCGATCTGGCGGAACGCAAGGTCGCGCTCCTGCAGGGAGCCGTCGTATCGGGCCTTCAGCAGCTCAAGCTCGATGTCGTCCATCGCCTCACGGACTTTGGTGTAGCCCTTCCACTCGATGCTGTCCGCAGTCAGCCCGCTGACCCCGGCGAAACGCTCCTTCTTCGTGATGGTCTGGCCTGCCTCGTCGAAGGTCACGTCGTACTCGAACCCGTCGCGCATCTCAGCGAGGCTGCGGTGCCCGATGGCACGCAGACGCTCGATCTCGCCAGTGTTCTTGGTGAGCTTGCCATCCACCATGGTGAACAGCGGGACGTTGCCCAGATCATCTACTTGTCGGGTCTTCGCCACGGCCGCCCGCTGACCGGCATAGAGCATCTGATTGACCGTCCCGGTCTGCTTGTCCGAGATGCCACCCACCTCGCCCGCGATGGCGCGGTTCAGTACGTCGCGCAGGCGCTCGTTGTAGCTGACCTTTAGCGACATGGATATGTTGCGGGTCTCGTCGATCAGCTCCTCCAGCCGTGCCAGTCCGGGGTTCTGGCGGGCGCGGAAGTTGGTGAGGCTCAGGAACTTGGCCTTGAACTCGTCCCATGTGGTTACCGAGTTGACGCCTTGGCCTTTGATGTAGGCCCAGCCCTCCTCGATGCTCATGGGGAGGCCGCCGATCTCGTCCCGCAGCAGGCCAGCGGAGATGTTCACGTCGCGGAGGGCCGGAGCAGTGGAGAACCGACCCGTGCCACCGAAGGACTCGACCGCATGCAAGCGGCTGCCGACGGCCTGCGCATCGAATGCGGCGCCAGTCTTGGTGCGCGCGTACCGCCGGGCCTGATCCAGCAGGTAGCGGGTCATCTCGTCGCCGGTGCGGATGCCTAGCTTGTTCAGGAACCCCTTGATCCCGTTCCACACGCGCGCCACGATGCTGGTGTCCAGCACGGCGGCGTAGTCAGAGAGGTATTCCTCCACAGCTTCAGCCCGCGATATGCTTGGGTTCGTGCTCATGGCTGCGTCCACAGCCCGCTGTGTGCGCGAGTCGCCCTTGTAGATCAGCTCCATCAGGGCATCGAACTTGCCGGCAGGCATGATGGCCCGCAGCCCGTAGTGGCCCAGCGTCTCGTGGGCGAGGACGAAGCTCAGCTGCTGCTCGGTGGCAATGCGGTCAGAGAAGACGATCACCTCGCCGTCGCCGAAGGAGTACCCCATGGCTTGGGCGGTGTCGAAGTCACCCTGCGTCCGGGCTGCCACAGCGCGGGCGTAGAGCCCCGGGTTCTTGGTCTTGAGGTCGGCCTGATTGCGCGCCACAGTCACCTTGGGTGGCCGGGCCAGCTTTGTCACAAAGTTGCGCACCAGAAGCTGCACCCGACCCGTAGCCATGGGAGTGACGGACTTGCCATCGAGGTCGACAGCCCCGTCTATGGTGTTCCAGTTGGCGAGGAAGGGCCTGCCGGTCGGATCGGCGGCAGCGGGGGCAGCGGGGGCTGAGAAGCCGCTACGGGGCACCAGCCTCCCCTTCTGGATGTTGGGGCTAGTGTCGGTGTCGGACTTTGCGAAACTTCTGAGTAGCGGACCTTCATCACCGAGCCTTGCATCCGGGTCTTCTTTCTTTACCTCGACAATCAGGTCGCGAAATTTGTTCTGCCACGTGCCGGTGATCGGGCCGGGCGCAAGGTTAAACGCTTCAATCATTTCGGACAGATCGGCTACGGCCGTATTTACCCCGGTCATATCCGAGAGGCCGGCGGCACCCGCCTCAGTCCCGAGGCTGGCGAGGTAGTTCCTGACCTTGACGCGAAGTTTGGGCGTCATCGCCGTGTCCACCAGCGCGAGCTGCAGTCCCGATATGGCAGCGTTGCGGTTGGCCCTATCCTCAGACGCGCCGAGCACTGTGATGAAGTCGTTGATGTCAGCATCCAACTCGTCCACAGCCTTGACGGCCTCGACCGGCTGCCGCGTCCTCGGCTTGCGCCCGCTGGTCGGCGCCTGTGCTGCCTCCACCGCGGTGGCCTGTACCTCTGCCATGGGCGTGGGTTCAGGTGCTGCTTCCGGCTCGGGCGTGGGCTCAGGTGCCACGGGTGTGGGTGCCACCTCCGGCGCTGCCTCGGCCCGGGGCTTAGGCGCCGTAGCGCCACGCTTGAGCCCCCCTGCTGCGGGTCTCGGTGCCGCACCGGCCCGAAGCGCGGCGGCCTTGGTGCCCGTTGGTGTGGTGTCCGGCGGTGTGGTGTCCGGCGGTGTGACCACGCTGTCAATCGCGGCGTTCACCGCATCGGGGTCGCTGCGCAACAGCGCCATTGTCTCCGCCTCGGTACTACCAAGTGCCCGCACCACTGCAGCCTGTTGCTCGGGAGCCAGCGCAAGGAAGCGCTCGGCCACAGCCCGCTGCTTCTTGGTGAGCACAGCGGGCTTCGGCGGCGCCTTGGGCCTCGGCGCCGGCGCCACCTTCTTGGGCTGCAGGACGGTGGGCACATCCACAAGGGGAGCAGCCCTGCCAACCGGGCGGCGGGTGCGAAACTTCTCGTACAGCGTCTGGTCTGCTTCACCCTGTTGGACTGCGGCCACCCACTCGCGCTGCGCTTTGGGTGCGAGGTCGCGCAGCGTCACGCCGCTCTGCTTCTTGCCGTCCTGCGGGCGGAAGGTCTCCCATGTGGCGTCGGCGTCCACATAGGCCCTCTGCTCAGCTGACAGCTGGTCGTAGGCAGCCTGTTCTTCGGCCGTCCGCATGGTCGCAGCCTGCGCCGCGCGTTGCGCGTAGGCCGTCTCGATCTCTGCACCGCGTGCGCCTGCAGCCTGCTGGGCCTGCCGTGCGGTCTCAGCCTCGGCCGCAGCCTGTGCTTCTGCCTGCTGGGTTGCGGCCCTACGGGCAGCCAGTTGGGCAGCCAGCTGATTACCCATCGCAGTGTCCGTGGTCTGCCCGGTCACCAGTGGAGTAGCGGGGGGTGCACCAACACGAAGGCGCTGAGCAGGCGCGGCCTGTGCGGTAGGAGCCGCCGCAGGAGTAGCGCCCGTCGGTGTGACACCCTCGGCGCCAGCAGTGAAGTCAGCTGCGGCCATGTCGGGCGCGGGCAAGGCGCCAGCAACAGGTGAGGGCGGCGGCAGACCACGGCGAAGTCGGGCAGCGGGGGGCGCCGGCGGCAACACCTCACCCTCAAGGACGGCGGCACGCTCGCCGCCGGGGACAGTGATGTTGCCCGCCATACGGTCTTCGGGGCGCAGGCCCTGAGTCGCGCCGCGCATCAGTCCGACCTGCTGTAGGGTCAGCGGCCGATTGGGGTCGATCACCTGCTCGCCACCTATGGGGGCCACGGGCCGTGCACCGATCGTTTCGGCACCCGGGATGTAGGGCAGGCCAAGTGGCTGGAAGGACTGCTGGCCGTACAGATCAGACGGTGCCTCCTTCTCGGCGACCTGACCAGTCGCAGTGGTGTTCAGGTCGAGCGGCGTGCTTGTATCGACTTGCGTCTTGGTGCGCGGCGCTTCTGCGCCCTGCGGTAGGACAGTACCGATACCGCCGCCGAGCAGCGCACCGGCGCCAGCCGCGACGAGGTAGCTTTCACCGTAGGTCTCCAGTGCGTAGGGCAGGATCGTCTTCCAGTCCTGCGGCGTGAACTTGCTACGGACTTCGGGGTCGAACAGCAACGTCTCCGTAGCCGTCTGGAAGACCTCGGTGCCAGCCTCCTGCAAACCAACAAGGCCGCCAGTAACCAGTCGGTCTCGGACAGTGCGCATCGCAGACTTGGTCACTGCGTCCTTGACCGCGGGGGAGAACAGCCGACCTTCGATGCCGAACCGCTCGATCGCCGTGTTAGCCAGCGCCCCGCCGAGGATGAACGCTTTGGTGTCCAAGCTAGATAGGTCTTGTCCATTCTGCACAGCCGCGTCGTACATGCTCGCAAGGTGCGTCGGCAGGTTGACGTAGGTTGCACCGCGAATAGCGCCAGTGGCCTTGGCTGCCAAGGCAGCCTCAGCGGTCAACCCCACCCCGCGTCCCGCAAGGGCAGCGCCGCCTAAGCCGCCGGCGAAGGAGGTCAAGAGGAATGGGATGGACTCGACGCTGGCGTCTTTGATCTTCTCCCACAGCGTGCTGTTCTCAGCGATGAGCGAGGACCGCAACTGTTCGTTCTCGGAGTCACCGAGGAAGGACTCGACGGGTGCGCGCAGAGCAGCGCCCGTCTCCTCAAAGCCCGCCAGCGAGGCAACCGTACCCGGCAGCGTGCCGAGACCATAGGCCACGTTCTTAGCCCCCCGGCCTAGCAGCTCGCCGGGGCTGCGGCGCTCGGACAGTGATTTGAGGTAGGAGCTGTAGGAAGCTGCGGGCAGGGGCACCCACCCCGCCCCCTGCGGCGCAACAGTCACGGGGGCCTGCGCCGTCTCCAGCGCAGAGCGCACATCCGTGGCCGCAAAGGCGCGGTCGCCTGCGTACATCTCGTTGGTGGCTTGGTTGAAGTAGGCTGCCGGCATCCGTGCTTGCGCGTCAGGTGCCTTCAGGCGCTGCGCAGATTGCAATGCGTACTGCCCGGGGACATACTCCGTCCCGGCCACCAGAGGGTCGGCCTGCGTGCTCTGCAGGCCACCGAGACCCATGCGCGTAGATGGGTCCCCCGCAACGGGGGAACCCGGAACCCGGAGGCCGAGGCCCATTGATCTACCCGTTGGACTTCCAAAGAACTCGTCGGCCATGGGGGCCCCCTTAATCTAGGCGTTGGAAGGAGACGTACGGCTCTGCACCCTCGGGGGCAATAGTCGTCGGCCCATATTGCGCCTCCCGCACGCCATTGCGGAACACTATGATGATGCCGGTTTGGTCGTCCTTCTCGAAGTCGATCTGGTCCTTCTCCCCGAACCCAAGATCACGCTTCATGGCCAGCAGGTCGATCTCAGTTAGACCAACCTGCAATGCTTTCTGAACGTCGATGCCGGCCTTCTGTCCGTACTCGTACACGTTGGCTTCGGCCTGACCCATGCCCTTGGCACGCTCTGTCTCGGTCAGCATCGCAAGCTCTGCCTGACGCTGCGCGAAGACTTGGTCGGTCATCGACAGCGTGTTCGTCGTGATTATGTCCATCGAGAGGTTTTCGTCCAGCAACTCACCGTTAACGTACACATCTAGCCCCCCACCGGCGGACGGCCGGAACTCATACTGCTGTCCACTCACATCAGACCAGACAGCGCTGAGGCGCTGAGGTGCATTGAACATTGTGGCCTCTTGGAGCGCCAGTCGACCGATCGAAGCCTCCAACTTGGAGTCGATATTCGCAAGCTCTGCTTGCGCAGTCGCTGCGTCCTCGTACTGCTCGGCGTCTATCAGCGCCTGCGTCCACTGCACAAGTTTTCCGCGCTCCTCCATAAGCCGGTTGATGGCGCGGTTCGGTGCGCCCGGCTGCTTCATGGGGGGAGGGGCCGGCGCGTTCGGGTCGTAGCCCGTCGCAGACGCAAACTCCATCAGCGCTATCTCGTCCCGCGTCTCCGGAGCAGCACCGAGCTTGGGGCCAAACCCAAGCTGCGTCGGCTCGACAGGTGCCTCAGTACCAAGGCTCAACGGCAGTACGGAGCCATCTGGCATGGCGACGGTGACCGTGCCGCTGGCTGGCGTGACGACAGCCGGTGCTGCAGGTGGCCCGCCAACTGGCATGGGCGGCTGGTCGGATACGCCCATCTGGCGCCGCGCGGCTTTGGCCAGCACCTCGCCCTGTTGGGTGCGCGATCCGCGAACCAGCTGTTGGTACTCTGTCTCGTCGATCCAGCCCTCGCGAAACAGGACCTCGGCATTGGCGGCGCCGGGCAGGCCGCCGGCAGCAGCGGAGAACAACCCGGGGGCATCTACGTACGCTGGGAGCGCCCCCTCGGTATATGGGAGCGCCACACCGGCTCCGGCCTGAGTGGCAAACGGGGCGACCGCCGGGGGCGGTGGCGCGACGCCCGCCGAAACCCCATAGGTCGCCAATGCGGCAGGGTCACGTCGTGCTTCAATACGGCTTAGGTACGCGTCAAGGTCAGCGGGCAGCCCAGTGCGCCGCTCAAAGCCCTGTGCCCCGAGCATGGTTGTCGGGGCCCTGACTCCAGCAAGCTGGTCACTCCCAGAACCGCCGGTTACGCCTACTCCGCCCCCACCTGACATGGGTGCGGGGGCACCCCCGCCGAATGTAAGGCCGGGCTCCACGTATGGCCGAGTTTGTCCGGGCCGAGCAGCTGCAGGGAGCCGCCCAACGGGGGCGCCGTCTCGGCTGGAGGGGGTGACAGCCGCGCCACTGGTGGCCGAGAAGTTGACGCCCGCCGCGGTACTGCCGCCCACATCGGTGCCGTAGATACTCTGGTACGTGGTACGCAGCCCAGCCGCCCGTGCACGGCTCGACGCTGCAGCAGCCTCTGCTGCCGCTCGGCGCCGCTTGGCCTCCTCGCGGTCCTCGACCCTGAACGCCTGCTCCTGCGCAAGTATGCTTTGTCGCTGCCCCTCGCCGACCATGGCCTGTCGCGCTGTGCGCTGATTGAGCGCTGTGTTGACGCCAGCGCCAAAGGACTCGGACATCCCGCCACCCGGAGCGCCGATACCACCAAGGACGCGGTTGCCGAATACTTGTACCATGGAAGTCTCCTATCAGGCGATGTTGCCGTACATCTGACCGAAACCGCCGGCCAAGTCTCGGGTGTAATCCGCGCGCCGCTTGTACATATCCGCGTAGATGGTCTTGTCCAGCTCAGAGGCGGATGTCGGCACACTGGTGGGCAGGGCGGAGAGCCCAGCGGCCTTGGTCTGCGCAGCACGCGCCTGCTCGCCCGAGACTGCAGCGGTACCCATGCGGGCGCCTTCGATTGCGCCGCGCCGACGGTCCGACTCCTGCAACCCGGCACGGCCGGACAGTGCGGCAGTCCGCTCGACGTCGCGCAGCCCGCGCTGCGTGGCCATCTGCGTCTCGGCGAAGGCGCGTTCCGGGTTGGCCTCACCTTGCTGCAACAACGACCGCGCGCCAGCGAGGCGCTCGTCAAAGACCCCCCGCTCAACGGCGGCGTTCTGCGCGTTGTCGATCAGGTTCTGCCGCTCAACGTCAGTCAGGTTCTGCGGCCCCTTGCCGTACATGGCAAACGCCAGTGGTGCGAGGTTCCCGATATTGAGACCAGAGAGGAACCCGCCCGCCGCCGGCGCAGCTGCAGCAGTCAGGCCCGCGGCGGCCGGCGCCGCAGTAGCAGCGGTAGCAGCAGTCCCCGCAGCAGTCCCCGCAGCACCCCCACCGCCGAACAGCCCACCAAAGAGGCCGCCCTTGCCAGCGGCGGCTCCGCCCGCAGCACCCCCACCACCCGCAGCAAAACCGCCAAGACCACCAAGAGCTGCGCCGATCAGCGGGTTTACCCCCGCTGCGCCGGCTCCAAGGCCGCCGATACCCGCGCCGATGAGCGCTGTACCGAGTGCGCCTGACATGCCGATCATGCCTGCAATGGGCCCCGCAATGAAGGGCGCCACGATCATGGCTGCAGCACCGGCGATCTTCTTGATGCCGCCCCATACCTTAGACAAGAACCCCATTACGACACTCCTTCTTCGCTGTAGCTGTCATCGTCGCCACCGTTCATGTCGACACCGCGAGCCTTGGCGATCATCTTGTCGAAGTGGTTTGTACCCAACTTGCGTGTGACATCGGCCGGGATCACATATTCGCCTTCGTGTGCGTTGATCGGGATCGACCCGTCGGGGTTCGCACTCTTGGTGGGCAGGGCACCGCCCTTGGCCATAGACATCTGCGGGGACTGCCCGGCAGACATCGGCATGCCTTGCTGCGGCGCCCCTTGCTGCGGGCCCGGGGTCGTCATCTGCCCGCCGCCCATGGTCTTCCCGATGATGTAGAGGACGATCAGGAACCCTTGGTCGTACTCCTCGCCGACATCCTCAGCATCCAGCATGCCCTGCTGGATCAGGACCTGACGCAACTGCGGCCACATCTCAGGGCTCTGCAGCGCCGTGGTGGCGATCTGCACAAACATGTTCAGGCTCTGCGCGTCGATCTCACCAGAGGCCATGGCCTGCTCGACCTGCGCCTTGATCTGCTCGACCTGCTGCGGCTGCTGTTGCATGAACTGCTGCGCCTGCTGGTCAATCGCGGCGAAGTTCAGTGGGCGGCCCTGCCCGCCTTGGGGGGCCAGACCCACAACAGGGGCCCCGCCCTGCTGCGCGACGTTCATCGCCATAGGCGAAGATGCCATCGGACGCTGCGGCACCCCACCGGGGCCGACCATCCCGCCCTCGGCGTAAGACTGCGCTGGCATGGCGAGCATGCGCGCAAGCGCGGGGGGCAGGTCAAGTGACGTCGTCGACGGCCGCATTGGCACACCGCCTTCGCCGACGTAGCCGCCGGCCTCATACGTGGGTACGCGCGAGCGCTCCTCATTCATGCGACTGACGTCAGCGCCAGTCGAGTCAAGTTGGCCCAAAGCGACAGACGGCGCCATCATAGCGGGCAGCGCAGCGGCGCGGCCGCCAGTGCGGATTGGCATGGGCTGTGGGGTGGCCATGTTCATGGCGGCGCCGTAGCGGTTACGCGCCACGTTTGCCGGGTCGCTAGAGGTCAGCCCCTGAATCGAGAACGCGCCGTAGGACGGCTCTGCGGTCTGTATCCCTGTGCGCGTGTCGAGGTACCCACGGTTCTCGCCCTCGCCGACCCGGACGACGTCCGGCCGGGCTCGCGAGCGGGAAGCCGAAGATGGGGCAGAGGCGCCACCCCGGGAACCGGCCGGGGCAATGCCCATGGAGTTCGAGAAGCGTGAGAGCGCACCCCCACCCTCAAACGTGTCGCCAGTACGACCTGCCCCGCCACCATCGAACATGTCGCGCAGGCCAGTGTAAACACCCTTGGTAGTACCAGCCATAACTAGCTCCTCAACTGCTGGAGTAGCGTGTTCAGGGTTGTCCTGAGCTGCGCCACATCGTTTACAAGTGCCTGCACATCTCGCACCAGTGTCTGATAGTCCGCCAATGACGGCACTTGCGCACCACCGACTGTGAGTCCAGACCCTACAGCAGATACAGCTCGAATGGAAGGTTCTGGTGCTGTCCGCAATGCGACAGACGACTTCAGTAGGGCGCGGCTGGTGAAGTCTTGCTCACCCCGGGTCCCAGTCAGCAACTCTACGTTCTGCTTCATGGCGCTTAGGAAGCGGTACTGCCACTCCTCTACACCGACCTGTGGCAGATTGGGGATGCCGGTAAAGCGTGCCACTACGACCTCGCCAGCGAGGAGGGCGTCGCGCCGAGATGGATTGCGCGCACACGCGTGGAGCCCACAACCTCTACCTCGTAGGTGTCCGTCTTGTACCCGGCCGGCAGCCGGAAGACGTCGCTGTCCCGCAGAGACGTCGTGAACACAAGCGCCTTGTCGGCGTAGAGGTTGAACACCACTGGCGCCGCGGCACTCCACGTGAGGTCAGCGAGGCTCCAGTTCACATCGTACTCACCCCAAGCTGGGGGAGTCACCGTCCCGCTGTAGTCTGCGACAACGCGCGCCGCCCCCATATTGAAGGGTGCCTGCGTCACGAAGACCTTTGAGCGCCACGTGTAGGCGGTGTCTGGTTGCGTGGGATCGTCCCAGCGCAGGATGTCGCCGGCGGTGCCGGAGATGTAGTACAGAAACCCGCTCACGGAATCGAACCATGCGGCCGTGAAGGTTACGGACTGGTCCAGTATGTCACCCATGGAGTCCTGCCCGCGCCGGTACAGAAACGACCCAGTGCTATGTGACGCGAAGTACATCCCGTCGTAGAACGCCCCGACTACAGTGCTGGGATCGAGCGCAGCCTTCCACGTGTCAGGGCTATGGACTGCGGCGGTTATGATCTGCACCCCGCCAGACAAGGACGCTACCGCCAACCCATCATGGGTGGCGTACATGATGCCCAAGTCCGTCTGGACAATGCTGCGCTTGCTCAGGCACGGGTAGTTCGTCGGGTACCGGCTGGTGGACAGCACTGCGGGATCAGACCCGGAAATGATATACGGGTACCCCATGGTCACCACAAACAGGTCGGCGCCGAGCGATACTAGGCCGACGATGTTGTACTCCAGCGACAGCTTGTACTTGGTCGGCCAAGCATGGAACTTGCCGGGCTCCGAGAAGTAGATGTCGTTCCCCACGAAGCCCGCGAGGATATTGCTCTGCGTTGCCACGAGTCCCTGCAGCTCTGCGGGCGGGGCATCATAGTCGTTCGACGCCAGTACCGAAGTCAGGGCGCGATAGTTAAAGTCGTCAACAAAGTCGTAGGACGTGCTACCCCAATACCGAGCCGGGTCCTCGGAAGGGTTCTCCGCGCTATCATAATAGACCGTACCCGTGGCCAGCGTCGTATTGGTGAAGGAGCCAGCCTGCGCGAAAGTCACTGTAAACCGGTCGGGCGTGCTGGTGACAACAGCGTCGACCACGTCGAACCCGGCCACGGTGCAGTCCGCGAGCTTCAGCCGGTCGTCCTTGATGAACTTGTGCGGCTCTGCGAAAGTCAGGGTTGTCACCCCCGACGCCCGGGCCACCGTCCGGATCGGCTGCGGGAACCACAGTGTGGCGAGACGGAAGTAGTCCGCGTCAAAGGACTGCGCCGTGGCGGACAGAGTACGGTAGATGCGTATGCCACGGATGAAGTTGTCCCCCGCCGGGCGGGCGGTGGGTAGGCCGGTCACGGTGACGATCTGGCCTTCCTTGATGAAGATCGCCGACGACGGCTCCGAGCCGATCGACTCCTCGTCCCACGGGGAGTACCACGTGTAGAGGTAGTTGCGCGACTGAACCAACCCGCCGAGCTCGAGTTTCCCCTCAGTGCTGGCGGTCGTGCCCACCTGCGCGCCCGGCGAGAAGTAGGACAGCGTGGTGGCGTTGATGACCGTCATCGTCGTCGTGGTATTCAGGTCACGAATGTCCCACCGGCACGCTCCGCTGGTCGCTCCAGACGCCGTGTCCTGCAAGGTGAATGTGTCCGTCCCGGTCACGGTGACGGTGTAGGCGTTGGTCGTCGCAGTCCCCGAGGTGAACTCGATGTAGATGCGCGTCCCTGTCACAAGGCCATGGCCGGTGATGATGACGGTGATCGTTGTGTCCAAGCGCTCGTAGGTACCGGCCCTGTAGGAGAACCCGGACACCGTTGCCAACGCGCCGTCTTTGAGGGCGTGCGGGGTGCCGCAGACAAACGTGACGTTGCCGCCGCTGTCCCGCGCAAAGCTCGCTGAGGCAGCCGGCACGAAGGCCGTCGGGGTTGCCACAGGCGTATCCTCCGGCAGCGGCAACCCCAAGTCGTAATACCCGCCGATGGTGGGGTAGGGCCCCGCACCAGCCGTGGCCAGTGCGTAAGTGCTGACCTTCGGGCTACCATCGCCAGTGTAGTAGAAGCGCTGTTCGTCGAGTTCGTCCGCGGCGGGGGAGGCAATGTCCACCTCCTGCGCCCACGTCAGCCACCGCAGCGCATCAGTGTCCGGATCACGCAGCGCGTGGAGCGTGCGGATAACGCCAGAGCGGCCCGCCGCGGCAAAGACAACCGGCTCCGGAGTTGGGATAAGATCACCGGAGTAGAGCTTCGCGTTGCGTGCAACCTGCGCTGCAGTCCCCGGGAGCAACTCCGGGGATACTCGTGGCATAGTGCCCTTGAACTCGATGATCTTGGTGGACGTCACTTCTTCGCGGCTTTCTTCATGCACGAACCCATGGCGCCGCACTTCTTCGGGTTGGGGCAGCCGGGACACGGCTTGAACTTGGGGGTAGGTTTCTTCATCTGCAGAACTCCTCTCGCTTTTCGTTGTGGGCCGTTACATCCGTCAGCAGCGACGGGTCGTTCCGTGATAGCCAGTCTACCACATCTGTGCTGTCGTAGTATAGCGTGTCGGTCCAGACACACTCACTCGCCGGTACCGCGCACCCACCTAGCGGAACGAGCAGCAAGAGCATCGGGCCTAAGGGCTTCGACTTCATTCTCAACCTCCTCAGCGCGCAGCGCAGTTTTGAGCGCCCCCTCGGCCGCCTGAAGTTTGATGTCAGTGTGAGCGGACTTTCTGCCGGCAAGCCACATTGCTGCCAGCGCCGATAGCACTACGCCCACAGCGGCGAGCCAAAGTCGCAGCTTCGCAATCACCGGTCGCCTCCCGCCCACTTCCGGATGCGCTCCCGCATGATCCAGAGGGCTGCCAAGACCACGATGCCCGCGAAGGCCAACGCCACGATCTGCGCGGTGCCATCAAGCGCACCAACAGCGGCAACACCGGCACCTGCGCCGGACACTATCTGCACTGCCGAGGCTTGGATGGTCGAGGACTGCACCGGGCTCGTGCGCTCAGCCGGCGGCTTGGCCTCGCTCGCCCAGTCGTCGGGCGGGTACTCGTTGCGGTCTAGCTCGAAGTGCGGCCCGTCCTTGAACGAGCTCCAATCCCCGCCCCAGACGAGCTTTACGCCCAGCTTCTCGGCAGCGGCCTTCACTGCCGGACCCAGCCGGTCATACAGCGGCCAGTCGAAAGCCGCCTTGCCGTTGGGCCCAATCGGCACGAGGTCCACAGCATGACCCGTAAGGTGACGGCTGTTGAGCGTCTTCGATGCGCCGCTGGCGACCAGCTGCCTCTGCCGATCCAGCGTGCGGAGGCCCTCGATCACGACGAAATCGAGTGGGCTGTCCTGCAGCGCGCGGTCGATCACTTCTCGCAGGTCCGGGTGGATGCCATCCAGATTCTTCAGACTACGCGCGCTGTACTTCCGCATATCACTTCCTCAGATGCTGCTCGATGCTGTCGAGTTTTTCAAGAACCGTCTTGAAGCTCTCCTTGACCTCTTTGAACTCGCGGTCAGATGCTTCTTTGGACGCCGCCGTCTGCGCCTTTATGACGGCAATGTCTGTTGTGTTCGCCTGCGTCTTGGTGTGCAGTAGCCACACAAAGGCCGCAACCGGTGCAACAATCCACTGCATGATGGTGTTAATCACGTCCATCGGTACGCTCCTGTATCTCATCCATTATGCGGAGCAGCGCGGCGAAACACTCCCGCGCCTCAGTGGCAAGCTCACTACGGACACGGTACACCTTCAACTCCTCGAGCGCTACCTTGCGGTCGTCCCATTCGAGGTGCGTGGTTGGGTACCCCACAAGCCGGCGGCGCATGATCTCGCCCCCCATCAGGTGCGCGCCGGTCAGCACGTAGGCCGCACCGGCGATCTTGTCTGCTGTGTCCAGCGACTCGGCGTACGCACAAGCGGCAGGCACTGGCGTGCTGACAAGCCCTGTCGCCGTGATGTCCTCCTCCAACCGCGCAGTGCGGCGCAGTGCCGCCGGCAGCGTGGGGTCGATCTTGTGGTGGATGCGATGGATCGCATAGAGCCAATCAGCATACCACGGCATGGGCGGCTTGCCGGACGCCATGGCCGCGCCCACGAGGTGTTCCTCGCAGGCGTGGTGCAGATCACGTGTGGCTTCCCAGAGCGGCTTCATCGCCACGCCCTCATTACCTGTCGCACGTGTAGACCCAGTCATCCCACCACCATGATGCGCAGTTCCCCGCGGGCACCCGCGCCCCCAATAGTTCCGCTGTTCGCCGCCGCCCCGCCACCGCCGCCGGGGGCCATGCCAGCGCCCGCTGTGCCCACGCGGACGCCTCCGCCGCCAGCGCCACCGCCCACACTGGTTCCGCCCAGCGTGGCACCACTGACCATGCTGCTGCCACCGCCGCCGCCGCCGCCCATGAAGGCTGCCGACCCCGCACCGATATTGCCCTTACCGCCCGTATAATACTGATCGCCCGTGGCGGTCTGTCCCAAGAGGCCGCCGCCGTAAGAGGTTGGGGCATTGGCGTTGTCGTTCCCCACGCGGCCGCCCGCGCCGCCGTAGGCCGTGAGCAGACTGCCGAAGGTGGTGTTGTCGCCGTCCGTGCCGGCGGTGTCGTTTGCCCCTGCTACGCCACCTTGACCAATGGTGACTGCCACCGATGCTGGCAGGTCTCCCAGCCGGAATATCCGACTGACATATCCCCCACCCCCGCCGCCAGAAGTACTCCCATTAGAGACAGTGCGAATTGACCCACCAGCCCCGCCGCCGCCCCATGCCTCAATCAGGACAAAGGCGTCATCAGATGCTGTGTCAGGCTTAGTCCAAAGACCATCTGCCTCGAAAGTTTCGTACGTGGCTACCCGCGCGCTGATAGCCTGTGCCACCCGCAGCGGGGTCATTATCGTGGTGTTGTTCGACCCTGCGAGCGCCTGCGCCCGTGACGCGATGGCGACTGTAGCCGGTTCCGGGCCTGTGGGGCCAGTTGGGCCGGTTGGCCCACCACCAGTCGGGCCAGTAGGACCAGCAACGGTGGATGCACCACCTGTCGCACCAGTCGGGCCAGTAGGACCAGCGACGGTGGACGCACCACCTGTCGCACCAGTTGGGCCAGTAGGACCAGCAACGGTGGACGCACCACCTGTCGCACCAGTCGGGCCAGTAGGACCCTGCGGCCCCACGATCTGCCCGACGCTGTCCCATGCGGTGCCGTCCCACACATACAGTTCGCCGTCAGCCTGCACGAGGTAGGCGTCGTTGACCGTGTTACCAGTCGCGGGTAGGGCGCCTACTGTGGCTACGGACCCTACGAAGTTGATGGACGTACCCTGAGGACCTGTCGCACCAGTCGGGCCAGTCGGACCGGCAACAGTGGACGCACCACCTGTCGCACCAGTCGGGCCAGTGGGACCAGCGACGGTGGACGCACCACCTGTCGCACCAGTCGGACCAGTAGGACCAGCGACTGTAGACACACCACCTGTTGCACCTGTAGGCCCAGTAGGACCGGCGACGGTGGAGTCGCTGCCCGTAGGACCTGTCGGACCAACCACCCCGCCGTAGGGCAGGTCGAGGTAGTTGTCTACCCCGTTGCCGATCCGGAACTGCCCCGTGTCTGTCTCCAACACGAGCTCCCGGTCTGCGAGGATCGGATTGAACTCGGTCCAGCGGGCAAGCGTGTCGCCACGGAGGGCAAAGCCGATAGTCGAGGAGGGTGTTGGTCCGGGCATATCAGGCCGCCTTGTCGGTGGAGTAGAACTCCAAGTTGCGCTTCAACCGATCGTCATGTGGCACAAGCTCCACTGCAATCGTGCCGTGCTCTACGGCCTCGTCTGCCTCTCCGATGTGGTAGGCCGCCAGCGCCAAGAGATCGTGCGGCCGTGCCCCCCAGACAGTCGGGTCCATCGTGTAGACCAAGGCTTTGTCCTTGATCGTCAGCGCCTGCCTAGCACATTTGTAGCTCAACTGCCACTGTTCTGTCCTGCGCGCTAGGTCCGCCAGCTCGACCCACGGCTCGCGCGTATTCGGCGCTTCTCTCGTGGCCTTGTCCAGCCAGACCTGCGCCTGCCCGCAGTCGCCCAGCGCCTCGTACGCTTGCGCCATGATGCGCATGGCGTAGCACCGCTCATTCGCCCAGTTCGCGCCGGGGTTCTCGAGGTACTTGTGCAGCGCCACGATGGCGTCGATCCACCGGCGGCCGAACGTCAGCTCACGGGCGTAGTAGAACGCATTGCGCGGGCAGGCAGGGTCCTCCTGCACCGACAGCTCCAGCAGGTCCATGTACTGCCCCCGGCTCTTGGTCGGGTCCGGGTGGTGGCTCACCAGCAGCATGTCGGTGTGCGCGTAGACCTCCTTGATCCGGCCGTCCGGGCGGGGGTACTCGTGGCACGGATGGTGCCAATGGTAACCGTGGCGGGCGTGAATCTTCTCGTAGAAGAACAGGATGCCAGCGCCCCAGTCGAACTTGTAGCGGAGCCGGGTAGTCTTGCCCATCTCCCATACGCGCTCGATCTCCTCGCGCCAGCCGGGCTCCAGCCGTTCGTCAAGGTCGAGGCTGATGCACACGTCGATGTCGCGCGGGATGAGCGCGAGCGCTGCGTCGCGCGCCTTGTCGAACCGCCACGGGGTGATGCAGATTTCAGGTACCGTTGCGCCGCAGGCCCGGGCCAGCTCGACAGTGTCGTCGGTGCTGCCGGTGTCCGCGATGAGGATCAGGTCTGCATCCTTGGCGGACTCACAGAACTGCTCGACGAACTTGGCCTCGTTCTTGCTGATGGCGTAGACTGCGATTTTCATTGTGCGGCCTCCGGCTTTGTCGGCCAGATGACCGAGTAGGGGAAGCCCTCTTGCGTGGTGATGTCGCGCAGCGCCTGACGGTACACTTCCCACTCAGGGGACATGGTGACATCGCTCAGGGCCATCCAGTCGGTCGGGGGCAGCAAGCTGTCGCGCTGCGACCTGATGTTGCGCCCCGCATCCTCGGCGGACAGGTTGCTGACTTCCCAGCCTTGGGTCCACGCACCGTCAACCTCTGTGATCGCAATCGGCGTGACCGTCTGGGTCATGTAGTCGACCGTCGGCTGATCCTGCACGGTGTAGGGGTAGACGCCCCAGTCCGCCAGAAGCGCGTCACTCGGCGACTTCGGGAAGGACGTGTTCGGATTGTCACGACGTAGTTGCCCGATTGAGTAAATCTCAGGCTGGCCGTTTGTGATCTTCAGATGTGGCATCTAAGCCTCCGTTTTGGGTAGCGACATAAATTCAGGTTTGGTGATGCTCTCCACCCCGAACATCCGTTGGGTGACTTCCACAGCACAGTGTTCGTATTTATCAGCCATCTGGTCGAGGAAGTCCTCGAGGTCTGCCGCCGTGGGCCGGGCACCGTTGTTGATGCTCTCGTCGGTGGCGGCGATGTATCCGCCAACTTCGCGCAAGGCGATCTGGATATGCACTCCGAACTGCTGGAGGTATTCAATCGACGCCTCCTTGCCGCGGCCCAGCTCAACCAAGTTGCGGTACAGAAGCTCAAACCCGCGCCGGACGTGAAACTTGTTCTCGTGGCGCTCGAAGTCTTCCTCGGTCCAATTCTCCATGCCGTGCGTGGCGACGAGGTTGTCATAGGCCGCGATCAGGACCGCGATGTCCTTGACCGCGCCGGAGATGTGGTTTTCCATCTGCTGTATCTGGAACGCCTTCTGCCGCTGCTTGGCCTCGTGCAGTGCCTCGGAGCACCCCTCCTCCGGCTCTTTCTCGGCCAGCTCGACGTAGCTGACCTGTGCCTCGGCCAGAGCGGCTTGCCGCTTGGAAATCTCCGCGAGAACCTGACGCACCTGCCGATGTGGCGCTTGGCCCGTGAGCATGGTAAGGCTCATCAGGCTCGTCGTCGTCTGGCTGTTGCTGCGCCCGAAGGATTGCGTCTTGGCAACCATCTCAGGCAGGCGCGCAGATGCCAGCTCTACCGCCTTGGCCGGTGCCAGCGCGGTGAAGTTGCTCTGCGTGGTGGTGATTTCTGTGCTCATATTATCCACCTGATGCTGCTCCAACTTCTCTCCTAGCCACCGTCAAGTCACCGAAGTCAGAGGCATTGCCTGTCGTAGCGATAGTGATGTAGTCGATGGTGTTGACCGGACTAAAACCGCTATTTGCGCCGCCACCAAACACACCTCTTGACCCGTCGCTTGTGGCACCGGGAGCATACCTAGCCAGCGTCAGATCACCGAAATCTGTGGCGTCGCCTGTCGTAGCGATAGTGATGTAGTCGATGGTGTTTGTTACGGAGTTGGCCGCACCAAGCGCACCTCCGAACACGCCTCTTAAGCCATCGCTTGTGGCTGCGAGCTGGGACCTAGCCACCGTCAGATCACCAAAGTCTGTGGCGTTGCCTGTCGTAGCGATAGTGATATAGTCGATGGTGTTGCTGGCGGAGCCTGTATAACCCCCACCAAACACGCCTCTTAAGCCGTCGCTTGTGGCACCGAGGCCAGACCTAGCCACCGTCAAGTCACCGAAGTCAGAGGCATTGCCTGTCGTAGCGATAGTGATGTAGTCGATGGTGTTGACCGGACTAAAACCGCTATTTGCGCCGCCACCAAACACACCTCTTGACCCGTCGCTTGTGGCACCGGGAGCATACCTAGCCAGCGTCAGATCACCGAAATCTGTGGCGTCGCCTGTCGTAGCGATAGTGATGTAGTCGATGGTGCTGCCCGAAGTGTTTCCACCACCAAACACACCTCTTGACCCGTCGCTTGTGGCACCGAGGCCAGACCTAGCCACCGTCAGATCACCAAAGTCTGTGGCGTTGCCTGTCGTAGCGATAGTGATATAGTCGATGGTGTTGCCCGAAGTGTTTCCACCACCAAACACACCGCGAGGCCCCGCAAAGGGTAGGCTTCCACCGCCACCAACCCCACCAGCACCAATAAGTCCCCGCTTCAGCATTACGAACCATCCCCTACGAGTGCGCCGTAGAGCGTTGTGGACACCTTCCAAAGCTGGACGGTCGTGTACCCCGTCGTCGCCAGCGCGGGGGCTTCGCCGCCGTTGTTGATCCACGTCGTCGTGGGCCACGTGACCGCCTGCCCCGCCCCGTCGTCGATCATCAGCGTGATGGCCTCGCCAGAGACCAAGCCGTCGGTGTAGGTGGTGGCCCCGCTTAGCGTGTGGGTCTGCACGGTTCCGTTGGAGGGATCGAGCGATGGGGTCGTACCTGTCAGGGCGAAGACCCCTTCTTGGACTGAGCCAGTGAAGACCGCGTCGTCATATGTCTTGTTGGTGAGCGTCTGGGTGCCGGTCAGGGTGACGTATGTAGCGGTGTCGGGCGCTGGACCTGTGGGGCCCGTAGGACCAGTCGGGCCAGTAGGACCAGCGACGGTGGACGCACCACCTGTCGCACCAGTCGGGCCAGTAGGACCAGCGACGGTGGAGTCGCTGCCCGTAGGACCAGTCGGGCCAGTAGGACCAGCGACGGTGGAGTCGCTGCCCGTAGGACCAGTCGGGCCGGCCACAGTGGAGTCGTTGCCTGTGGGGCCAGTCGGACCGGCAACAGTGGAGTCGTTGCCTGTGGGGCCAGTCGGACCCGTCGGACCAGTTGGTCCGGTCGGACCTACGATCTGCCCTACGTTGGTCCAAGCAGTGCCGCTCCATACATACAGATCGCCGTCGGCCTCGACGATGTAGGCGTCGTTTGGGTCATTGCCTGTCGAGGGCAGGTCACCAACAGTGGGAACTGAGCCGAGCACATTGAGCGACACGCCTTGCGGACCCGTCGGCCCTACGATCCCGCCATACGGCAAGCTCAGGTACGCAGTCACCCCGTCCCCGACCTTGAACTGGCCAGTATCTCGCTCCAACACGATCTCGCGGTCGGCGAGTACAGGGTTGAATGACGTCCACCGCGCAAGCGTATCACCCCTGAGCGACAGCTGGAAGATCGAGGCACTGATGGTCATGTCTGGGCGCTCCCGAGATCAATCTTCGCACCACCGGTATAGTCGGTCTCGGCGTTGCCAGCGTCTATCAGCGTCGACAGCACAGGTGCAAGTCCCACCCAGCGTGTGCCGTCGGAGTAGTGCATAAGGCCATCCTCGCCAGCGACGATAGCGCCCTTGTAGGCGGCCGTGTCCAGCGAGACTGGGGTGGTGCGCGGCAACGACGGACCGACGGCCCGAACTCGGCCGGATGCAAACGTCACACTCATGTGATCACCGTATATTCTTCGCGCTGGTTGAGCACGTACGACAGGCTGGCGATTGCGCCTTGGAAGTTCTCGCACTTCAGCTGCAGCCGGTCGCCACTCGGCAGGTTCTGCTTGCCCAACTCCACCAAGGCGAAATCGTTGGGCGGCACATCCATCTGGTTCAGGATGAGCCACGCATCGTCGTTGGCGTCATAGAACCGCACCGACAGCTGCAGCGTGTCCTCGCTGTTGTTGCTCACGACCAGCGATGTCAGCAGCGCTACTGCCTGCACAGACCGCGCAGGGTTGGGCCCATTCACCGGGATGAGGTAGTCCGGCGTCTCCAAGATCGTCGTCCAGAACGACGGCACCTCGATCCGGGATACCTCGAACAAGTTCAGCGGCGGGCGTGGTGTGGTGATCGTAGGCATGTCAGCCTCCTAGTGCTTGGATGAGGGGGAGGGTGATGTTCTGGACACCGCGAGAGAACGCTTGCCCCTCTACCGTGCCCCGCTCAAAGTCTACGCGCAAGTCTTCGCCCAGATAGGTGTCCCCGCGCTCCGTGGAGAAAGTGGCATAGATACGGCCGCCGTCGATCCTGAGGTTGACGAGCGCGGGGTCCGCAGCTTCCCCAGTCCCGCGCTGCGAGAAGGGCAACGAGTTGTAGTTGACCCCCGACCCCACATAGCTGAACTGCTGGCCTGTCGCCTCTACAACAGACGGGAACCCGATGGTGGGCGGCGTCTCCACGCTGGTCTTGATGAGCGTGATGAGCGAGTCCAACATGCTCTCGGCCGGCGACGTCAGCGCGCACCGTGCGAGGATGCGCTCCTCGATGATGTCCCAGCTCCGCAGGAAGATCGGCAGCAGACTGGGGTCGAAGAAGTACTCCGAGTTCCAGTTGAACAGCCCCTTCACGAAGTACTGCGAGCCCCGGTCCTGCCCAGACCGCAAGTCATCGGCCAACTGCCTGAGCAGCGTGGCCGCATCCCGTCGCGTCAGTGCCTCGTTCTCGGCGCTAAAATTCTGCACCACCACGAACTCATCGGCCAGCTCTGCGTACATCTCCTCGATGATCGTGGCGCTCTGCTCGGTGATAGCGTCCGCGGCGGCGACGTAGACCCCACGAGGCGCGCCGACAGGGTCCGGGATGCGGATGGTGTACCGGAACCCTGTCGCGACGAGCGCATAATCCCCAAACGTACTGTTGGAGTTGGCGACCGTAACCTGACCCCCATCGTGGCACCACAACCCGTACCGGCTCCAGTTCGTGAACACGGAGACCAGCTGCACGAAAGCGTTGCGCACCATGAGGTAGGCGTAGCCATTCGGGTTGATGGCTGTGAAGGAGTCGATCACCACGGAGCGAAGCGGCGACGAGGGAGCCAGCACTGAGCCATCAGCGCGGAGGTTCCCGCCGCCCCGGGGCATCAGCGGGTTGCCAGCGGCGCGGTCGATGGGCAGGGTCATCTCGTCCTGCGTGAACTCGTGGAGCTGCGAGCAGTCAGATATGTACGGCGAGCGCGTAATGAAGGCACCGGGCTTGAACACAAAAGCCCACCCCTTCTCCGGCGGATAGTCGTGCTCGGGCTGCGTGGCGGCGCCGTCCACCCTGCGGTAGAGCGTGGAGCCTACGGTGAAGTACTGCCAATCCGACACCGCAGCGAGACCGACGCTGACGCTGGCGTAGTCAGGGGGCGACTCATGCTGCAGGCCAGTGAAGGTGAACCCACGTACCTTGCAGCCGCTGGTGAGCCGGAACATGTTGTTCTGCGACATGCCGTTCGGCAGACGCAGTTTGGTGACGCGGAGGTCGTACCCGTAGAGCATGCAGTTGGTCGGGATTTCCGTATCCGGCTGAATGGTATAGTCGCCCGGGTGGACAACCACTCCGCACGGGACGCCGAGCGCGGCCGCCTTCACAAGTGCTGCCCCAACAGTCGCCAGAGACGCACCGAGACTTGTCCCAGTATTGGCGTCGCTGCCCCCCATCGTGACATAGAACGTCCGGGCGACCGTGTAAGAATCGGCGACGCCCGCTCCTGCAGGGATCGACCCTGCAGGCCACTGGAAATCAGATGGGATGACGATCTCGTCCGCGGATACGACAAGCGGCGCGGGCATCTGCGCGTGCGACAGCGTTAGCGTGTCGATGTCGGTCAGGTGCCCGGCACCATAGGCGCGATACCATGCGATGCCGTAACGCGCCGACGATGGGACATATACGTCGTACGCCTCCCCGCCGGCGAAGCCGATCGAGTAGGAGAACTCACGGCGCAACGAGCTGACGAGCAGGGTGTTGTCGGAGTGGACTACAGTCTCGCCGACCTTGTTGTCGAACCCATTGTACCAGTCGATCCCCGCGGTGATGCCGTCATTCGCCGGGTCGCCGCTATCCCGAAACCGCTGGTACCCCACGCGCAGCGTG
>Ga0208160_1000146_pt1 | contig 33734 bp, 30 predicted proteins | sample CB_VirMetaG_FD_184536 | JGI IMG/M metagenome (GOLD analysis project Ga0208160, IMG submission 184536) | Freshwater to marine saline gradient viral communities from Chesapeake Bay - CB_1504_1 Viral MetaG (SPAdes) (version 4) | ecosystem: Environmental > Aquatic > Marine > Coastal | place: USA... | reverse complement strand
CGAAGTAACAAGTGGATTTTGAATCGTATAGTCCAACTTAAAATCTCGAACTTGACAATCGATTTCAGTCTGTGAATAAAGTTTTTCATACTTATCAATAGAAAGATCTGTAATTCCTGTTATTACTGTTTCTCAACTTACTTCAAAGCCGCCTAAGCTATCTCTATTATTATGATGAAACCAAAAAGTTTGCTCAGGTATTTGGAACTGAACCTGTCTTTTTACTCAAATAGTATCTCTAACAGTAACCGTATCTTTTTTTACTCTAGTTATAAATTTAATTTGAGGTTCTGTGTATACTGTATCAATTACTGGGTTCTGTGTAACTAAAATAAGACTGTCCCTACTAGCAATTAAACTATCAAGGACAGTCTCCATTTGTTTTTTCTCTATAGTAAATATAGTCTCTTTTTCTACTACTTCTTTTTTTGAAGTATACATCATAATAGCGAGTATACCCACTAAAATTCAAGCACCATATTTAGTTAAAAAAGTTTTCATTTTCATTTTTTACTCTATATTGGTTGAATCGTCAAATTCGCTTATATTTACTAACTCTAAACTTTTTAACTCAACAGCAGGTGGGTTTCAGCTATTTACCTTAAAAGTGATTATATAACTGTTACCACTACCATCAGAAACTCTAGCCTTATTTCCATGCATAAGCTGAATAGTATCTCTATCTACCTTAAATTCCTTAAATCAGGTTTCTACACCATCCTTAATAGCGCCAGCCTTTAGAGCAAGTGTTTCTCTATCTGATATAGGCGCGTTTTCAGGTTCTTGAGCTTGGGTCTGCACTTCAGCCTCAAAGTCTTCATTTACTTTTCTAGATTTAACGACATCTGCATAAAGACCTTCTTCTATAAGAACTTCTGCTGTAAGTTCAGACATAAGAGACTTAGGAATTTTTAATTTCTGTGCCATTTTCTATGATTTCCTTTTCAATAGTTTGTGATATATATCTGCTCTTAATTTATTTACTTCTTTGTATCTTCTTAGATTTTATCAAATTCACCTGATTCAATTCGATCATATAAATTTCTAATAACATTTAAGTCCATATCCATATCTCTATCCTTAAGCATTGCATCAAGTGCGTCTAAAACTAATTCTTTATCTAGAGCTTCACTGCCTCTAGATTTCTTTTTAACGTCCATATTAATTCAATCAACTTCATTAATGCATTCTTTAATTAAAGATACAAGCTCTGACTTTTTCATTATTTTATCTCCTTTTCAATAGTTTGTGATATATATCTGCTCTTAATTTATTTACTTCATTTATGTCGAAAGTAACAGTAACTCAGTCCCTAAATTTTTCAGCAACTTCTTTTCTATACTCTGGGTTATCCAATCAAAAAAGAATATGTTCTGCAAATTGATTATCTGTTTCTGCAGCCATGTGTTCACGAGCAATCTCCTTAAGATCATAAGGCAGTGCGTTATAAAAATCTTCATAACCACCTCATTGTGTTCACACACTTACAGCACCTTTTCTAAATCCTTCAATTACCTTAATTGGAGACTTTGCTTTATTAAACGAACTACGTTCTGCAAGATACGCTAGGTTAATATCATATTGATCATAAAACTCACCATAATCATGAAGTCCCTTTACATCTTGACCTTCTACATTTTCTTCACCAACAAGATTTACATATCCTTCAAATTTATCAGCACCTCATTCATATCCATTTAAAATTCTATATTTATATGTGTGTTCTTTTGGTGTATCAATTTGTTTTGGTTTACCATCTTCTCCAGGAACAGTCATCTTATCATGTTGAGGCATACCAGAAAGTATAAAATAAGGTGATTTATCCGACTTCTGATGAACCTTTTGTAAAACAGCACCCATCTTTTTAAGATCAGGAAAGTGACTTGTTAAACCCGCTCAACCCACAACAGGACGGCCTTGTGCTCTTTCTGGCTTCAACTTTTCTTTTTCTTCTCACGTATATTGTTTTCACTGCTTATTTTTTCACTGAAAAGAATTTGGAACTACATCTATTTTATTAAACTGATTAAACTTAGAAAACATTCGCTTCAGAACTCTACCTGTTGTTGTAATATGATGTGCTGCGGTTAACTGCTTCATAGACATTTGATCTTTACCCGCTTTTAATCACATTTGTTTCAAGGGATGACTATCAGGTAAATCAAATTCATTATCATCAACATCATGAAGAATTATAGGTTTCTTAAAATCACCTTTGGGTCACATATATTCTATCTTATTCATAATCAAATGAAGATCACCAGCCCTATGCTGTATAATAAGATCTGCGTGTTTCATCATATTAATTTGAAAACTGTCTGTAAATATAATATAAAACTGATCACCGTGTGTCTTTCAAAGATTAAAAAGAGGAACCCTTAAACGAAACCAATCAGTTCCTGTTTGTGATGGTGTTGAAAATATAAGAATTGGTCGAGTTTCTGTTTTATAATCTAAGTGATCTCACATCTTTGAAAAGAAATTTTGTATAAACTGTTGATCCTGTTCGGTTGCCATCTCTTCTTCTATTTGGCAAACTCTATCATAATTTTCTAGTTCTCATGAACTAAGTTTTGTTTTGTCTATCATGCATCCTCCAATTTTATGTTCTTATAGTTGTAAATATATTTATTTGAATTTGTTCTAAAATTATGCCAGGGCTCCTGTTGCATCTACTCAATCGGATCCATTGTATCAAATAGGTTTGCCTAACGACGTATCAAAAAACATCTCATAATTTACTGGTGAACTCGGTCTAGTCGTTCCTCCATTTGCTACTTGAACCCGTTTATTAGTATTTGCACTGATACTAGTTGTAAATACTGTTTCTAAACTAACTCTATTTGTATACATAGCAGTACTAGTAATAGCGCCAGTGCTTCCTGGGTCATTTGTTGATTGAAGTTCTATATTATTTGAATGAGCATTATAAATTCATCTAAATCCGTTAGAACCAGTTACGCCAAAATCAATATTTCCTTCTAATAAATCAATAGAAGGACCTTCTGGTTCATTTGTAATATCACTTCTAAGAGAAAGTCTAGGTGTTCCATAACTACCACCAGTTGATCCCATAATTAAAACATCACCTGAAATAGCAGTTGTAAAGTCGCTATTAGGTTGCATACCTACACCAAGTGAATTTTGTACAACTACGTCACCGCTGTTTTTTATACGAAGAGATGGTGAAAAGGCAGTTTCGCCAAAATCATCTAATCGATTTCCGGAAGCTGTAACAAAATCAAACGAAATAAAATCCGAATCTGCTTTTATTCGAGAAGGCAAAAATGAATATGCAGAAGCAGATGAATGTGTATATTTATACGTCGAATTTAAAGCATCACCCTTGTGTCAAAATCTTATTTCTGGCTTACCATAACGATCACCTAAATTAAACCAATTAAGCGCACCTAATCTTAAAAATTCTTTATATTCAGAATAATAATCACAAGAAACATTAATAAGTGCTTCATCATTTGCTTCTTTTGCTATAAATCAAAAATCACCATCAGAGTCGATTCATAATCTATCAGCAGTTGTTCCTAAAGTTGTATAATCAGATATCTTAAATATACCATTATTGTCAATTCCCATAGAAAAACTATTATATGAATTACTCATTTTAATTCCGACATCACCACTACCATCATTTTGTAAATAAATCTGAAGAGTTTCGTCAGTATCTGACTCTTTTATATGAAGTTTGGTTTCTGGAGAAGATGTTCCTATACCAACATTTGCACTTACTACTATGTCGCCAGTTACAGTAAATGTAGGAGAATTAAATTGAGTTGTTCCATCATATTCAATCCACATTAAATTTCCAACTGGACTATTTTGTTTATAAAGACGGGTTGCATAAGTTGGATCTGTAATTCATCTAATTTGATGACCACCGCCTCAAAGATCAAAACTTGCTTGATTATTATCTGTACTCTCAACTAAAAATCTAGTTACACCAGTACCAGCAACATGAAGATTATAAACTGGACTTGAAGTTCCTATACCAACTTTACCAATATTTGAAAGTGTAAGATATTTAGATGAATTACCTGGGATATTTATAAGTGATGCGGTGTTCGAATCGTAATATCCGATATGTAATTTATAACTATCATCTGCCGCACCTTGTCACATAGATCAAGAGCGAACGCCTGTGCTCATTATAACAGCGCTACCATATGCCCCATCACTATTAGAAGCTAATTGAAGTCTAGCATCAGGGTGTTCTATTATTGTAGTAGCATATGAATCACGAACGGCTATCGCTCCGTAGTCTTTAACATGTAATTTAGCTAATGGTGAATTCGTTCCTATACCAACATTTGCATTTAAACCTTCGTTAATATATAACGTATCGTTTTGATTTCAGCCTTTATATGGAATTTCTTCGACCTTTGTGGCTGTAGATGCAAGTGCTTCATCAAGAAAATCAAATTTAGTATAATCATAAGTATCAGGATTATTACCTTCTATCATACTTAATTGAAATGTTCCAAAATCTCCTACTGGAGATTTATCAAATTGAAAAACAATATATCCATCTTCAACGGCTCCTGTAACACTTGGACATAGTTCATTTGTTCTGGTTAAACATTGAATGCTTGGGAAATGTCAATTATTGTCATAAATGTATCAACCTATTTCAATTTTTATTGATGAATGATAATATCAACCGTCTATAATAAGTTTTGACATAAATCCTTTATAACCGGCATTAGAAGTATCTCATGGTATACCTGTTTTTAACTTAAAATTACTTCATCCATCCATCGGGTCTTCAAAGTTTAATAAACTAACATAACCATTTTGATTTGAAACACCATCAACATGAAATTTACCTTTAGGAGCGGATGTATTAACACCAACATTACCATTGGGAGATAATAGCAAATCTTCTTTTGGTATTAATTCTATATTACCATTAACCGATTGAATTCTTAATCCTGAAGTCATAGATCCACCTGAAAAAAGATCTACAACATCATTGTTATTACCTTCTTTAATATAAAAAAGTTGTCTTCCAGCGTTTTTAAATTGTGTGTGATATTGATTATCATTATTACATTCTATAGAAAATCCAAAACTACTGGCATCTGTCTTGTTCTGAATAAGCTTGGCGGTTTCATTAGTTCCACCATATCAGATCATATTAGAATTTGAAGCCAATCCTCATAATTGTTCAACACCATCATTTGTTTGATAGCATCTAATAAAATCACCCGATCCTGTTACTCCAGGTCTACGTTCTTCGTTAAATGTATTATTTAGTGTAATATGATGTCCAGAACCTACTTGATCAATTCTAAATCCTTGACTATCAGAATAATTATGTAATACCATAGAAATTTCGTATGGTAAATCGTTTTGCGCTCAAGTAGCGATTTCAAAAGGATATTCAGTTGCATCTTCTTCTGAATATATGTATACTCTGTCTGCCAAAAGTTCTGCGTTTACTACAGTATCACCAGTAACCGTACCTCCACTAAGAGGTAAATAAGGATGAGTGTGACTTGTAACCGAATATCTAGTCATATCTGCTGTAAGAGTATATTGTGGATGACCCGTTATATCAAGAAGGTTTTCTAAGTTACTATGATCTTGAATGTATTGAAAGTTACCATCTAATTCGGCATGAGTTAGCGGTGAACCTTTTCCAATTCTTGTGATAATAGCCATGATTAATTTCCTTCTACATAAGTTGTTTCTACATAATCATTATCTATTATATATTTACTCAAGAAAGTATCAGGAGCCAGATTTACTAATCTAACTATCGTATAATGATTTAAATAGTTTAATTTACAGATTGTAGAAGTATATCGAAGAGAAACAAAAGATTGAATAGATCTTAAGTTACATTTAGAAGTTAAATACTTAAGATAAAGTGTGAGTTTTTTATATCTAGTTTTTGCACTTTTCATTACTCTTCTATCTTTATCTTACCGGCGGCTAGTATTTCCTTAGAAGTTACATCAGAACCTGATTTGTTAATAAGTTCTAATTTAAGATAGTATACACCAGGTTTTGCAGTATCTTTTTCAAGAAGAGTATAATTTACTTCATTTCCTGAAACTTCTGATAAGGTTTCATCAACGTCGCCACTAAATCTAATATTTCCATCAACAGAAGTGGCTTTTACCATAATCTGATCATATGCAGAAGCAGAGAGATCTTCCATAGTCTCTCCACTATAAAGTCTAAACTCCAACCTAGTACCAAAGGTACCTTTTTGGATATAGATTGTTTCAGATGCTGGCAGCATAATTTATCTATCCATTGATTAGTTGAACATCGATTAATCTATCTTCAATGATTTGCATAGCTTTTCTTCGCGCAATCTCGTCTTCAAATAGAAAATAGATCACACCTTTTTCGTCGTCTATATTAACACCTTGATAATCATCTGTAAGTTCATTGAGATACAATCATTCTAGTTCTTCTAGTCATGGATCGGAAACTTTGCCTTTGACTTTTAAAGAAACAGGGGCAGATTTTGCACTTTCTTTAACTACACCAAGTAGCTCATGGTATCTACTTCTTACCCCTGCGTCTAAGACTGATTTCGCCATTCCTGTACTTCTCCAGAATTTCTTGTTTTAGCTTTTTATTTCTAGGTTTTAATTTGCCAAGAATTATCTTTTCATTAATAGACTGTAAATGCTTTTTTAATCTCTTTTTTCTATGATTTTTTACAGATTTGGATTCGTAGTAACTGTGCTTTTTAATTTCATCTATAATCTCTAACTCTTTAAACTTTTTTGAAAAAGAATTAATAATCTTTTCACTATCTTCTTGTGTAATTTGATGTTCTGATTTCTTACTCGTAACATAAAGATTGCAGGGCTTATTGTTTTGCATATAATCTCCAAATAAATATGAATGTTAAATCACTTATCATTTGAAATTATATATTGTTAAATTGATAAACGAGACAACCCTTTTTCTTTTTCTGTTGTGATAATTTTGTCAGGTAAATCTTGAATTGTGTCTAGATGTGATACAATAATAATAGATGAAAACATATCTTTGAATGACTCAAATAAGTTTTTGAGCATTGGTATCCACTCATGATGTAGAGAACCAAAACCTTCATCTATAATCAAGATAGTTGATTTTTGAATAGCTGTGATATTGATCAAAGCAACACGAATAGCTAAAGATAAAAGCATCTTTTCTGCACCTGATGCTAGTTCAATAGGCATAAGTTCTATATTTCGAACAGCGTTAGAATACTTCATCTCAAGTTCAGTTGTTTTTGCGCCTTTTTTCTGTGTAAGATCAACTTTTACGAGAAGATCTGTTGAAGAACTTAGAATTCTATTTACTTCAGCTTCGAATATATCTACATAAGAATTCAGTAGCACATTTGGCAAAGCATTTGAATTCATGATATCTTTATATTGCACTAGAATATCTAGTTTCTTTTTCATAGCAGAGATCTTATCTATAGTTGAGTTGATCTCTTCAATGCGTTCTTCATACTCTGTTCTTAGACGACTATCAACTTCTTTTTGTGCTCTAGCTCTAGAGAATTGGGTTTCTTCTTCTCTCTTTTTCTTTTCTAGTTCGTTTATTTGTTCAGTTAGAGTATCATTGAACTCAATAAGTGATTTGTTAGAGTTGTATACATCAATATCTTGTTTTATAGTATCTATCTTTTCTTCTACTCTTTTCTTTTTTTCTAGAAGATCTTCAGTTTTTCTACGAAGTTCTGCGAATTCATCGTGTAGACGAATTTGTTCTTTTAGTTCTTTTTCTCTCTTTTCTAAACTATCTAGACTATCTTTATCTTTTTCTAGAACCTCTTTATACTCTTCTAAACTATCTATATCTTCTTTATAGAGACGAAGAAGTGCACAGTCTTCTCTATCACAGTCTACTTGTTGGTCTAGTTTCTTGGTTTCTAAACGCTTTATGTTACTGGTTAGAACTGCTACTTGTTGTCCTAGTTTTCTGATTTGAGTATTTAGTTGAGATAGTTCTTCTTTCTGTTCTTGCTTTTTTCCCTGAAGTTGTGACTTTATCTCTTTAGCTGTTTCTACTTTTTGTTTTATCACTAGAACAGCTTTTTCTAAAAGATCTTCATTTGCTTGTAAATCTTCTTCTAGTTCGTCTACACTTTTAGGACTATGCGCTATAGGCTTCAGTTCACCTTTTTTCTTTTCTATCTTTTTTTCTAGATCTTTTATTTGTGTTCTAGAAGATGTAAGGATCAACTCATATTCTTCTGCGTTTTCATCAAGTTCATCTAGGTTTTCTCTGAGTTGATGTAGTTTTGTATACAAGATCTCAGTATCATCTATCTCATCAACAACATCACCTATCCTTTTTATCTTTGAAAGTGCAAGATCATATAGGTCTTTCCAAATACCGTGACCTAAGTGTCTCATAATCACTTCTTTTCTATTTGCGTTACCACTATTTGTAAAAGCATTATAATCTTCTTGTGTGCTCATAGAAGTCATAATGAAGTCTTCAAAAGTTCCAAAGTGTTTAGAGATTGCTTTGTTAGTTTCAGGTATAGTCTCTTCATTAAGACTAATCCATTCACCGTTTTCGAATTGATCAAACTTTACACTGTTTTTTACATTATCCTTAATCTTCGAGATAGTTCTTTCTATACGAAACTGTGTATTACCTTTCATAATAATAATCTTAGATTGAGCTTCTTTTGCGCCTATCCTAATCACATCATTATTGCTTGTCTTTTTCAACGTTTTACCAAATATAGCGAAACTTAGGGCACTGAAAAGACTTGATTTACCACTAGCGTTTTTACCAAATAGACCTACAAAACCTTGTGCTTCTTTTGTAAAGTCTAAAACGATATCTTCACCAAAACAAAAGATATTATCCAATTTGAGAATTGAAGGGACTCATGTGTTACCTGCGTTTACATCTTTTACGGTTCCCAATTCACTATTTAGTTCTTCATTGATCTTTACAACATCTTCTAAATTGATCTTATCCCCAGGTATACACTCATCTACATAGTTTTTTATGAGTTGTGCCTGAACATTTGGATTATAAAAGTTTACTGTTTGAGCGATTGCATTTGGCATATAAAGAGAACCATTATCAGAACTTTTGAATACATCAGTGATCACAGGAACTATACTAAACTCGTTGATAGTAAACTGTTTCATGGTTTCTTTGAATGTTGTCGCCAAATACTTGTTTACTGGAACTTTTATTCGAACGTTACTATGTTTTGTAACACCAGACTTTTTGAGGACTTTTTTGATCTCTTCTTTACTTGTTTCTTCATCATTTGAAGAGAGAAGAACAGTGATAAAGTTGTATTCGTTTTTTATATTTACTTTTTTTACAGACCAATCATCTTTTGATTTGATATCCCAAACAAGAAAACCTTTTTCTAAACCTTCACCAAAGTTTTGTTGAATAAGGTTTCCAGTCATCCAAATCCTACCATTATGGTCCAACTGTTCCGCTTTGTGAATATCACCACACATCACATAATCATAATTACTGAACCACTCATCAGACTTGATACTGTTCTCTATAATAAAACCAATATCATTATGAGGTGTATTCACTGCGCCATGATATAGAGCGATATTTATGTTGTCTGCATATTTGGCAGGAATGTTCTTTGGCCAACTTTCTTTTCCATCAAGAAGAGAAAAACAACCTACGCCTATACCTGGTGCAAGTTCTAGATATTCACTTTTTTCTAAGATAATTTGGTTTGGTATCTTTTCTAGAACCGCCGCTACTGAATTTGGTCTATCTAGATTTGTAAGATTTAGATCGTGGTTACCAATGATAGATACAACAGGGGCGATCTTACCCATCTCTTCAAAAAACCATCTAGTCAATTTGATGTTTTCTGGACTTAGATTTAGTTTTTGATGGAATGTATCACCAAGATTGAAAATTCAATCAGGTTTTTGTTGTTGAAGTTGTTTTAGAAGTTTTTTGAATACTAAGGAATATTCTCTATGTCTGGACACAACTCTGATATGAATATCACTTACTGCGACTATCTTCAACTCTACTTACCTCTTCTTTTACGGGTCTTCTTTTCGGGGACTACAAGAGGATCATATAATGGACACTCTATAATCTTACAACCACCGTGTTGTTTACACTGTTTTGTGCAACCTTCACATAGAGTATTGATACCGTGTTCCATCCAAAGATACACGATATCTTCATCTATCTTACCTACCCAACCCAGTTTTCTCAGTAACTTTCTTGTTTCAGTTAAATTCATAATTTGTCCCTAAAGATTTAGTAAAAGTGATTTGATAGTCGCCATCTCATTATACTTATAAGCAGTTTTCTTTTTTTCTTGAAAAGCCTGACTGCCTATTTCATTGATATCACCATCTTCTAACTCTATAATATATACTTCTACACCATTCTTAAATAGTTCATCAGCCATCCTCATTTGTTTTTCTTTTGCGTCTGGATCCAGGGCTAGGTAAACTGGACAACCTCTTTTTACTATCTCTTTCATGAGTTTACTCTTTTCTTTTCTGGAAAAAAGAGATGAACCAAGAAGTGGAACCGAGTTGTCTCCTGCAGTGATCATATCAAAAGGTCCCTCAACTATAATCAAAGGTTGAGACCAGTTGATAAAGATCTCATTGAAGATGATTTGTTTTTTATGAACTTCAGGTAACTTCTTCATACTATCCATAATGTTTCTGATGAAGTAAATTTGAATTTGTCCTTTGGTATCATAACTAGGTATAAGAACTTGATAACCTTTTGTAGAATAGTGGATCCTATACTTGATCATATCAAAGTAGGTAACACCTCTTTTTCTAAGATAGATCAGGGCTTGTCTAAAGTAGTCTGATGATTTGTCTTGATGAGTTACGATAGGTTTGAAGTGTGAAGGTATCTTTATCCTTCCCTGTTCTTTTTGTTGTTCAACTTGATCTAACTGTTGAAGTTTTTGTTTTACTTCATCAAATTCATCTAAGTTTTCTCTAACTGAACCTATTCTTTCACTTGAACCTATCTTTTTGAGAAGAGAATTGATAGACCTTCCGGATATCTCACATACCCAACAGTGCCAATTCTGTGTTTCTACATTTAGTGCAAGTTTCTTTTTTCCTTGTTTTTGTAGAGAAGGACATTGAGGATTTGCACAACGAAATGACCACTCATCTCCATGAACATGAGCTTTTCCAAGATGACTTTCTAAAAGTTTAAGTGCTTCATCTTTCTGCATTGAAACTCCTTTTTTATCTATATAGTGCTTATTTACCTAAAATATGTGCTCTGGAACACATTCATGCATCAACTTTATCATATTCATCACTATGTATTTGACCTTCTTTCTTGCCTTTTTCATATCTTTTAAGCTCAATCTCTGGATGAAGTTTGTGAAACTCTTCTGAAGTTCATACTTTTTTGTCTTCTACTCACTTAGGCTTTCTTCCAATACCTAAGCCAGCTTTCATTGCAGTTGAAGAAGGTATCATCACAACTTTTTTACCCATTTCGTTTAGAACGAATTGACATAGAGCGTTGAACTGTTGAAGAAGAACTATCACCTGTATACGACTAGCAGCCTGTTTGAACATAAGAAGTGGTTGTTCTATGTATACTGTTTTTATATTATATTCTTCAAATACATCCATCATCTTCATTCTGAAAAGTTTAGTCTTGTCAAATATAGTCAAATCACCAAGTTTTGAATAGTCTATCGCAGAAAAAAGTTTTATCTGATCATCTTTTGTCGCTATACATACACCAATGTGAGACGTGGATATATCCAGTCCCATTATAAGGGTTTCTTCCATATTCTGTTTCCTAAAAAAGTAGTTTTACGTTGAAGTTTACATCTAAGTTTTTATAAGTCTTTTGAGGGAGACGAGGTTTTGCAACTGCCACGAGATCATTATCATCATCATATAGACCAATACCAGTGATATATAATGGATACTCTCTATCTCCCAAAATCAAAAAGTCACGAGCATTGGCCGAGATGGTATAATCAGTAAGGCCTTGTTCTCACCAATATGCTGTAAGAGCCGCTGTTGTTGTATCGTCAGTTACATCTATTGGTTGTCAGAAAGTTGGGTTACTAGAACTCCAGGTTCTTTTTGAATTTAAGTTACAAGAATATGTATTATCATACTGATCTAAACATGTCGTAAATTCTAGATTAGAATTGGCGTTTGAGTTTCATGTATTGATATGAGTGGCCAAATCACCACCAGCAAAAACTACACCTTCGTCATAAAAGATATATCCAAGAACTGTATTGTGATCAGTTGTATCAACTATGTAACCAACTTTTTCTGGTGGAACTGATATAATACTTGAACCTGATGTAGAAAGATCAATATAAGTATTTGTTTCACTATCATAACTGAAAGTAAAAGTGTTCTGAACTATACCGTCACCAATACTATCAAAACTCATATATGCATAAGGAGATGACATGTCAAAAGGTAGTTGTGATCATAGACCAGAAAGTGAGTTGAGTGCCCCAAGTGTAGCGGCGTTATTATACTGAACTTCTATAGTATCAACAGTGCTGACATACTGGTTCTGATATCTAAGAATTGTTTTATCTAAGATATGATAAGCAATATTATCTATATCACCGAATAGTTGAAGAGCGCCTCAACTAGAAGTAACCTTAGAGTCACTAGATACAGTTCCATTTAGAACTTGTTGTATTTGGTTTTGACTTATAAAGTTCATGATGTGCTAAATATATTCCTTCAATATCAATCTGAACCACCTGTTACCGCTCCTGCATTTACAGATACCGCAAGCGCTCTGTGTTCGTTATCTATCATAAGACCTCGTGTATACCCAGTTGTATCACCTGAAAGAGCAGAGACTGAACTTATGTCTCACTCTGTACCCACTCCTTTAGCGGGTTTAAACGACCCAGTTCCACTATAAGTTGTTTTTTGACCTCAAGTTTCAGTGCATTTTATTCAATAATAAAATGTAGCGTTTTCTGTAAATTGATTAATAGGAAATTGACGATAAAAATGATTATTAGCTCTGAATTTTCCACCGTCTGAAGCTAATGGACTTTCTTCAGAATTATACATTTGATAAATCATTGGAGAACCTTCAAGTCCTAAATAAAGTACAATATTTGAATTTGTCGTTTCATTGCCACTAATCTCATCAATATTCCATATATGCGCTGTTATTGTTAAATAATTAGACATAGTAGTATTAACTGCTGCAGTTGCTCCCGTAAATATATCATTTTGTGTTTCATGAGCTATATGCATAGCACCTGATATTGCCGGAGCGACAGAGTCTAAGATATTTGAAGTTCATTTGAAATATCCTATTTCATTTTGATAATCTTCTGCAGGTTGTCCTACAGCCTCAAGAGCTTTATTAGCACAAAGATATGATTCATCTAAATATTCACCATAATATCCTGTTACTGCTGAAGAAGGCGTTCCTCCATGATCAGCTGAAAGAGTATAAGCAGATATACTCATATAAGGAACTTCAAATTGAGTTGCTGAGAGAGTCGCCACAGTTACAGAAGAAAGTGCGAGTTCGCCAGTTCCAGCGGATACAGATGTATACATATGTTCAAAAAACGCCACATTTGGTGTTACACCATTTCTAAGATCAGGATGTGCACTAAACGCCATAAGTTCACTGAGTTCCTTCATTACTTATCAAAATTCACTTTCAACCTCCCGATTTACTAAATTGTATACTTTGAACTAATTGAGGAGGAAATGTACTATCAGCACTATAAACTATTAAAAAAGCTCCAGGATAATTTTCAGCAGAATATCCATTATTTTTCATAGTTACATTTACATAAAATTCATTGAGATAACCGCCTCTTGGTAAAATAATTGGCATAAAGTGAAAGCGTAAACCAGTTGTTGTAAGTTGTTCTGCTACAATCTGTTTACACTTTACTCCAGACAAACTTACATCATATTTTCCATTACTCATTTGTTCGTAAAAAGAAGTAATATGAGTATAATCAGAAAGATTACCTTCTGCACTTAATGCTGTAGGTTTAGTTATTCATACCATTATTTTAGAGACCATTCGCTATAAAAATTATCTACATATACCCACTTATATCGGGTTCCATCTCACATACAACAAGTCAAAAGACTAGCTTGTTTTATTCCTCACTTTCATCCAACATTTACCAGGGTTCCTTCAAGTTCTTCAGAAGCAGTTAAACTATATTGTTTCATAACAGTATTGATATGACCATTTGTAAAGTCAATTGGGTTTTGAGTAAAAGTTGCAAGTTGATTAGAGTTGTTTAAATTGATTATACTTCCTCAAAAACCCGTTGCACTATCTTCATCTGTAGAAGTAAGATGTGCTGCTTCTATAGAGTATACGCTGATATCTCCAGTTCCAGAAGACATAGAGTCATAAATAAAAGCTATATCACTTGCTGATACACTATTTCCAACTGCTATATTACTGGGCTTTGGAATGTATCCCATTTATACTTGAACCTTTATTTTGAAATTGATGTTGGTCAAAAAGTCTTTTTTTATTGGACTGTTTGGTTTAGCTATTGCAACTATATCTAATTGATCATCAAGTAAATAAATTCGAGTAATATAAGTTCTAGGACGTTTTTCTTTATCTAAGCTGATAAGCTCGTTTATGTTTTCTATTTCTGTAAATTTATATTCACCAGTATCCTCGTCTCTTGCTGTTTTATTTGCAGAATAATTTGCTTTGTCTCACGGCAATTGAACGTTTATTCTTTTTTCTGCTCTTTGTTCTTGATATTTATAATCTATAGTTGTACCATTTACTTCAAAATAAATAGCTGGATCAGTTTCAGAACCAGTAAAACTGGTTTCTTCAAAGTGATGAATGTTTTCTATATTATCTCAATTAACTCAATTATCTCTATTATCAAAAAGAACAACAAGGCCATAATCTTTTAAAAGTATACCACGAATTTTATAATATTGTGGATTTGGTGTAATTTTATAATAAAAACGCGCAGCAATAATAGAATAATCAATCTCTAATTCATCTAAATGTGGTATAAGCCCTTGATTATCAGTATTTAGACCAGAGAAATCATTACTTTCTAAAGCTTCTTGAGTTGTTTCTGTAAAGATGAAATCTTCAGTTCCATAACTTCCATAACCAAAGAAATTACCTGTTGATATATTTCCAGTTATAGAAAAGATAAGATCACTATTAAAACCTAAAAGCTTATCTTTGTAAAGATGATTGCTAAAAGAAATACAATGAAGAGCAGATACAGAAGTGCCTGTAAATGGGTTTGTAATCCAATTATTACCACTTAGAGCATCATTTGGAAAAAGCCACGTTTGAAGCATATAAGCCATAGCACTTTTACTTCAACTACGAGTTTCATCACTATTTGGATAAAGTGTCGTGTATAAATCAACATTATCTGCCGCTGTAAAAGATGCTGTAAATATGTTAACACCTTTACTTCTTCCACTAAGTTGTTCTAAGGCTGCCTCTGACTGGACATCTACTAAAACATCCTGAACAGAGTCAGTTACTTTAGATAAGAAAGCATCCAGCTTGAGTGACTTTACTGAGATTGAGGATGCCATTGAAAAACCTTACCTTTATAGAGTTAACTTAATCTTGAATAAGGCTTCTGAATACATATCCTTTTTTCTTGGAACGTTAGGTTTAGCTACAGCTAGAAGATCACCATCTGCATCATAAAAACCAATACCTGTAATATATGCTTTGGGATCATCTATGAATTCATTTCTTACTCTATAAGCTCCAGCATACTCAGAAGCACTAACACCATAAGTTGGATTTAGAGAATATGTATACTCTTTGTTATAAGCTCTACAAAAATAAATATATGAAGTTTGATATTCAGTGCCATTTCCACTTAAGCTTTGACAGATACCATTACCGGAAGTTGTAAATAAATTAGCTAAAGTAGAGTTTGTAAGAGTTGTAACATTTTCGTCGAATAATTGGGTCAATAAGCCGCTTGCTCCAGCCCCAGCTTCATCACCTTTTGTCAAGAAGCAAAAGATACCATCATCTAAGAAAGCTTTACCTACAACAGTTGAGCTTAAAGAGCCATGACTATCAGCATAACGAATAGTTGTATGGCTTGGATAAGCATCATCTTCAGGAACATTAAGAACAAAAGTATACACAGAACTGCATGGGTCATCTTGAGAACCTGAAAGAGTTACAGCGAAAGAACCCGCTTTTAATCTATCAAGAACAAGGTCATTATCTATCATAAGAGCATAAAAATGTGTTACAGCTGAACCTTCTGATCAAGAGAAACCGTTTGAAGGATCATTCATATTGAAATATTTGGTTCCAATATAATAATAAAGATCTTGACTAGTAATATTACCATCAAATATACCACCAAATGAGTTAGCTATCGCGCTTGTATCACCGGCTGAAGCTACACCGTGTGTAACATATGCTGACATTGTTGCGTCAACTCACCTATCTCCTGAGTCATCTGATCCTTCGCCAGATGTAGAAAACGATCAAGCATAATTTACAGGTTGCTCAACTTGTATAATAACATCATTATCTAAATTAAATTGTTTGTAAGAATATCTTGCCATCTTTTTAGGTTTCCTTTTTTATTATGCTATGTTTTTAAACGGCCTTAATAAAAGCATTAGCGGTAAGAGTAAGTTCATCAGAAACAATACCAGTTTCTTTTCCTCTTAATTTAAAATTAAACACAACTTGCTCATTCATATATGCGTTTGGCTTGTATTTAAACTCTACATTTGTCTGAGAGCTTGAACCAATAAAACTTTGAGATACCATAATATTTTTTTCTCATATCGTTGGATTATTAATGTCAACTACATCATACATTTCTGGGCCACCATCCTTGTTCATAGTTTTTACATAAAAAGAAACTTGTTGATTATTACCATCGATAGCACCAGCTATCGGGTTTACAGCTAATCAAGTAAGAAGCTGACTACCTGGATCCATTGTTACAAGAAGGTTTTTTATAGCAGCAGCATTTGTTGATGGTTGGGTTATTGGCATAGAAAGAATAGCAGCATCAGCATCAGCGCCTAAGTTTTCGTCATAAAGATTATAATTGATACCATCATCACTGAAAGCATACTTCGTAATATTGAAGTTACCATTGGCCAACTTTTCTCTACCTTTTCTGGTCAACACCGCTTCTATTACATTACCAGAGGCACTTAGAAATCCCATTTGTATTATCTCCTATCAATTTGGTGATTGTTCTTCTAAATCATAATTTAAATTAAGAGTTTGAGTCATTTTAGATCTTGGCGTTATTATAAAATTTTCTTTCTCATTATTATATACGTTAATAAGTTCGATTTTGTAATCTCGATTTTTAATATTTAATATATTATCAGAACCATCTTGCAAATAAAATTTGCCTAAAGTGTTTGATCTATAATCATCTTCATTAGCACCACTATCTTGTAAATCTTTTAATTCACTAAAATCAAATTCAAATAATGATTGAGCTATTGAATTTTCTTCAATTGCAGGAATTAAATTTCATATAATATAAGGTGCTTCACATACGCTTATAATTAAATGGTTTTCACGAATAACTTCACATATAGCATAACTTGAATCAAGATCATTATTTAAAATAATTTCAACAATCATACCATTACCAGCCGCTCCTTGATTAAGAAGAGTTGCTTGCACTGGAACAATAATAGGTGTTAAAGACTTAGATCCAAAATCTAATTTAGTTTCTGCTTGAATGGAGCCAGTATTTGAAAAATCTTCTGAATTAACATAATAGGATATATTTCTTCCATTCTCTTCAAGCTTTATAGAATATTCATTACAACTAGATATTGGGACTGTATACTTATCACCATCTTTTAATCCACTGAGACAAATAATAGGATCATTATCATTTTCAGATTTACCTGGTATAAATACTTTTATATAACTATTTGGGCTTGGAAAACCATATCTTAAGAGATTTATATGGAGTTGACCAAAATCATCTTTGCCATAAAGGTCTTTTTTATTTGCGTTGAATATAAGATTTGAGTTTTCAAGATGAGCTAATTCTTCTCTTCATCCAAAAGTTGATCTAGTGACTGAACTCGGTGCTTTTCATTTGCTCTTTCCATATAAAGAAGCACCACTTAAAGAAACTACATTAGTCTCTTTTCCTTGAAAATCTATATTAAAATCTCAAATTTGAAGTGGTGAATATCAATAAGTTCACTCATATTCCTTTTGAATAATAGGAGCTGAGTGTTGTCAATTTATTTCATCTTCACTAATTGTTTCATCTTCTGAATTAAATTGTTTAGACCAATTAATTGTAAGATAAGAATAGAGATTTTCTGCATATTCATTTGTGCTATATTTAACAGAAGTTTCTGAATAATTATCTTCTACTTCATAATTATGTAATTGATTTATTTGGGTTTCTTGTAAAAGATCTTCACCATGTTGTTCACGATTAACCCTATAATCATCTTCTAAGACTACATCTTCAATTTGTGGTTTTGTTCACTTATATTTACGATCATAAAGTTTGTCGTTTTCAATAAAGAGACCCGCTATTGTTTGTGATTTCGCTGGAACTAGGTTTTCAACAATAAAGTTTACTATATTCTCAGAATATCCTCTTTGAAGAACATCAAAGAATCGAGTAAAAGTTCCATTATATCATTCATTATCATATTGAGCCAAAATATTTAATACATATTGTTTTAGTTCAGTAAGATAAGTGTAGCGATCATTATAAAGATCTTCAGGTTTGCCGTAAAGATTTTCAAAATTATTGATGGCAAGAATTCTTGTTATCAAAATATTCATAATATTTGCTGGAGAAATTGCGATCTTTAGGCGATTTGAAGATCTTACATAATCCATTTCTGAAGTATCAGGATAAATCCCTATTTCATCAACTATATTTCCAGAATTATATGTAACTTTTTTTGATCCGAATACTGGTTTTTTTACAGTTTGTGCTTTTTCTGAACCTGAAAGTGCAGTAAGCGAAATAGGATCTCAAATTGATCTATATATAACAGAGTCAGGAATTGAACTAGACGCTTGAGCAAATTTATATCATTTCTTTGGAGTTTTATTAGGATCTGAACTTTTTTCATTTGACTTTCAAATATGTTCTCAATCCAATAAGTGAGAAGAAACCCCACTAAGAATTTCAGTGTTTGAATTGTTTATTCATAGTGATTCATTATATAATTTGAAAGCTAGTGGGCTAAGACCTGTAATACTATCTTGCATAAACTTAAATTGATCTCAATTATTCACTTCATTTGAATAAGCAAAACTAAAATCAAGAAGTTCTTCTATAGTTGGCTCAGATCCGTCTATTTCATTAATTTGAGGATGAAATATAAGAAATTCTTCATTTTCTTCTATGCCGGGCGAGGCTTTATATGGATAAATAAAAAGATTAGTTTCAAAACTAGTTGATGCAGTTATAATTAAATCAGAAGAAAAATCACTAACAATAATTCTTTCCCCCGTATCTACATCATATATTGCGCTAGAAACTGGATCTGATCACTCATTGCAATCATAACCTTGTGGGAAAATATAACCTACAAAAAGGTATCACTTTTGTGCTTGTAAACCAGTTTCATCAAAACTTATATTATAGAAATTATAATTCAAAGCATTTGATGTATTACTACCATTATAATTGATAAAATAACCTGCGTTAACTTTATAACCAAAATAAAAATCCAAAATATGATTATCAGTATTCTTTTTTACGAATGCGCTATATCTATATGTTTTTGTATTATCTATTTGTGAACTAATTTCTATTCTATTGCCAACAGCAGATCCTGGTTGCCCAGAAATACAAAATCCATATTCATCTATTGCAGAACCAACGTTGAATGGAGAAAACTTTTTACTATAACTAAAAGGAATATATGGAGCACTTAATGGAACTTTAACAAAATTCCAATCTCCAAATAAATCTTGATAACTGTTACCTTCTTCATCTCATCAATTTATAAGAGGATCAAATTCATCTGAAGAAAAAGGATTATTTAAACTTTGTCTAGTTTCTTGTCATTTAGTTTTATTATAAATAAGATTTGTATCGTATACAAAACTTCCTAAGGTATAAGAACTAACAGACCCTGGATCTAAATTAACTTTTTCTGGACTAGTACCTGGATAATAAGTTCCAAAAAGGGATAAATTATTATTAGATGCAGAAGTTGGATTTAATAAAAGATTGAAAGTTGTTGACTTAGATACATTTGATCATTTTGTATCAGTTAATGGAAATTTAGTTGATATTTGACTAGCAGTAGCAGGAAGTCCTTCATCATCTATAGAAAGAACAAAACCTGAACTTGCACCACTTGCACTAAATGTTGTTGTTTTTGTTGTTTGAGGTCCAGTTAATAATTGTTCAATAGAAAGTTCAGTTCCATCTAATTTTTCTACTATAGTTCGATAAAAGTCAAAACTATGAGATCCGCTCATAACAGAAGAAAGTGATTCGGTCAATAATTGATAATTTCATACTTGCATTTCTTGAACATCTGATAACGAAGAAACCGAACTTGATAAACCTCAATCTCTTGTATAAGTCGTTGGTTTTCCCGTAACTATTTCTCCGGTTTCTATATCGTAAATTGCGGAAGAAAGAGAATGACTTGATCAATCATAATTATTTGGGAAAAAATAACCTAAAAACAAATATCATTTATTTCCACCTAGTTCATGTGACTCTTCGCCAAAATTAACATAAGACGAATTATATATATTTGAATAAGCATCTGCGGCTGTTCCTGATGGGTATGTATAACTTATAGCTCCAAGTTCTTTCAAAAGATTATAACCAAAATAAAAGTTTACATCACTAGAAGCACTATTGCATTTTACATAAGTTGCTATTCTATAGGTATATCCGTTTAAAAGACCTTCAAAATTAACTGTTCGTCTATCACTATTAGAACACGCAGTACAAGGCAAATCATCTGCATCAATATAGGCAGAAAGCGTTCTTATTTGTTCGTTTTGCTTAAATGGTGATTGACCGTATGCAGAAAAACTATATTCGCTTGCTTTTTTTACACCATCCGGCTTTTCGCCACTAGAATCAAACCAAGGGCTTGATGCTATATCTCTATCAACTTGTGGTCTAAAAAGAAGTTCTTCTATACTAGGTTCAGTTCCATCTAATAAATCAACTCTAATATTATGAGCTTTTGTTGTATGACTTCTAGAAGCTGATATTGTACCTGAACTAAGATAATGAGAAACATAAGGCTCTAAAGTAGCGGGAAATTCGGATGTTGATGATAATGCGTAATCTCTCATGTCAGTATAACCAGTCACTTTTTCTCCAGTATCTAGATCATAAATTGCACTAGATATGGAATCACCTGGAGAAAAAGTTGTATTATCTGAAAACAAATAACTTGTAATCAAATACCATTTGCCACTTTTAAGTATATCTGAATCAATATTACTTGAAACTGTGTATACGTCTGTAAAATGGTTTCACCGACTGTTTACATCAGCCGTACCAGAACTATGTAAAACCTGCCAAACGCTTGCTGGCGATGATGTTCTAAAAGAAAATGTATGCGGAATATCACTATGATAATCATGTTTTATATAAACAGAGCATCTATAACCCAGCCCAGCTGTAAGGCCTGTAAGAGTATTTGGTGTGGAATATACACTTTGACTAATACTTGTTGCTGGAAAATTAACATCGCTAATATAAGAAGATAATGTTCATATGGTATCTTCAATTCCAAACGGCGATTTTTCATCGGCAGAAAAAACCCACATATCTGGTTTGAAAGAACCAGGATCTGCTGGACCACCATTTCCAGCACCAATATAAGAGCTTGCTACAAGATTAGTATCATTATTCGGATAACCACCACTAAGATCAGCAAAAGTATAACCATCATTTACAGATTTAAGCTCAAAAAGTTGTTTTGTATTATCTTGTCAATATCCAGAACCCGTTCTAAGATCTTGGGCATCATTTAATTTAAAAGAAAACACTAACCCATTTTCACCACTTTCAGTACTTGACATTGAGTGGTTTAAACTTATATTGGAAGCAGTAAAGTCGTGATATTGAGCTGTTGAACTATTGAGTAAAAATGATCTTAGTTCTATATTTGGAATATCAAATTGAATACCAGAACTTGGGAGTCTATCAGATACATGAATATACTCTTCTACAGTTACAAGATTATCTGGTCAACCAAATATATTTTCTGCAAATCTTACTGCTTCTTTGGTTCCCTTAGATTTAATAACTTTTGTGATATTGTTGATAAAAATTATCTTCATCAACTTAGCAAATTGTTTTTTACTATAGGTTAACTCTGTATTATAAATGGACTCATAATATTCTAGAAGATTTTTTTCAGTAAACTGATAAAATCTACCCATACCAATTGAGTCAATAAAAGCATCAAGAGTCTTTGCATCAGGCATTTGGTCAAATTTATAGGATAGATTATATACATCTAAAGTTTTTTGAGACTGAAGAAGCATATTATCAAAGAAGTGACCAACAGCACTAAGTAGGGTTTTGAGATCTTCATCTTTTTCTGTAACTACATCTGGAATAGTTTTGAGAATAGACTTGAAATTGGACTCATCAAATTCATCACCGCTTAGTTCTCAACTTTCTATTTCACCTTGTTGTCCTAAAGTAAACGGTGATACATTTTTATTTGTTGTATCAAATCATGGAAAAGTAAACGTATAGGCGCTTGTATTACCTTTTGCATACGTTGCTCCGGTAACAGTTACTGTAACTGTATATGTAGCAATACTATTTACGAAATATTCAACAAACGGATCAGCTGCCAATTTTCAACCCAAATAGTGTGATACAATACTATCATCGGCAGTAACTATAAGATTATCAGACCTTATATCTCATTTTGTAAAATTTGGATAGTTTTCTTGTATCTCAAGAACTGCATTATCTACTTCAAACCTAGCAGAACCAAATCAAACAAAATTTGAAAAATCAGAAAAGTCTAAGTCTTCTCTAACTCTGCCTGAAGCATTATATGCAGAAAGAGATCCTAGAATTTTATCATAAGAAGAAAGAGAGTCTACTGAAAAATTTGCCATTATTGGTCTAACCTTGTATAGTTAATTATGGGCATGCCACCATTATATGTAGTATTATAGTCAAGTTCCATTTGATATATAGCAATGGGATTATTATCTGTATCTTTTATCGTTCTATAATAAATCTTATTTCCATTATCCAACTCATCAATAAATTCATCAATATAATTGCCATAGAAAAAATCATAAATAAGATCGGTCTTATCTTTTTCTACATTGAGAATAATTGAAATAGGTTCTATATATCTTTCGTGAATAAATTTATCCATTCAATCTTGCTCAGGTAAAGATCCAGTTTTGAGAACATAAGTGAAATCACCTTCATAATTTGAGTCAATTATAGGATGTTGATTATCAATATATCATCCAGTAAAATTAGCTCAATTGGTCACTCTTACTCTTATACTTCATTCATCAATAGGTTCTCAATTAACAATTTTTATTTTATATTTGTTTTCTAGTTTAAGTAAATATTGACCTTCTTCTAGTTCAGGTAATTCAATACCTGTAAGATTATTAATATTATAGATTTCTCCAACAGAAATAGGATCACCTACGCCAATTGTATTTCCATTTTTTACTATTTGAGTAAGTGATACTATTATTTTATTATAATCAATTCCCTGATTTACTTTTGTAAAATCCAAATAATGTGGTAACTCAAATCCTCCAACTCTGTCTAAAATTTGTGTAACCGAGTTATTAAACTCATGGAGTTCATTAAGAGCAAGATGTGTATTTCCAGATTTTTCTTGCGTATCTCCATAAATTTCGTCAATAAGTCTTAAATGTTCATAAATTTCATCATTTCATTCTGCAAATCCCATTGCATAACCTCAAAAACCTGCAGAACAAGGTGAATCAGAATTTTGTTCAACGGCTTCTTGTAGAATAGTATAAACTTGTTGAATTTTGTTGTTAAATTCAGCCAATTGTGTGTAAACACTATTAACTTGATTAGTTAAATTGTTTCATACATATCCTGACATAGGAGAATCAAAATTTTCTGTATATACGTTTAATCCATATCATCCTTTTGCATTTCAAATACCAGCCATTATTGCTTCTTTTAATTGTGGTTCTACGTCGTCAGAAGTTAATGACTCTTGTATACTTTCATATCTTCTTGCAAAGCTTGAATAATAACTTTTAAGAATATCAATTTCTGAACTAAGATCTGCGTAAGTTCTATTTGGCATTAGAAAATCTCTCTATTAGTTTCTGGTATTTGTCCTCGCTCAACTGTTTCTGGTGGAACAGGTGGTGGAGTAACTATAATTTCTTCTTGTGTTATATCATAATTTGGCAACGCAATACCCAGAGGAATAGCCTTTGGAATATAATTATGTTTTCAGGCAAATTTAAGTTCTAGTGTCTGTGGTTCAAAATAATTAAACATAATCGTTAAAGGTTGATCTCTAACATCTTGATTTATAGGCTCAGTAAGAATTCATCTATTATCACCATCTTTATTAACAATTTTGTATACTTTACCATTAGCATCAAATATTGTTGACCCTAATATATTTACATCGCTTTCTTGAATAACTGCAGATAAAATATTATCGTTTGAAGCAATATATGTAGAAATAGCAGAATAATTTGGCATAATTCTAATAAATCATGATTGAAAATAACCATTGAAAGGGCTTGGGTTATCAAAACTATGACCTACCGTTTCTGCTAAATTTCCGAAATCTATTATAAGTTGACCATTAAGATTTCGTATGTTTTCTGTTATATTTCAACTAAGCCTAGAATTTGTTTTATATAAAAAGGCTTTTATTTGATTTAAAGGAACTGATGGTAGTGAAATTTCATAATTCATAAGCGTTTCATGATCAACTTTTTGTTGTAATACATTAACCAATTCTTCTAATCTAAGCAAATTATCTTCAGTTGTTTGAACTGTTGTATCAATGAAATTTTTAAGATTATTTCTTAATCTCTCTAAATGAGAATAAATACTTGCATAAAGAGCTTGAACTTGTGATTCACCAAAGAAATTAAAAATAGATTCTACATTATAAAGAAGTTCAGTAACCCAAGCATTTATTAATCTAGCTCTTTCTGAATTTTGTAATCCTAAAGGTTCTCAATCTAATGCACTAAGACCTTCGTTGTCATAAATTCGTTCTCAATTTGCGATAACCTCTTGTCTAATTGTAGAATCTAAAACATCTTGAAGAGCATTTCTTATATCTTTTCTAAATTCAAAGACATTTGTTCTATCTGCAGTTAATGTATATTCAGTTTCTCAAAAATCTATTACATAATCTGATATTGTTGTTTCAAAATTAAATAGTCTTGAGGTTGAATCTATAGTTGTTGACCAATTTACAGGTCTTATATTAAAATTAAATGAACCATTAATAAATGGTCAATTTTCTAATATCTCTTCGTTAATATTATAAACTAAATTTATAGGCTCTCGATTATTTTTGATACTATCTAATGATGCTTCATATACAACTGGATTCTGTAAAATATTTAGTGGTGACATATAAACTGAAAGGACATTCCGTGAATAATCGTTACTCGGTCTTTCATATGCTCATCAATATTGATCTCATTGAGGAGGTGTAATTGTAATATTTATTTGATTATTTTCTCTAGATATTGGATTTTCAGGAAGAACTTCAATTCCTCAATCTGTACCTAATCCTCCTTGACCATAATTAAACAAACCTTCAAAACGACGATCTGTCTGATCTCGTTCTATTTCTACAGTTGTAGAACCAATTTCTCTATATGGAAATGATTGTGCAACAGTAAAACTTACTACTATTTTTTGAAAAGGTGGTATTTGATAATTTTCTAAAAGATATTGTTTATCTCATCTATATGCTTGTCAAACTTGTGCATAAGAAAGATCTAAATCATTTCTATTTATTCATTCATTATATGTATCGTCTTGGTCTGGGATGTTCACTAGTGTATTACGTTGTACATATTCAGTAGAATCTATTAGTTCACCAAATGGATCAGACGTTTCTAATCGTAAAGTACGGTCATTGGCATCTTTAAATGATATATCTGTAATGTCAATAATATAATTTCTATCTTCATAATCTTCATTTTGAGAACCACTGTGAATTCAAAAAGTTAAATCTTCTCCTTGTTGAAAATAATAATAGTCAGGAACAGTTAACACAATATAGTTATTATTATTATCTCCATCAACTTGGTCCCTAAAATATATTTGCTTATATCGCTGAGTAGGCATAATTTTTATCTAACCCTTGTTATTACATTTTTTTTCAAATCTAACATAATGATAGTAGATGAATCAGGCTCAATATTGATAGACCTATTCAAATTTGTATCAACAAATTTCAAAATAAAATTTGAAGGTATGTCAGGAGCAACAGGAACTGTCGGAATAGGTCCTTCAATAGGGACTTGTTCGGGAGCTGTTGTATCGCCTGATGCTGGTGCTATAGCCATAATTTATTTCCTTATCATAATAGTGTTGATTGATCGTGTAAGAAGTCTTCTTCTATTCTGAAATAGTGTTTTCTGTTTGCCCAATAATATATACCACCAAAAAGAGACATTTTGAACTCTAGGTAGTATTTACCCATGGGAAATTGTGTTTTATCTACAGAAAACTTAAGACCTTCATAACTACTTGAAACTCTATCTCAATCTGTTACATAATACTTTTCTCTCTCAATATCATCTAGTAGTAGGTAAACTCTATAATAGGCTTCTGATGGTACGTATATTTCGGCGGACTCTCCAGATCAAGTTTTGAAGAAATGAAACTGGTTTTCTTTTACTTGAAGATTGAAATCTATCTTTCTCTGTGAGTCTTTTTTATCTAAGATGAACTTGAGTTTTTCAGTATTTGGTGTTACATAAGTATCATCTAGAGGACTTATTACATTGATCACATTATGTTTTTCTATTTCATTACCTGCAAAGTTGAAAGTTCAGTAATCATAATACTTTCTTCAATCTTTATATGCAGAAAGAGGGAATGTGATGTCAGCATAATAGAAACCTGGATAATTGGGATCTTGAGTAACAGTATCAGTTGAAACAACTGTATTACCATTATCGTCTCTTATCTCTGCTGTGATTGAACTTGCGTCTATAGAAGAAGGTCTACCATTGATATAATTATAGAAATATAGACGACTTTCTTGACCTGCTAAGAAATAGAACCTATCATCTTGAACATAACTATCTCATTGTATATCAATTCGTGGAAGCATGTGAGGTAAAGTAAAGTCTCCTGTGTAAATTTCTTTCTTGAAGTTGATAGAACCCGTAGCAGTCTCATCAGCGTCTGGTAGTTTCAAAAGAAGTCCATAGAAACGATCAGTAGAAGAAAGACTGCGTTTTACGATATTTGATATGTCAAGTTCTATATGTTTGTTAGATGGTGTGAGTTCTATAGAAGTAGAAAGAGAAGCATCAACATCTCAACCACCACTTGTAGATCACTGATTTGTTGTATCTCTATATCACCAATTCGCTGGAGCGGTTTCAAGAACGGCATCAGTATATGTCCCAGCAATTCAAGAAGCAGTTAGTGGATATACTTCTATAGTAAGAGTAGATGGAACCCAATTTGTAGATGGTAGGTGATAGAGACGTAGTGTTGCTTGTAAAGAAGACTGAGAAGATAAAGAACTATCCCAATCATCAGTATCAAATCCTAGTAAACCTCTCGCTATACAGTGAGGTCCATAAAAGCCTTGAACTGCGCTATCTTCTAGAGTAGTTTTGCCACCACCAACTTCAATCTTTTTGTTACCACCAAAGTTATATGACGAACTTATAGATTGATCAGGAGATGAAGTTCCATCTTCTTTGAACGGATAGTAAATAGTTGTGTAGTCTAAGTTCAAATACTTTTTCTGTATCATAAGATTATAGGTTCCTTTGTTAGTTTGCTATATCAACGTTGATCTTGATATCTGAATTTGGATACTTTATCTCTAAGATTGAGTCAGATGGAACGAAATATTTGTTTTGTTTGTAATCATACTCTAAAGACTGATTTGAGTAGTTAGTTGGATAACGAGATATTTCAGATGCAGGTGGTCTCTTTACTTTTATACCAGAAACAGAAATCACACCTGTTACGTTTTTCATAATCCAATTGATAAGATCATATACTTTGAAATGTTTACCAAAGTCTCACTTATCTTTTTCAAAAAACTCTTTTGTTCTCGCTAGAACATTATAAGTTACTTCGTTTTGCGAATAACCTGAACCTATTACAATATCAAACTCTAACTGAACGTTTATAATCTTACCACTTTTAAGAACAACAAGATCATTGAGTCCTTTATACTTTTTGAGATAAAGTCTCATATTATGAATAAAGGCAGCGTTTTTTGTTGGATCAAAGTAATGACCATCACCGTTGATTGAAAGCATGTATACATCAAATTTGAAAGGATCGGCTGAAGACTGAGAACGTGTAGCATAGATCTTATCAGGTCTTCCAAGATATTCAGGCATTGAAAGCATAATTCCAGCATAATCTGTCGGTGTTACAGCTCTCTTTTGATTGAGACCATAACTTGTTGTATACTGTTTTATCTCTTCTGTTGAAAGAGCAGGTCTACCACCAGCACCAGGTTCATCGTTGTTTACTCTAAGAGAAGCTATAATATCAGCAGATTGAGTATTTGAATTCCAACTTCAAGTTATCGACTTTACTCTATTGAGTTTACCTGCAGTTACCTTAGTTGGAGTACCATCTCCTGTTATATATTTGATCGTTAGAACATCATCTCTAGAAGGACCAACACCAAGAGTATCAATAAGTAACATGTTTTCAGGATCATAGTCTCTGTTTTGTAACTGATTGATCGCTGTTGAGTGCGTATCTAGACCTAAGTAAGCTGCAGGTAATACTGTATCATTTGGATTGATATTCAAAGATTTTTCATTATATTCAGTTTCTGAAGTATTACCAAATATAAGTTTTGTATACACCTTTTCATCTGAGTTAGAGATATACTGTTTCTTTATAAATCTGTATTTTGCTTTTTCATTGAATAAGAGATAAGGTATGTTATTATTATCATCATTTTCATTGAGGATATATTCAAAAACAGTATCTTGAACTAGATGATCAACTTCATAATACTTATTACCGTCTTGATCCTTGATTTCCATAATCTGTTGAACATTGGGCTGGGCCAAATTTATTTCATAAAACTTTTCAAATGTATCATCAGGATTTGTAGGTGAAACTGTGTGTGTTACAGTTCTTTGTTCATAAGTGGTACAGAAACCATACCCAGTCATCTCAACTCTACTTAGTGAACCATCTGAACTATAATACTTTGTTCATTGACTTTCTGGTATCTTTGTAAAGTCTATCTTATTTGTAAGGATAAAGTTTCTAAGAGAGTGATCACCTGAGTATAGAGAAGCCCCGGGTAATATCTTTGGAATATGAGTCGTATCTATAACACCATTAGTAGCGTTTACAGAGATTGTAAAACTAACTGTAACCCAAGGTAAAGTTGGTCCAATATTGTTGAAACCATATCACTGAGCCAAATTGGCTGCTTTTTGTCTATTTGTAACAGTTTGTGGAAAAGAGTTCATGAAATATTGGCCTTGAGTAAAGTGAAGTATATTGCCAATAAAAGCAAAAGCATCCACAATCATTCCACCAGCTTTTCCAGACTCAAAGTTTCTTCAGTCATCTGGATAAAACTTCTGAAGCATCTTCATAAGAGCTTGTCTAGAAGTATCATAAGTCTCTAGTGAAGAGTAATCAGGTGTATACTGAGATTTAATCGCCATTATTCGATTTCCCCGGAGTCTAGTTGTAATTTAATGTTGTTAATGATATTGATCATCATCTTATTTGATACCACATCATTTGTTAAAGTTTCATCAAGCTCTAATTGCTCAACTGCACTAAAAGTTGTTCCCATTTTATCGTTTGGTTTTACAACACTTATTGAATTAAATTTTCACTTATTTACATAAGATCAAAGACATTTGATTATAAGAGAACTAGTTTTTTTATTATAGCTATTTTCAACATAAGACTCTAAGTTAAGTAATGTAAACTCTGGAAAGTATTCATCTATCTTTTTTTCTAAAACATTAATAAGAAAATATTCAAAAGCTTCAGTGTTTGAAAAACTATATTGCTCAGCAAGAGTATGTGAAGTAAAAGGAACTCCAAAATTATAATCCATTACTTTTTCACCTTGTTGAGTATTCATCAAAATATAAAGAAGATTTACTTTAGACTGAAACTCAGTATCAGGCACACTAAGTATACCTATTTGGTTTGTTTGAACTTCACTAAGTTCTTCAAGATTTTGTGGTTCAAATTTCATTATGGTATATGAACTTTGGGAGATGATATCTTACCAAGTCCATCCTGTATTTGAGTAATAGTTTGTTCTATAGTTGTCACAGTTTGAATAAAGTCAGGTTGAGGATCTAATACCATTGCCGGTGATCCCAAATGTTTGTGTGTTTTGAGAGCCAAAGTCAACTGTTTTACAGCATCAATAAGACCATATAAAAGATCCTGAATAGGCTCGCTTCTGGCAACTTTATAATCCTTTTGTGTTGATTTTGTATTACTAGTAATATATACATTTTCTCCAGCAATCACAACACCATTATCCATTATAAGATCCTCTTCTTCTTGAGGATCGTTAGATTTTCATTCATTTGAATAAGTATCAGAAAAATCGATACCAAAAAATAGTTTCATCCTATCTTTGAAAGATTTTACATTTGAAAGATTTTCTATAACACTTTCTATAACTGAAGTATCTTCAAACTGACCTAATTCATAAAGGTTTTTTCTATATTCATTCAACTGAGCATCTCATTCTTTATCATATTTGTCTATAAAGATAAAGGCATCACTAGTATTTGGTGGGTTCAATCTAAAGAACTCATGTAAATTCATTTGTTCTATTTCATCACCCCTGAGACCTCATGGAAGATCACCAAACCCTGTTGAGAGCATCATCGTAGTTCCATCTGATACCAAATGTGCTTTTCCATTTTGATTTTGAATAATCGTCGCACCACTTCTGGGTCAAAGTATATCTTTTGCAGTTTTTGAAGAAACTTTACCTGAAGTAATATCTTTGGAATTATTCACCGAACCCATTACAGAGAAATATCTCTTAGTTAGAGAAAATGGCAAATAGAAAAATTTAACATTTTGTTTTGTTGTAGTATTTGATATAACATTATCAGAAACCGCTATAATAGGAACCCATTGGCCTAACTTAGGAATTTCAGTTAAATTACCAGCAATAGGAAGTGCAAGAACTTGTTGGGGAACAGAAGAACCCAAACTATTTTGCTCATAGATATGAACTCAAACAGCTGGAACAGTTAAGGTCTTTTTTGGATTTTTTGCACCAACTTTAAGATTTTTATAATCTTGTTTTATTTTATCTATGTCGGTTGAGTCCTGAAATACTTTAATAAACTTTTTTTGATCTGTTACTCTTTGTTTTGCTATATCTCAACCTTCAGTTTCTTCTAACTCTTTATTAATTAAATCTTGTTCAAACATATAGTCAGTGAACACATTAGGTGTTGAAACTGTATGAGCAGCTTTTACTTTGTAAACCTGTCCAAATGTTATATAAAAATTGCTATTTCTCATATCTTTGTAAAATCTCCTCTAGGGATTTTTGAAGTAATTGAGCTGTTTGAGCTAGTTGCTTCTCATCAAAAACTTTTCTTTGAAAAAGAGCAATAGAAAGTTTATTTATTTGTGTAAGCAATTCACCATTTTTTATCAAAGCAGGCACATACTCTTCAGCATAAAACTTTTTAATTTCTTCTCTAGCTTTTTCTCACATAGTAAGAAGATCATCATCATTTTTTAGCGCAAAATCAGAAGCAGCTGAAAGAAATAGATCTTTCTTTGCTATTAAATCTTCATTAGGATTTGGATTTAATTTTCTACGCTGCCTCATTTTTACCTCTTACTAATTTAATTGCATCTTCTACTTCTTTGTTTCCTGAATTGTCTTTTTCAATAGTTGACATAAGATCTTCTACATCATCTTCTTCATCTTCAAAACCTTGCATGAAGTCTTTTACTTGTTCTAGAGCACTTTCGTCAGAGTTCATTTCATTTGCTTGAAAGCGTTGTACTATGTTAAGCATATCTAGAAGATCTTTTGTTGTTTTTTGACGAGCACCTATTAGGGAATTGATAAGTTGTGCATTATCAGCTAAGAAAGCAGAACCAGGTCCGCCCATTAGATCAAAAACTTGGATAAGTTTGTCAATAACATCTCTATCATCTTTGTGATTTTTATAAAACTCAGTCAAGATGTCCATAATAGTCTTGCCATCAGTTGTGACTTTTTCGTTTATCATCTTTTTGCTCCTTATAAATAAGAAAATCCCTATATTCGTATAATTATATATACAGAAATATAAGGATTTCTTTGAAAGGAGTGTGGAAAATTTTATTCTTGATAAGCTTGAGCTAGGTATCGTTTGCCCAATTTTGATAGATAATAATTTACAGTATATCGCGGAAGGCAGGTAAGTTCTTGAAGAATAAGCTTGATAAAAAATTTGTTATACCAACCAAATTCATTAAATTTGTCAATATGTTTCATCACATAAATAAGATGTTCAGCAAACTCTTTTTCTTTCTTTGATTTGAAGTTGTCCTTTTTAAGATCTTTGTTGATAAGTTCAATAATTTTTCCATAAATGATTTTGGAGTCTACTTCTTCGCTTTCAAGAACTGTTTCATGGTAATTATCTTCACCTAATTCATTTATTTTTTCGCTGAATACAAATTCTTCATTATCAAAATGATTTGTTTCAAACTTCTTTTTACGCTTATAAATGTCTACAGAATAACCAATAAGATGGTTTCTCATAACTGAAGTTAGAAAGTTAAACGGTCTACCTTTTTCTTCTTTAATATATTCAGAATTAGGCATAGTGATTTTGAAAAACTTTTCTAAACATACTGCTCTAAGAGTTGGTAAATCTTGCTCAATACTATTAGGTTTTATTTCTGTTACTTTGAAAATCATTGCATCAATTAACTTAATTAATGGATAATGAATATGATCTTCAAAAATTTGTTCTCTTTTAAAATCGTCTTCTTCTGCAATAAAATCAAAAACCGCTTGGTCTGTCTGTTTTGTCCAATAAGTCTTAGACTTTTTCGGCATCTTCTTCCTCCTCATCTTCAGATATAAGATCACCATGAATCCGATCTTCATCTTCAAATACTGTCCACATAACATCAGCTAACTGGTCAAAATGTTCATAAAGTGTTTTAATCATAGGTTCATGTTCAAGCATCATATCATCAAACATTTTGCTCAACTTCATAGCTTCTAGATAATAAGCTACTTCTTCATAAGCTGCCATGATAAGAGCAAACCTATTGCGCATCTTTACTTCATTTAATATAGCATTTCTGTTTCTAATAGTAAACAGCCAAACCATAAAAATTAGCAATAAAGTTAAAATACCTACAAGAGTCCATGGAATAATTAGAGCCATTTTGTTACCTTATTTTTTGAAAATTTCTTAAATTCATATATAGACTTGATAGAGTTTTCAAAAATGTCCTTAGCCATTTTTCTTTCACTTTCAACTTCACTTTCACTGATCATTTGGTTAAATACGCGCTTGAAAAA
>Ga0208160_1000144_pt1 | contig 33777 bp, 49 predicted proteins | sample CB_VirMetaG_FD_184536 | JGI IMG/M metagenome (GOLD analysis project Ga0208160, IMG submission 184536) | Freshwater to marine saline gradient viral communities from Chesapeake Bay - CB_1504_1 Viral MetaG (SPAdes) (version 4) | ecosystem: Environmental > Aquatic > Marine > Coastal | place: USA... | reverse complement strand
ATCACGCAGAGGCTTCAACAGCTTCTTCATGGCCACCTTCACACAGTTAACGTCATCCTTGTAACGCTTGCCTTCAAAGTATTTACTGCCAGTCTTATCGTGAGTAGACAAGGAGGGCATATCAGCGAAGTCGCCAATGTTGATAACAACATCTGGTCGGTAATCCACGATAGCCTTCCCTGCCCACGTTAGATGATCAGTAGCTACTCCCGGCTTCACTTGGCAGTCAGGAATAACAAGTATCTTCATGCTCGAAAGCCTCCAGTATCTAACCCTGTATCCCAGTAGTCTTCTAACATGATGTCTACCTTCTCATAAACACCGACATAACCGCAGGAGTCTAGAAAGGCAGCAAACTGCCGCATGACATCATCCCATCTGGCATCCTCATTACAAACGTAGAATAATTCTGAGCTAGTCTCTACACTTGGTCGTGAGCACTTCTTCTTAAAGTGGTAATACTGTTTATCTTCCATTTTTCTCTCCATAAATGCTAGGGAACAAGTCAGTCAAAATCGCTTTACACTGATCAGCTACTTCCCTATGTTCCTTCTGTGTTGCCTCGTCACAGCGGATGTCAACATAGTGCATCCAACTCCGTAACGTCCCGTTCATATACATCCGACTGTTTGTTAACCCCTCTGGCAAAACCTTCCGGGCAACCTCCTTAGCTATCCCGTTATTCAGAGCAGCTCCATACACCCCTTTAGCTTGCGCTATCAAACTACGTTGCATCTCATCCCACCAGCGCTGTAACTCTCTGTCCTCAGTAGGAAGACTGTTCTGTCGGTTCTTATCATCCTGTAACCGTACCTCACTGTACTCCATATCCAAAGCCTCCGCATACCGCTGACTAAACTCTTGGAAGCTAAACGACCGATGCCTCAGAATCTGCCGTGCTATGTCCCGTGTTACCTCAATCTCCATGCAAACATTAACCATCTCGAAGGGTGACCAATGCTTGTTATTCATCAGGTAACGTAACAACTTAGGTGCTGTCGCTATGTTATTCTGATTCTCTGGGTTTGAGACACGAGCCATGTAAGCAACCATCTCTTCGGCATGAGGTGTTACCCACATTAGCTTAACGTTCATTTCTTCTTCCTCTCTTTACGTTCTTCCGCTGTCTTTTGTTTGTGACAAGGTTTACACAGCACTTGTAGGTTATCCGCTTCACAGTACAACCTGTTCATATACGTCCACCAATCTTGGAACCCTTCTTTCGGAGATACAACGGGTTCAATATGATCCACTTGTACATCTCTTGCAATAAAGAAGTCTCCACAATCAGCACACAAATAATGTTCTGCTAACCTACCACTTCGTTTGTTAATCCGCCTACCTACCGCTGCGTCTTTGAGAGCCTTCCACTTAGGTGGGAAGCGCTTCATATAAGCCCGTAACGCTGATATTATAAATGCCCTAAACCTTGCCTCAGTCCATTCTCCGTCGTTATACTTTCTGTTGTTCATACTGGTACAACAACTGAGCAAACCCTTCTACAAAGCGCTCGTCTTGGTCACGTTCACCCATTGTAAACATAATCGCATGAACAAGCTCATGGTAAAAGGTAACGTCTTTATCTTGTTTTGTTAACTTCTTGTTAATTAAAATTTTACACTCATCGGGGTTTGTAGAGCCTAAGTCAGGCATCTCGGTTTCTACTACCTCCCATGTACACCCTGCTAATTTAAACTTTTTCACTCGGTGGCTCCCACATTTGATTCGAATAACGACGTAACCACAACAATCTCGCATTCTCTAAAACACGTTCTTCTCCCAGTCCCTCCACACAACACTGGTAAAATTGTTGTTCTGTCTCCAGGTCGGCAAGCATCTTTGTCGCTTTCTTCTCGCCTACACGAAATATCCCTTTGATATTGTCTGCAGAATCCCCCATCAAAATTTGCTTGTAAAAGAAGCGCAAGCCTTCTTCTGGTGTCACATGCTTCTTCACTTTCTTTACAAAATTGTAGTGCCATCCCGGAACCTGCATAAAGTCTTTGTCAATTGATACAATGATACTTTCCTCACCCAACTCGGTTGCCCGTATTGCAATGTCATCATCTGCCTCCTGTCCGTCGCTAACACTAGCGCCCCATGCCGTTTGTAAATATTCCCGTAGGAGAGGTAGGTGTTTCGGCTTCTTAACATCCTTCCTGTTACCTTTGTAAGGTACTGTTACCGCAACTTCATTACGAAAGTTTGTTTTGCCTGTCAGGAACAACTCATAGTCATCTGTGTCCACTAGATCAAACATTAACAAATCTTCTAAAAACACCGCCATTGTTTCGATAGCGGTGTTCTCATGCTCGTCGTTGGTAGCAAACCCTACTCGATAACAGAGAATATCTGCATCAAGTAGAGCATTCATTACAGCAGATCGTCTTCGTCAAACGCTCCACCACTACCACCAGTGTAGGGTACTAACTCAGTGATAACCATCTTACGCAATGATGGGCTAACACCCTTCTTGCCTTTGAATGACCACTCGTAAGGCGTGATAATAGCCGCTGCCTTTGAGCCGTTCCCAAGGATTTCACCCTCTAGTAATGAGCCACCATCGTCGTAGGCGGCAATTGGTCGGGTGCTCTTGCAGGTGACATAAGCGCCTTTACCCTCTTTGGTCTTGACCTCAATACCCATCTCCTCCAAAGCGCCTACGGCTTTATCTGATAGGTTACATAGGTCAACCTGAAACTTACCACTCATCTCGTTGGGCTTGTTCAAGAATGCCCACATAACTTCCGCTTTAACCTTAACTGCTTCTGTATTCATACTAATTCCTTAATGTACCAAATCACTACCGTCTTCTTCGGCAATGTCATAAAATGTGGAAGTGACAACTGCTAACAAATCTAACACTTCCATATCGTTTAAATGTTGACTGAAACCTAGGCTTACTACGCCATCTTTCTCTGTAATGATGATTGCACAATCTGCGCCATCAACAACAGTAGTCAACTCTTTCAACTCACGCTCGTTCAATGTGTTTCCTTCCAGTTATTACCTACATTATATTCTCCTGTTGTTGGACACCTTAGCCCCAGTGCCACACCCGCCTCTTCGATAGCAGCTACTGCCATCTTCCCTACTTGCTCTGCGTCTTCTTCCGAGACTTCTACCTGCCACTCGTCGTGTACATTTGCACAGAACTTAGCGTCTATTATACCACACTTTAACTTGTTGTTCAAGATAACTAGGGATTTTTTCATTAAAATTGCCCCTGCTCCTTGTAACAAAGTATTTAGTGCACTATGTTCGCTACGCACTAACAAATGTCTACCATCCAAACCCGTTAAGAACCCGTCTTTTAAGTACAAACGAGATACCTTATCCTTCAACTCACCTAATGCAGGAGTGTTTCGTAGGAAGCGCCTCATCAGTTTCCTGCCATCCTTCTCATCACTACCTACAATTGCTCCAATCTTTGCAGCTCCAGCACCATATAAGAAAGCATATATAAATGTCTTTGCTGTGTTTCGATTGAGCAACCCTGCCGCCTTCTGGTTAGCCGTATGTATGTCACCATTGAGGATTTCATTTGTATATCGAGCATCCTTCATATAGTGGGCTAACATCCGCAACTCCAACCCGCTTGCGTCGATACCTACCAACTTGTTACCGGGTTCAACTGTCCACAACTCACGACACTCGACACCGTACTCACTACCACTGTTGGGTACTTGCGCCATGTTAGGGCTAATATGCGTCATACGCCCCGTCATGGCTCCGTTTGTTATCACCCTACCGTGTACCCTACCATCCTCCTTAACAACGTCAAACCAGCTACTCACCTGAGAGATGCGTTTCTGTAGCATTAGATACCGAGCAATTAGTTTAGCCTCTGGTAGGTCAATGCCCTCTAACACCTTCTCGTTAATGATGGTACTTCCCTTCTCTGTTTCCTCTGTAAAGGTAACACCCAATGTTGCCAGCCTCTCAGCAATCTGCTGCCTACTACCTGGGTTGAATGGGGTCACCTTGGTTTTGAGAGTTCTACCAGTTTTATCACTAACTCGTTCTTCGACAATTGGTGGAAACGTATCTTGCAATTCGCTTTCAATATCAGCAACTTCACCTGTAAGTTGAGCGAGAAGCGCCTCACCTTTGTGCTTATCAAATTTAAATCCATGCTGCTCTTGCCTCTTTAAAATAGCTGCTACGTCATGCTCTAGCTGTACGCTCTCACCCCAACCTCTTAACTCTTGAGACAACAACTTGTACAAGTCCACAGTTACTGACACGTCCTGTCTACAATAAAAGCGGTTAAGGTTATCAACTGGATCGTCATAAGGAGTAGTAGAAGTCTTGTCATATTGTAACCCTTTCATCCAATGCCAAATGCGTGTGTACTCAACCTTACGATTCCCTAGCCTCTTGCCCCATGCTGCCAAACTGTGACCGTTTTCGATAGAGGGATTGAGTAGCCTTGACATTATCAAGGTATCTCTCACTTTCTTCAATCCAATCTTCGTTCCCCACAGCTTGTTGAGCACTGGTGCGTCGAAGCCGATCAAGTTGTGTCCTATCAATCTCTCTGCTTTGTTTATTAAGGGTATGAGTGTATCCGGTTTTGTGTGACATATGTATTCATTCGTGTCGCTGTTATGGGTATAGCAAAGCCATATCTTACTCTGCTTGCTGTCTGTCTCGATGTCGAGAACTAAGTCCACGTTTACTCCTTCTCAATCCAAAATGGGTGATATTTTTTCTTACCTTTGACATATGCTTGACGTGCTTCTTCTTCTGTATCAAAAAACCCTAAGAATAAATCTTTTTTGTTTACACTAATCCTTGCTTCCCATTTTTTACCTTTTTTATTAAAAGAAGTACCACGACCTTTACAATTTTGACTGTTTTGGTGTGGAGTTGCTTCTCGTAAATTTAATAGCCTATTGTCTGTTGGGATACCATTCTTATGGTCAATAAAATCTTTTGGAAACTTACCATGCATTAAATACCAAGCAAGTCTGTGTGTTAAATATGCTTTTTTTCCAATCTGAATCCTCAAGTATCCATTGCAAAGAGTGCCTTTAAACCATCCTTTAGCGTGTTTTCGAGAGTTGTCTAACCACTTAAACAAACCAGTGTCTGGATCGTAAGTTAGGGTATCTTCAATAAGTTGTTGCATTACTTCCCCTTAGCAAGTTCAATTTCAACTAACTTCGCATAACCCCCTACATCGTGCCAACTATCATCATAGAAGGGGTCACCGTTAACAATACGTGCCAGCTTGTTAGCAATCAAGTCCAAGCTCTCCTGCATATAGGGTTCCATCGCATTCCAACTATCACCCGCATGCATAATATCTTTTAACCATTGTGATGTGGCTGACACATCCTTGTACTCACCATAACGATTCTCACGCTGTTCTAGCGTCTCTGTTACATCCTTCATAAACTTAATCCCTCCTGCGGCTTCACGCATTGACATCTCACGATCTTCAAAATACTCCCAGTCACCTTCCGGGGTTAGCTCATTCAACTTAACAAAAGAGGGGTTAATCAAAACATCCCCTTCAAATCAGGCTTACGATAATGCTCACCCTTCTTAACCTTACCGTTCTCATCGAACTCAGGGTAGCCTTTGTAGTTGAACTTAGACCAGTTACTGCGGTTAACTTCCTCTACGGCAGCATCCATATCCATCTTAGCGCACACACCAACACCGACAGCCGTAACAATTTGATCTGCTAACGAATCAAGTAGTGGCTCACGATCTATTGATGATACAGTTTTGTCCCCTGCCTTCAATGAGTCAGCGAAATCCTCTAACTCATCAAGCGCCCTAGCCAAGTTACTGTTAGCATCTATGTTTAATGAATCCATCATCTCAATGAACTCCTCAATGTGACAGCCTATCTGAACATCTAGGTCACGCACCATTGGTTCTGGTCGTGCTCGTTTATGCCATAGGGTTATGTTGTCAATCATTACTTCCTCCGTCGTGGTAAGGGTGTCCAGCCAATCCAGAAACCATCTTCAATTATAGCAGGTGATAACGACCCATGAGAGGCCACACCATACACACTTAGCAACTGTAACTTAACACCGTGTGGTGCTTCCTCTATCGGTCGCCAATAGTAGTTTAAGTCGATGCAGGCCACACCATCCTTAGTTATCTTATCAGTCATCATCTTCCTCTGGATTTAGGCGTTTAGCATCCTCAATCGCCACTTGAAGTGCGGTTAATATACCTAGCCTAGCCAACGCATCCAACTCCTCCGGTGAAAAGTTGAGTTGATAGTCTGCACTACCATCCTCGTTCTCACGTATTAATGTTACTTTTGATGTTCCAATAGTATCAGTCATACCTTTTCTCCATAATACTCTAACAAAATTTCAAGTGCCTCCTTCATTTTTTCTATCTGCTCCTTGTCTTCCTCTTCATCAGTAGAGAATATAGCTAGGAACCCATGATCTTTTTCCTTGTACCTTTCTAGATACTCTCCCATATAACCATGGATTCTTTTTAATTCTTTGGTGACAATTATGTCTTGAAAATCCTCACTAAGAATGTCGTTTATATCAACCTTCAAAACAATGCCTCCTCTGTCTGTTCAATTAACAACCCATGTCGTATCTTGTATGCTCGTTTCTGCACCCACTCAGGCTTGATACCGAAAGGGTTGAAGCATACGCCCGTCTTACTACAATACCCGTAGTCTTCCATCATAATACATCATCCATTAAAAGCTCTGACTCACGTAGTATACCATTGTTTTGGTTATACTGCAAGCCAAATTTAATACCTGTTGCTCGACCAGTAAACCTATCCTTCAACACCCTAAACGTCGTTGTCTGTCGCTTAATCGGGTCTGTGTGCTGCTTGTTACGCTCTAACCCAAACATGTAGTGCGACCACCGTGCAATAGCCCGTGAGCCTGTGAAATGCTTCTCCATCACACGTCCACCTTCTTCGTGAGACTTACCCTCTGGCGTTGTTAGGTGGCTAATGAAGTGGATGATGATGCCAAGCTCCTGCGCTAATGAGGCCATGTCTGCCATGATGCCATCAAGTGCCCTACGCTCATCCTGCTCCTGCGCCGATAACGCTGTCAGGTGATCGAGATAGATGTGCTCAATGTCATACGCCTTGTTAAAGTACTTAATGATGCCCTTGATCGTCTTCCAATCCATCGCCCCAAAGTGCTCCATCATGTATAGCTGATCACGCTCCTCTATTCGGTTAACACTCTCCTCATACTGTGTACGGTTCCAGTCAGCGTCAGGTACATGGTATAGCCGTTGGTCTAGCTTGCCCATCACCCGTTGCCCTGTCTCGACCACGTTTTGCTCTAGGTAGATAACACCCACCCTCTTGTTCAACGTCTCAATGTCGTAGGCTATCTGCTGTGTGAATACGTCAGTTTTACCGACACCCACACCTGCACCAAAGGCATATAACTCACCCTTACGTCTCCCATAGGTCAACCCTGTTAGCGTAGAGAAACACCACGGCACACCCGGCACTGGTGGGGTTAACAGCCTTTGCTTGATGTCGGTAATGGTGACAATACCCTCTGGCTTATACTTCTCAGATGCTAACCACGCCTGAGAGAATAACACCTCAGCACGTTGCACCAACCAGTCACTAGCGTCTTTGTGTTGTTGACTATGTTGGAATAACAACGCCTTACCACCAAACAAGTCAGCCACTTTGTTCGCAGCTTCTCGACCAGGCTCATCATTATCGAAACAGATAACAACCTTACTGAATGAGTCTAACCACTCGTAGGATGCCTTACAGTCACTAAGCGCTGACTGAGCACCTGAGCGGATACTGACAACAGCTTGCTTACCACCCATCATCTGGTAGGCACTTAACGCATCAAACTCACCTTCGCAAATGGTAACAACATCACCACCCTTGGAGAAGTTGTTTTGACCAAACAGTAGGGCTGTCTTCCACTCACCTTCAACCTTAAACTGTTTATCCTTACTCCGCACCTTGTTGGCAACCTGCGTACCTGTTTTGTCAAAGTAGGGAAATAACACCTCTCCTTCGTTTGTTAACTTAACACCGTAAGCCTCGACTGTCTTTAGCGCCAACCGTCGGTCACTAATACCGCTCTGAAACGCATCAGAACGGCTCAGGTGAGGCTTTTGGGGTGTGGTTGATACCTGTGGTAGGGTAACCATATTAAATCCATTCTGTGGCTTGTCTCGCACATTGCATTTAAAGCAATATTTCGAGTCATCTTCGTTGATAACTGCTGCATCACTACTTCCGCAGTGGTCGCAAGATATGTGCATCTTTTTGTAGTTAGCCATTATAACTCCCAACTGTCATGTAACGTTCTCATAGCCTCCATCTCATCAATGGTTAACGAACGCTTTTTTGACTCTTTGAAGAGAGATTCTAAAAATAATTCTAGACCTATTGCATTGATAACATCAATAGCGTCATTAACAGTGTAGTACAACGTAGCTTCTTCGTTATTATTCATCATTATCCTTTGTTAGGTCAAAACAGTCTATATAGTTTGCAACATCCGTGCCAACTTCTGATCGTAAATCTTCACGGGTCAAAACCTTGACATCTTCGTCGATGGTTGACAAGCATTTCTCGCAAATGTCAATGAAATCATTAGTACTCACTTTTCTGGTAGTACTCTCAAATGGTGATAATATCACATTACAACAATTACATCTCATTCTAAGCTCCAAATTGTAATTATAAGCACAATAACACTAGCCAATATTAACATACTTTTTTCACCTTTACAAGCACAAATATCCCCTCTTGGTTATTCTCTTCGAGCCAATATAACGCATTACCACGCTCGGTGGTGCGATAGACAACCATGTGTGACCATTTGGTATGAATTTCGTACATCATACGCTAACCTCGTATAAATTGATATATCTACCGGTATCCACGTCCTGAACACCTAGGATTTCAAGCTCATCATCATCTTCAATAAGAGAGGCAGCGTCCATATCATCCATAGCTATAAACGCATCTTCAAATACGTCATCATCTGTTACACCATTACTTTGCATCTCAATATCGGCGTAATAGTAGACGCACTTACGCACTGTTACTTTGTATTTCTTCATGGTAACCCTTTAAAAATTATCGTCAATGATAGAGATATTAAACGTTACACGCTCACCCAGGTCATTGAGTGGTTGCCGTAGTGTTTCGCATATCTTATCGATTTGCTCAAACGCTAACAACCCGTTATACGTCAATTCTATTAACAAAACCCCGTCGTTGTAGCCTGAAACTACCAATTTATTCGATACCATGTTAACCCCTTAGTTTAGATAATGTGAGAGTGACAGAATAACCCCTAAAGCAAGCGCTAAAACCCAATTACTCATGAGTTACCCCCTCACACGTTACCGATTGGATCGTAGACCGGTTTACAGCCCTGTAACCGCTGTTTTGCATGTCGTAGATGGTAACGTATAGGTCAGGGTTTAAAGTGCTCACACCGCCTTTTAAATGCTTGGTAACACCTAGTCGCCCCGTGAGAGTGCGTAGGCTGCCATCTTTTTTGGTGAAGGTAACCGTGATAAATTTGCCACCGCTCGATAGTAGTAGTTGGTCTAATTTCATTGCATAGCTCCGATAACCTAGGAAAAGCCCTAGCCCAGAGACACCGCCAAAACTCTAATAGAGAATACTATTAGGAAAGTGGCGGTAACTTAGGGTTAACGCTCTTCCGATAGTAGGTTTCGTTTTACTGCGTCTTCGTCTTCGTCCCAATTTTTTATCAATCGGTCTAAACTGTATAGCGATTCCCATAAGTCTAGGAAGGCCACATACTGCGCCTGGTCGTTGCCCATTAGGGTGTCAGTCATAATCGCCCGTTTGATAAGCCGTGTGGCCTCGTTTATGTGGTGTTGCGCCTGTTCAATCATGTTTAACCTTTGTTTGCTTCAAATACCCCCAAGGCAAAGCCCCTCGGTGTAGCGCTACGGATGTTTTTAGTTTTGTCACTCTTACCCCCTAGTTTTCGGTGCTGAGTGCTGTTACCAAACGATTCACATAGCACGGGTGATTGTACAGGCATTTTAAAACCGTTGCCAGTCCATAAGCATGTTTTTTTACTGTAGGCATCCTTAGGTGCTATGTAATCGGGGTATCTAGGATGATTTGCCTCAGATTCTGGAATATAACCCCCATATTGATAGGGTTGGAAAGAGTGATTGGGTTTTCGCCATAAAGTAGCTAAAACACTGACAGGATTCTCTACAAAGTAGGGGCAGCCCAACGAATCGAACAACCAACCAACCCGTTTAGCATGCTCTGTTGCCTCTTCCTGAAAACTTGGATTTACATCCCTCTTACGTTTGAAGTGTCCTGCTCCGCTCACGGCTAAATCAGTGCATACAGGAAACCCCATACCGAATACGACGGGCTTGAACCTAAACTTTTGATATAGATCGGTTATTGTCTTTAGCCTGTGTAAATCCGCATGTACATAGTGTATTCGCCCGCCACTAGGATAATCGACGGTTTTATCTGTGTGTTGTATGTCATAGCAAAAACACTCATAACCCGCATCAGCCCACGGTTTGACAGCTTCGCCCGTGTAATCGTATAAACTTAAAACAATCATATAACCCCCTGTTGTTTCGCTGCCACGGTCTTGCAGATGGTAACTAAAAATTCAATCAATAGATCGGGCGTGTATTCTCGTTGATACTGGGTACAACGCTTTGTGCCCTTGATGTTACCCGCTATAGAACGTGTAGGCGTTGCCGTGTTTTTGCATGGTAATGGCGGTAGCTCTTCTCTGTCAATACCCACAATGTAGAGTAGGGTTTTTTTAGGTGCAACGTGCCCGAAATCATATTGGTCTATCTCAAGCGTAAAACCCCCATAACCGTCTGTATCGTTACCAGTAGGCAGGCTTTGCTCTTTCCAAAGCTTAGACCCTTTTGGGTGCTCTAAGACACCACCAAAAGCCCGCACGTTAGCTAGTGCAAATAAAGCCAGTTCACGCTCACCCTCTCTAGGGTTTGCCATATGAGACAATCGCCCCCAAGCTCTACAAGGCGGATGCGCTATAACAGGCATACAACCCGCAAATGTTAATGCGTCTCTGTCTGCGTCATAAACGTCTAAGTCATTGTAATTTTTATAGGCACTATCACGCCTAGTAAACAAAACCGCTATCATAATTTCCCCTTAGTCAATTGTGCAGCATTTTAGCAACACGTTACAAAACATCAAAGTATGCAAGCATAAGTGTAAGCATACTAGCAAAGATAACAGAGTATGCTATACCCTCAAGAATAAATTTTAACATGGTAACCCCTTTAAAAATCGTTACGGTAAACAATCGAGCCGTTGGTAGTCCCGCCAATGAAAGCCCCCTGATCTTGTAACCACTCAGCAACGGCTTCTTCTAAGCTTGTGTAGTCGCCTTGTTCAATATCGTATGATTGAGCAATGCTCTCTGTTGTGTCCTCTGTAAAGTCACAACACAAGGCGATAACGTCTATTTCTAGCTCCTCGCCTGTGTCTTCTTCGTATTGCTCTAAGTAGTCATGCAGAAGAGTCAACCCCTCATATGTGAAGTTGTTAGGGCGGATCGCTTTGAATGCGTCTCTGAACTGATAAACGTTGATGGCTTGGAACATGTTAACCCCTTAGATAGAAAAGACAATAAAACCTAGCGTCAAGATCGACACTAGCATGACTGACGCTAAGAAACTAGGTAGGCTACGCTTTAAGTCTCTTTTAAATTGACGTTGTTTATATGTTGTCATTGTTAACCCCTTTAGGTTTTGGTTGCTGATGTATCAATGATAACGCAGTTTTCTACGCTGTCAATACTTTTGTTGATTGTATATTCTAATCGATTGCTAGGGTTCAATAGGCAGCATCTATGGCTTGTCTGTCTGCTCTGTCTCTTATATAGCTACCTAATCTGTCCCTATATAGTCACCCGCATAGACTCACACACTACCTAGCCTGTGGATAACTTCATTACTAGGTGTGGATAACTTCATAGCCTGTGGATAACTTTGTTGATCATTACTGTTGCATATCTACAACAACACCCCCGGGGAGGGCTTGGTCTGCGTTGTATATTTGTAGTACCCCCTCAGATACAAAATAGGGTATTTTAAGAACAAATAAGGGTTAATTAGGGACAGATAGTCTATATAGCTAACAAGCATAACTGCTTAATTTTTAAGCACTTTTGACTGAACAGCTAACAGGAGAGAGTTAACAAGAAAAGGAAAGTTAACAGTCGAAGTCGCTAAGGTGACTATTTCGACTGAACAGTATTTTTGACCTAAAAAAAAAATAAGAAAAAGTGAAGAAAAGACTTGACAAAATAGCAAAAGTGTGTTATACTGTGTACTATATAGGGTATGATGTTTCTGGTTACTAAATATGGTTAACCACTACCTTATAGTTCATAGCTATATAGACTAACTAGCACTAGAAAGTATGTAGTCTATATAGCCTAGTTAGTGCTACATAGGGGAACCAGCAATGGATAATCCAAAACAACCAGTTAAGAAGGGTAGACCATCGAAAGATAGGTTAGCCGAAGTTAAGAAAAGACCAGTTGGTAGACCTAAAGGGGATGCCTCTGCCATCGAGGAATTTAAAGCTCGGTTGATGGCGTCACCTAAATCCCGCAAGGTGTTAGACTCCATCTTAGACGCTGCACTTGACGATGACCACAAGAATCAAGCAGCGGCGTGGAAGCTTTTGGTTGACCGTATGTTACCCATGTCATATTTCGATAAGGCCACCTCATCAAACAGTAGACCATCTGTTAACATCACCATCAGTGGCGTTGGTGAGACCATTGTATCAGATGTAATTGATGCTGAGGATATATCATGATACCAGTTATAACATCATTACTCTCCCTAGGCGGCACGTGGCTGGAGGGGAAGCAGAAGCAAACTGAAGCCACCCTAGAGGCCAAGCTAGTCGAGATCAAGGCTGACTCAGATATTAAAAAGGCTAAAGCCATCGCCATCACCAAGATGGCTCAAGAAGGTCAGGCTCAGAACTACGACCTCGACCGCCTAGCGATGGAACAAATGACTAAGAGCTGGAAGGATGAACTTCTACTCATTGTCTTTCTAGCACCAATGCTTATGGCATTTATACCCGGCTTAGAAACTTACTCCCTAGCAGGGTTCACTGTTATCGCTCAGATGCCTGAATGGTATCGTTACATCATTATCGGCATGGTAGTGGTTATTTATGGACTCCGGGGTCTCCTCGAAAAAGTACTAGAAAAGAAATTTAAATGAAACTAAGTAAGAACTTTAGCCTCCAAGAGTTAACTAAAAGTGACACGGCAATCCGCAAGGATATTGACAACACCCCTAATAACCCAGAGTTAAACAACTTAACCACCCTGTGCAACATGGTGTTACAGAAGGTTAGAGATTCACATGGGGTAGTTACCGTCACCAGTGGCTACCGATCCCCTGAGTTAAACAAGGCGATTGGTGGGAGTACCACAAGCGACCACTGTAAGGGTTGTGCGGCTGACTTCGAGGTTCCGGGTCTAGACAATAAAGATTTAGCTAAGTGGATTATTGATAACCTTACTTTCAAACAACTCATCCTAGAGTTCTACAAAGAGGGTGAGCCAAATAGCGGATGGGTTCACTGCTCATTCGAAGAGGGTGAGAATAACAACCAAGTGCTGCGAGCTGTTAAGGAAGGTAAAAAGACCGTTTACCTAAAAAACCTTGAGTGATTTAAAGATTGAGCTGTTACCGTGGCAAAAGACGGTATGGGCTGACGAGACTCGTTTCCATGTGGTAGCGGCTGGTCGGCGTACTGGTAAGAGTAGGTTAGCTGCTTACCGATTAATAGTTGAAGCGCTACAAAGCGAAAAAGGTCACGTATTCTATGTTGCTCCTACACAAGGTCAAGCTCGTGACATCATGTGGCAAGTTTTGCTTGAGGTGGGTCATGCTGTCATTACAGGTAGCCACATTAACAACTTGCAGATTAAGCTTATCAATGGGGCAACTATTAGTCTCAAAGGTGCTGACCGCCCTGAAACGATGCGGGGTGTTTCGTTAAAATTCTTAGTCCTTGACGAGTATGCAGATATGAAGCCGATGGTGTGGGAGCAAATCCTTCGACCTGCTTTAGCTGACTTGAAGGGTCGTGCCATGTTCATTGGAACTCCAATGGGCAGAAACCACTTCTATGATTTATACCAATATGGACTAAAGGGTGAAGATGAGACATTTAAGTCTTTCCACTTTACTTCGTTCGATAACCCGTTACTTGACTCTGAAGAAATTGAGGCAGCTAAGAAAAGCATGTCCTCATTTGCATTCCGGCAGGAGTTTATGGCATCTTTCGAGGCGGCAGGTGGAGAGTTATTCAAAGAAGAGTGGATAAAGTTTGATGAAGAAGAACCTAAAGAAGGTGACTTCTACATAGCGGTTGACTTAGCGGGTTTTGAGGAAGATGGAAGTAAGGGTGTTAAAAACACTCGCCTTGACTCTACTGCTATGGCTATTGTTAAAGCCAACGAAAACGGTTGGTGGGTAGCAGAGATTATCTACGGTAGGTGGGATGTTAAAGAAACAGCTAAGAAGATATTTGATGCTGTTAAGAAGTACGAACCCATAGCAGTTGGAATTGAGAAGGGTATCGCTAGACAGGCGGTTATGCCCTACATGAACGACATTATGAAGAGAAGTCAAACCTTCTTTAGGGTTGATGAGCTTACACACGGTAATAAGAAGAAGACAGATCGTGTCGTATGGGCGCTGCAAGGGCGCTTTGAGAATGGTTACGTTAAGCTTAACAAAGGTGATTGGAACAACGAGTTCCTAGACCAACTATTCCAGTTTCCAAACAAACTAGTACATGATGACTTACCCGATGCATTATCTTACATCGAGCAACTTGCAAAAGTAGCTTATGTTTTAGATTTTGAAGAGGAAGAGTACGAGTACTTAGACACAATTTCAGGATATTAATATGGATGATGACAACAAATTTGCTAACCCAAAGTTAGAAAACTGGGTTATTAACAAAGCCGATGAGTGGCGTGATCACTATCAGGCTAACTACGAGCAAAAGTTTGACGAGTACTACCGTCTCTGGCGTGGTATTTGGGCTGCTGAGGATAAAACTCGTGATTCAGAGCGTTCACGTCTTATTTCCCCTGCCCTACAACAAGCCGTAGAGTCATCTGTAGCTGAAGTAGAGGAAGCTACCTTTGGACGTGGTAAGTGGTTTGACATTCGTGATGACCGCAACGACAAAGACCCACAAGATATTGCTTATTTACGTGAGCAATTGACAGAAGACTTCCATTTTACCAAGACACGTAAGGCCGTTGCTGAGTGTTTGCTAAACTCTGCTGTTTTTGGCACTGGTATTGGTGAAATAGTCATCGAAGAAGTCAAGGAAATGAAGCCAGCTACGCAACCTCTTATGGATGGTGCGATGGAAGCGGTTGGTGTTAACATTGTAGACCGTGTTGTTGTTAAACTACGCCCTGTTCTACCACAAAACTTCTTAATTGACCCTGTAGCTACTTCTATTGAGGATGCTTTAGGTGTTGTTATCGACGAGTTTGTACCCACACACCAAGTTAAGTTAGGTATCCAAAATGGTATCTATCGTGATGTTGATATTGAGACTGCAGCTACCGACATTAACTTGGAAGCAGACAAAGAGCTGTCTACTTTTGACGAAGATAAGGTACGCCTTACTAAATACTACGGTTTAGTGCCAAAACACTTGTTTAACGAGGCTATGTTAGACGAGGAAGATGATGATGAGATGTCTAAGACGCTGACATCTGATGACGATGAAGAAGATGAGGAAGAGGGCTACGTTGAGGCAATCATTGTTATTGCCAACGGCGGTAAACTACTCAAGATCGAAGAGAACCCCTACATGATGCAGGATCGTCCTGTTGTAGCGTTTCCTTGGGATGTAGTTCCCTCTCGTTTCTGGGGTCGTGGTATCTGTGAGAAGGGCTATAACAGCCAGAAGGCGCTTGATGCTGAGCTTCGTGCTCGTATTGATGCCCTAGCCCTCACCGTGCATCCTATGATCGCTATGGACGCTTCTCGTATGCCTCGTGGGGCTAAGATGGAAGTACGTCCGGGCAAAACTATCCTAACTAACGGCAACCCTGCTGAAATCCTCCAGCCATTTAAGTTTGGTAACCTAGATCAGGTGACTTTCGCTCAGGCAGGTGAGCTTCAGAAGATGGTGCAGATGGCTACTGGCGCTATTGACGCTGCTGGCATCCCCGGCACTATCAATGGTGACGCTGCCGCTGGTGCTGTTTCTATGTCTATGGGTGCAATTATTAAGCGCCACAAGCGTACCCTGATTAACTTCCAAGAGTCCTTCTTAATCCCTATGATCGAGAAGACAGCATGGCGTTACATGCAGTTTGACCCTGATAACTACCCTGTTAGCGATTATAAGTTTGTACCTTCATCATCTCTGGGTGTTATCGCCCGTGAGTACGAGGTAACACAACTGGTTCAACTGTTGCAGACGTTGGGTCAAGATAGCCCAATGTACCCAATGCTGGTATCTGCTGTTATTGACAACATGGGTCTGTCTAACCGTGAAGAACTCATGGCTCAGTTGCAACAATCTATGCAACCTAACCCAGAAGCAGAACAACAAGCACAACAGGCGCAACAGCAGCAAATGGAGCAACAGGCTCAGCTGGCTCAGGCTCAGCTTGAATTGGTACAAGCTCAAACTATGGAAGCGCAAGCCCGTGCCCAGAAGTATTCAATCGAATCTCAATTGGAGCCAGAGGTTGTTAAGGCTAAGTTGGCGGCAGCTCTCTCTACTAACCTACAGACAGGTAACGCAGATGAAGCTGAATTTGCCAAACGAGCAAAGATTGCCGATCTAATGCTTAAAGAGAAAGACATACAAAGCAATGAGCGTATTGCTACTATGCAAATGCAAAGTAAACAAAACGCTTGACAAATTGTTAAAAGTGTGGTATAATAGCAACATCTCTCCTAACAAAGAAAGGAAAAAGAGATGGACAAAGAGATTAAACCATGTCCTGTTTGTCAAACTACTGAACACCCTAAAGCAGAGTCTAAAGGTTACTTATGTAAGCCATGCTCTCGACAAAGGGCTAATCAATGGAACAAAGACAACCCAGAAAAACTAAGAAACCGATATATTCAAAAAACTTATGGAATCTCTTATGAAGAGTACCAAGAAATGTTTGATAAATATGACGGGACTTGTTGGGTATGCCGAGAACCTGAGATTGACAAACATGTAAAAACAGGGGCAATTAAATCTTTAGCTGTAGACCACAACCATCATACTGGTAATGTAAGAGGATTATTGTGTAGACGGTGTAATGTCTCTCTTGGACTTTTGAGGGATAGTACAGAAATTTTAAACAATATGATTACTTACATGGAGAAATATGATGGCTGATCCTGAGTTACAGAATTATTACGAAACATTACTAGATTTGTTTTCCTCACAGGGCTGGAAGCAATATGTAGAAGATATATCCGACAATATGGATTTGCTTCAGGATATTACTACCATCCCAGACGAGAAACAATTCTGGTTCCGCAGAGGACAAATAGAAGCGTTACAGCGAGTCCTTTCTTACGAGTCCGCTATTAAAAACAGCTACGAGGACTTTGAGAAGGAGCAATATGCCTAAGCGTATCTATGAGTTTATCTGCTCAGACGATCACATTACAGAAGCTTACATCGATTCGGAACTCCGAACAACCGAATGTAAAGTGTGTGGTCAACCTGCTATCCGTATCGTTAGCAAGCCTATGGTCAAACTTGAGGGCGTGACCGGAGATTTTCCTGGAGCAGCAATGCAATGGGAAAGGAAGCGAAACGAGAAGATAAAGCAGGAACAAAAGAGTGCCGCTTTAGATTAAGCATAAGCACATAATTATATTCCACAATGCTTATTTAGCACGGAGAGTTTAATGGCAACATTTATGGACGAAGGTGAAGAAGACCTACAACAAGGCGAAGAGTTTTCCTCTGTTGAAGAGGTAGAACAGGAAGCTCCACAGGAGCCAACCCAAGAAGACGATGACATTCCCGATAAGTACAAAGGCAAGTCTGTTAAAGATATTGTCCGTATGCATCAAGAAGCCGAAAGAGCTATCGGCAAACAAGGGAGTGAAGTTGGCGAACTTCGGCGCATTGTAGATGACTTTGTACAAACCCAAACCGTCTCACAACAACAACAAGCCCCAGCAGTCGAGGATGAGATAGATTTCTTTACCGACCCCGACCAAGCTATTGCACGAGCTATTGATCGACACCCTAAGGTTCGCCAAGCGGAAGAGCTTAACGGACAATTAAAGAGGGCAGAGGCGATGGCAAACCTTAAAAGCGCTCACCCTGATTTTACTGAAGTCGTTCAAGACGGTAGCTTTGGTGAATGGATTGGTAAGAGCAAAGTAAGGCAAGAGCTATTTAGTCGAGCTGATCGCAATTTCGACTTTGACGCAGCGAATGAACTGTTATCTACTTGGAAAGAACGAAAACAAGTAGTAAACCAGTCAGAAGCGGTTGAGAAGATTGAGCGTAAGCAAGCTATTCGTACAGCATCCACTGGTTCAACCAAAGGGTCTGGAGAAACAGCAAGTAAGAAAACCTATCGCAGAGCCGACATCATTAATCTCATGCGTACTGACCCTGACCGTTATCAAGAGCTTTCTGGAGAAATCATGAATGCTTATGCGGAGGGTCGTGTTAAATAAACATTATGAAAGATAATCATGGCAAATCAAGCATTTCCCGGTAGTTCTACAAGCGTTGTAACAAAAGCAAACGCTGGTACATTTATCCCAGAATTGTGGTCTGACGAAATCATCGCAGCCTACAAGCAAAACCTCGTTATGGCGAACCTCGTCTCTAAGATGTCCTTCAAGGGCAAAAAGGGCGACACTCTCCATATCCCTAAACCCACTCGTGGCTCTGCCATTGTAAAAGCCGCAGCAACTGCTGTGACTATTCAACAAACAGCAAATACTGAAGTCTTGTTGGTAATCGACAAGCACTACGAGTATAGCCGTATGATTGAAGACATCACGGAAGCTCAAGCTTTGTCATCACTGCGTAAGTTCTACACGGGCGACGCTGGTTATGCGCTGGCTAAGCAAGTTGATACTGATCTCCTTCAATTGGGTCGTGACTCACAAGGTGGTGACGGTACTATTGCCTATAACAAGGCTGTTATCGGTGGTGACGGTTCTACCCTGTACACAGGCGGTAACGAATCAGCTATCACTGACGCAGGTATCCGTAAGATTATCCAAACTCTGGATGATCAAGACGTGCCTATGGACGGTCGTGTGTTGGTTCTGCCTCCAGTGGCTCGTAACGTGATGATGGGCTTGGCTCGTTTCACTGAGCAAGCTTTTGTGGGTGACGTTGGTAATAACAACACTATCCGTAACGGTGAAATCGGTAACGTCTATGGCGTTAAGGTTTACGTCTCTACCAACTGCGAAGTTGCCACTGGCGACGCTCGTATTGGTATGATGTTCCACAAGGATGCCTTTGTGTTGGGTGAGCAGCTGGGCGTACGCTCACAGACTCAGTACAAGCAAGAGTACTTGGGTACATTGTTTACCTCTGACATGCTGTATGGCGTGAAAGAGTTGCGTGATGAAGCTGCTGTTGCAATTGCAATGACAGCCTAATTAGGCTAAAGGAGCCCTCTTCGGAGGGTTTCCTTTGTTAAAGGGCTTTTGTTAGAGCCTTTCAACAAAGGTTTACAAGGAGAAAACATGGCTATCTATCGTGGAGTAGGAGGTGCTGGTGACATTAGCAGTGGCATCACCTTAAACGAAGTTACAGAATTAACGCTAAGAGCAGAAGAAGCCGCTGTTGAAGCTGAAGCTTCTGCCACTGCTGCCGAAGCTGCTGAGGCTGGTGTAGCTGCCGATGCTACTGCTGCTGATGCGGCTAAAACTGCTGCTCAATCTGCTCAAACTGATGCTGAAGCGGCTAAGACAGCGGCTGAGGCGGCTAAAACAGCTGCTGAACTAGCTGAAACTAATGCTGAAACAGCGCAAACAGCCGCTGAATTGGCTGAAACTAACGCTGAAACAGCTGAAACTGGTGCTCAAACTGCTCAAGGTTTGGCTGAAACTGCACGAGATGCTGCTGCTGCCAGTGCTGCTTCTACTGCGGGAGTGGTTGACGATGCTACTGCTCAAGCTGTTATTGCAACAAATCAAGCTGTTATTTCAACGAATCAAGCTGGTATTTCAACAACTAAGGCTGGTGAATCTAATCAATCAGCCATTGACTCCGCTGCAAGCGCAGTAGAAGCATCAGGGTATGCCACAGACGCCGACAACTCAGCAATAGCCGCTGCTGCCTCTTTTGATGAGTTTGATGACCGCTACTTAGGCTCCAAGGCTTCTAACCCCAGTGTTGACAATGACGGTAATGCTTTGTTAATAGGTGCGTTATATTACAACACTCAAGAGACTGAAATGCGTGTTTATACAAGCGGTGGTTGGATTCAAGTAGCACCCACAACAACTACAATAACAGAAATTCTTTATGTAGATGGTGGTTTTTCTAATAGTGTTTATACAATTTCTCAAGTAATTAACGGAGGTACAGCTTAATGGCTAGCATAATTCAAATTCGTCGGGACACCGCTTCTAACTGGACTACAGCCAACCCAATCCTTGCTTTAGGTGAGATGGGTGCTGAGACTGACACAAGTAAGATTAAGATTGGTGATGGTGTTACTGCGTGGACATCTGTGCCCTATTTAATTGACGCTGGTGGTTACCTTACTGCTACGTCTACTAATACGCTAACCAATAAGACCATCTCTTACGCAGACAATACATTAACAGGTGTTGTACCTACTTCAGCTATTGGTGTTTCTGTTCAAGCCTATGATGCTGACACAGCTAAACTAGATGTAGCGCAGACATTTACTACTGCACAGACAATGACCGCCTTAAAAGAAACCAAGGTGGCGATGGGTGCGAATAACATCGACCTGTCTGCTGGCAACTACTTCACCTACACCTTGTCAGGCGCTCAAACACTAACAGTTAGCAACGTGGCCTCTAGCGGCTCTGTGAGTGCATTTGTGCTTGAGGTGACTAATGGTGGCTCTGCGGCCTTAACGTTCTTCTCAGGGGTCACATGGGCGGCGGCAACACCTCCCACATTGACAGCCGCTGGTGTTGACACACTGGCATTCTTTACAACAGATGGCGGGACTACTTGGCGTGGTTTTGTCCTCGGACTGGGGATGGCGTAATGGCAGTACGTGACGTAGTTCAAGCCGCCGCTGGTGTTGGTGGGGCTGGTGAATATGTTGAAGATGTCTTTAGCACCTACCTTTATACAGGTAATGGCGGTACACAAACAATTAACAACGGTATTGACCTAGATGGTGAGGGTGGGTTGGTTTGGACAAAAAGCAGATCTGCATCTTCAAACAACGCTCTTATAGATACGGTTGTAGGTAGATTTGAAAATGCTCAATCTACAAACCTTACCGCCCCCATACCGTCTAGTAACGGCCAGTTTACAGGGTTTTTGTCTAATGGGTATTCTTTAAATCAAACTGAAAACACGGCTCAAGTTTTTAACGTTTCTAGCCAAAATTACGTCTCATGGACATTCCGCAAGGCTCCTAAGTTCTTTGATGTGGTGACGTATACGGGGAATTCTGTTTTTGGTCGACAGATTCCACATAATTTGGGGTCTGTTCCCGGTTGTATTATTGTTAAACGCACAAACGCCGCCGCTAGTTGGTATGTATATCACAGAGGTGTTGATGCTAGTGCGCCTCAAGACTACACCCTTGTGCTTGATCTGGACTTAGCTCGCATAAACTCATCTGCTCCTTGGGCTGACACTGCTCCTACAGATTCTGTTTTTACTGTGGGGGATAACTCAAACTACAACGAGACCGGTAGCACATATGTAGCCTATCTCTTCGCCCACGATGCAGGGGGCTTTGGCGACGATGGCGAGCAGAATGTTATTAGCTGTGGGAGTTATACGGGGAACAACGCTGGTGTTGAGATTAATCTTGGGTGGGAGCCTCAGTGGTTTATGTGCAAGAAGGCTAACGGCACAGCTGATTGGCAAATATTTGATGTGATGCGTGGTATGCACTTTGGCACTTCCACACAATCAGTGCGCCTAAGCCCTAACACAACTGGGGCAGAGACCAGCCAGCTTATTATTGGCCCTAGCTCCACTGGGGTATCAATCCCTGATGCAAGTGACAGTGTGAACATTAATGGTGGACAATACATCTACATAGCCATCCGCCGCCCGATGAAGACTCCTGAGTCTGGGACTGAGGTTTATAACGCAATTGCAAGAGCAGGTACTGGGGCGGTAGCGACTATTACGGGGATGGGTTTCCCACCAGATTTGGTTCTTTCTAAAGATCGCACTGCGTGGTTTGGATTACCTGCAGCATCTTATGATCGTCTAAGAGGGTCTACCCGTTACTTATTGACCGGCTTAACTGATGCTGAAGTTGTAGGCGCAGACTCCCTAACTGCTTTCAATATGGATGGTGTTACTGTTGGTGCTGATACCAACATTGGTCAGATTAATAATACTGCCGGTTCAAGTTACATTACATGGATGTTCCGCCGTGCCCCCGGCTTTATGGATGTGGTTTGCTATACAGGGACGGGAGTGGCTAAGACTGAGGCGCATAACTTAGGGGTTGTGCCTGAGTTGATGATTGTGAAGCAGCGTTCAGGCACGAATAACTGGGCTGTGTGGGCTACAGGTTTAGGGACGGCAGTCGGTACGTATGGCATTGACTCCATGTACCTAAACCTAAACAGCACTCCGGGAGATAACGGGGCTTTTGCAACTGGGCCAACAACAACAGGTTTTAGTGTGTCAACTTACGGAGCTACTAACGGCAACGGCTCAACCTATGTAACCTACCTATTTGCAAGCCTACCCGGGGTAAGTAAAGTAGGGAGCTACACTGGAACTGGTGCTGACTTAAATGTTGATTGTGGCTTCAGTGCAGGTGCAAGGTTTATATTAATTAAGCGAACTGACTCCACTGGTGACTGGTATTACTGGGACTCAACTAGAGGTATTGTTGCCGGTAACGATCCTTACTTGTTACTTAACAACGGAGCGGTTGAAGTGACCAACACAGATTACATTGACCCATTGTCTTCTGGCTTCACAGTAACATCATCAGCACCTGCGGCTTTGAATGCTAGCGATGGCTCTTACATCTTCTTGGCAATTGCCTAACCGACAGGTTTCTCAACAGACTTTTAAAGGATCAATATTATGTCTGAATATCGTAATCGCACCACTGGTGCAGTAAACACACAAGGCGAGATTCGCCGCTCAATACCTAACACATCTCTGCCACGGGTATGGGGAGCTGACATTTGTGAATTCTTAGGAATTGACCCAGTGTTAGCGGCTCCGGCTCCAGCCCCGTCAGGTGAGTACAAGGTGGTCAGTCGTACTGGTGTTACTCAGGATGCCAATGGCAACTGGGTAGAGGCGTATGTCGAGCGGGATATGTTCGCTGACTATGTAGATGAAGATGGCGTTACAGTCACCAAGACAGAGCAAGAGCAAGCGTACACAGCCCGCAAGAATGAAGAAGCTGCAACGGCTGTTCGTGCAGAGCGGGATAAGCTAATCGCCTCATGCGACTGGATGGCTATCAAGGCTTTTGAGGGCGGCACAGCGGTGTCAACTGAGTGGGCTACATACCGACAAGCCTTGCGTGACGTAAGCGCACAGGCGGGTTTTCCTAACGACATCACATGGCCTGAGAAGCCTGAATAATCATGGCAGACGTAACCCATAATGAAATATATGAAAGGTTACTGGCAGTCGAGACTAAGGTGGATAAGCTAAATGAGGAGACAGAGAATGTGGTTAAAGCCTTCTCTGCCGCCGAAGGGGCTTTCACAGTTTTAGAATGGATTGCTAGGGCGGCTAAACCCTTACTTTGGATTGCTGGTGTTGTTACCGCTTTCTCGTTTATGATTGCAGAATATAGGAAATAACATGCTTGCTGAACTGGCGATAGCCAACGCTGCCTTTGGTGTGATTAAAGAAACCATAGCCAACGGTGGAGACATCATGGCAGCTGGTCAGCACATCTTTAAATTCTTTGATAACAAAAGTAAGTTAGTCCAGAAAGCTAGTCAGTCGGGATCAGACTCTGAGGCTTTCTTTGCCCTTGAACAGATTAAACAACATGAAGCAGCTTTACAAGAGCTGTTCATTTACCAAGGCAGACCGGGCTTGTGGGATGATTGGTTAAAGTTTCAAGCTGAGGCCAAGCGTAAACGTAATGCTGAGGCTAGAGAGATTGTTTTAGCCCAGATGAAACGTAAAGAGTTGATGTGGGCTTGGATTAATGGGTTCTTAATTATCGCTTCTGTTGTAACAGGGGCAGTCATTATAGCTGGTATAATCTGGCTTGTTGTAACGAAAGGTCAACTATGAATAGAAAATTACCAGAACGTAATGGGCGTTCAAAGCAGAATAAGAAGAAGAAGAAATGAAACACACAGTAGGTAAAGTAATACAACCCGATACGTTGACAGAGTTGTTCAAAGTTCCTGCTGGTTATAAAGCTGAGGTTAGTACGCTTTTTGTTAGTAACCGACAGGGTAACAATAAAACTGTTAGTATTTATTGGCAACACGCTCACGACATTACCCATAAGATTTACATTATAACTGGATATGTATTAAGTGCTAACAACTATGTACAATTTAGCGATAGTATGGTAATGCAAAGCGGAGATTCACTCCAAATTTTAACAGAAGCTGGTTCTTTAATGAATGCCATGGCTTCTTTTGATTTAAGAAAAGAACAAGCTGTTTTAGCTTTTGACGGAGAATAATATGGCTACTAGAGAAGAAATTATTGCAGAAGCTCAACGGTTAACCCCTGAAGGTGGTGACGTTAGAGAGACACTGCTTAACTACGCACGGCAAAACAACATTCCATTTGAGCAAGTTGATCAAGTACTAGAATTAGACCCCGGTGCAACAGCTGCTTATGCGGCACAAACTGACGCTACAAACCCTCTTACTCAGTTTGTTGCTAATAATGCGCCTACTGTTGAAGAGCAAAATCTAATTAATCAGCAGAGGTTTGGCGAAGTTGGTTTCCAAGATGTTGTTAATAACATGGGGTCAGCTAATACGGGAACTATGTTATCTCAACAAGGTACGCAGTTTACACCTGAACAGCTAAATGCATCTGCACTTTTCTTTCAAGATATGCAACGGCGCATAGCTGCTGGTGAAGACGTATCAGGATTAATAGATGCACGGAGACAAGAGCTAGGGTTAACACCAAACCAAGTAGCCAGTTTGTTCACGCAATCTATGGGAACTGACCCTAGTGTTGCTAATAACGCTGTAAATGATTACTTAGGGATACAGGGTAAAGCACCTATTAATTTTTATTCACAACAACCCCTAACACAAGCGTCTCCCGGTGTTGTTCCAACCTTACGTCCCCAGCCTGTCCAAGGTGTGGATACACCGGGTATGATGAGCACAGGTTTCCAGTCACCAGTACCCTCAGACATCTCTAGTTTGTTTAGTGCTGTTCAAGGTGTGCGTGATATTAACCAAGGGTACTTATCTGCTCCACGGACTGATTTGTCTCAACTGCGTTCAGACTTGGAAGCTCAGTATGCTGCTCAGGCACAGGCGGCACAACAACAAGCAGCAGCGCAACAAGCAGCGCAACAAGCTCAATATAACGCTGTAATGGGTGGAGGTGAATATGGTAATACATTTGACCCTCGGGTAACAGAGCCGGGCAAATACAATCAACAGATTAATGATGTCGCTACCGATGTAGTTTTAGGGGCAAAAGAACTCTTTTCACCATAAACCCTTGACAAAAAATAAAAAGTGTGGTATAATAACTACAAAAGGAATACATAATGACATATGTTGAAGCAGTAAATAGTGTTTTACGGCGACTGCGAGAGAGCACGGTTGACACAGTACAGGGTGAAGGTAACTCAAACAGTTATGCTCGTCTGATTGGTGACTTTGTTAACGAGGCTAAGAGTCAGGCTGAGGTAGCTTGGAAGTGGGGTGGTTTACGTCAGACACTTTCAGGTAACACAACAGCAGGGGCTTTTAACTACGAGATTCAAGGTAGTAGTAATAACTTTGAAGTGTTAGATGCTTGGGATGCTACCTCTAGGAATGAGCTACAGTACCAAACTTCTAGCTGGTTTAACAAGGCTTATATGCTAGAGAACCCACCTACAGGTTCTCCTCAGTATTACACCTTTAACGGCGTCAGTGATGATGGGGATACTTTAGTTGATGTCTACCCGATCCCTGATGGTGTGTATGTTACTCGTTTTAACGTGGTCTTGCGTAACCAAGTGTTAGTTAACGACTCAGATCGTATCTATATCCCTACACGACCTATTATCCTGTTAGCCACAGCGATGGCCTTAGAGGAGCGTGGTGAGGATGGTGGACAACAGAGTATCAATGCCTATAAGTCTGCTGAGATAGCCTTGGCTGACGAGATTGCTATGGACGCTAATCGTCACCCTGAAGAAGTGGTGTGGTATACAGTATGAAACAACTTGAAGCTCTTTCCATTGTAACACCCGGTTTCTTCGGTTTAAACACCCAAGAGAGTGGTGTTACCTTATCTCCCAACTTTGCGGAAGTAGCTGACAATGTTATTATTGATAAGTATGGGCGTTTAGGGGCACGTAAGGGGTGGACAATGCAAACCACCACAGGCTCTGCCCAACTAAGCGGAGAACCTATTAAGTTTATGTTAGAGCATGTTAATGCTGACGATAGCTTAGACACCCTCTCTGCTGGTAATAACAAGGTTTTTACTGGTGGTATTGGTGAGGTTCTGACAGATGTTACACCAGCAGCATACACAATTACAAGTAACAACTGGAGTGGTGCTAACTTAAACGACACTTCTATATTGGTGCAAGAAGGCCAAGAACCTCTTATCTACAGCTCAGTAGCAACTCCTGTAGTTAAAACAATAACAACATACACAGGCGTTACTCAAAACTTTGGTACAGCGTATCCTAATGGCGTTATAGCGGCTTGGGGTCGCTACTGGTCGTTTACTAAGAATGCTGTCTACTGGTCTACTGACATTGTAGATACTGCTTTCCCTGCCTTCAATGGAGGCTCTAGCGGCTCCTTAAACATTGCCTCAGTGCTTCCTGATAACACTGATGACATTATATCCATAGCGGCACATAATAACTTCTTAATCATCTTCTGTCGCCATCATATTGTCATCTACTCAGGTGCTGATAACCCAATATCTATTAACTTTGCTTTACAAGATATTATTGTTGGTGTCGGTTGTGTGGCTCACAAGAGTGTACAGAATACAGGTACTGACTTAATCTTTCTTTCTGACACTGGTATTCGTAGCTTAGGTCGCCTCCTCCAAGAGAAGAGCTTGCCTATGCGAGACTTAACAGTTAATGTCCGAGATGGTTTGTTAGATGATCTTAATACAGAGGCTTCTTTGGCGGGTAACCTAGACAATATATCTAGTGTTTACTCTGAGATCAATGCTTTCTACCTGCTCTCTTTTCCTGCTATTAAGACTGTTTATTGTTTAGACATGCGTAGTGCATTAGAGAACGGAGCGTCTCGTGTTACTATTTGGAACCAATACGAGGCTGATTCTTTCCTACGCTTACGCAACAGGGATGTGTTAATTGGTAAGGTTAACGGCATTGGGAAGTACATAGGTTACACAGATAACACGGCTTCCTATAGGGTTCGTTACTACTCTCACTACTTTGACTTTGGCTCCCCTACTACTAACAAGATTATAAAGAAGATTAGCGCTACTATCCTAGGGGGAGCTAACCAACAGTTTACTATTAAAGTAGCAACTAATTACTCTGGTGCTTATCGTTCATATCCTTTTGTGTTGCAAGCTGGAGAAATCTTTGAGTATAACGTAGACAAGTTTGTTACTTACTCAGAGTTTAAAGGTGTGGTCGCTAACTACGCTGCGCTACCCGGTGCTCCTAATACAGGGGACGCCTACATGACAACAGATGACAACAATGTTTATCAGTGGAGTGGCTCAGCGTGGACAGATGTAACAAGCACATGGGAAACTTCTTTTACTGTTGTAGATTATAGTGAGTTTTCAAAAGGCATTGTGTTAGAAAAGATTAGGAGTAGTGTGGGAGGTTACGGCTCTACTATTCAAATTGGCTTTGAATCTGATGTTAACAACGCAGAACTCTCAGTACAAAAAATAGATGTTTTCATTAAAGGCGGAAGGACAGAATAAATGGCTCAATATACTAAGGCTACAAACTTTGCTGCGAAGGATGCCCTCCTTCCTAGTGATCCAGATAAGATCATCAAGGGTACGGAATTTGACGATGAGTTTAACGCTATTCAAACAGCAGTTAACAGTAAGTCAAACGCAATTAGCCCTAACTTTACAGGGGTTCCACTAGCACCGACAGCTACAGTAGGTACACAGACAACACAAATAGCTACAACAGCTTTTGTTAATGCGTCCTTCCAAAACACCTCTGCGTATGCCGGGCTTGTTGCTCAGGTTATTTACCCAGTGGGTGCTTTGTATATTTCTACCTTAGGCACTAACCCAGCTACTTTGTTGGGCTTTGGTACATGGGTAGAGTTTGGTGTTGGTAAGGTTATTGTTGGTCAAGATGCTACAGATGCTTTGTTTAACACGCTAGAAGAAACTGGTGGTAGTAAGGACATTGCAACATCAACTCACACACACTCAGTGACAGCAGCAACAGGAACAGATTCATTAACAACAGGAACAGCCACTGTAGCTACTGGCGGGGTTAATACCAACGTACAGCCCTATGTGGTTGTTAAAATGTGGAAGAGGACAGTATAATGAGTTTACTTACAACCGTTGCCCCCGCTTTAGTAGGTGGTTTATTAACAAGTAGTGCCGCCGGAAAAGCATCAGACGCTCAAGCAGCATCAGACGCAGCTCGGTTAGCAGAAGAACAGCGAGTACGCCAGCTTCTACGTCAAGACACAGGCATCCAACGATCAGTAGCAGACCAAGCGTTTGCTGACTATGATGCTGGTCTAATCACTCTAGCTCAAGCTCAAGAACGAGCTGCCAATACTATTGGTAACGTACAGACAGAGATTGCTCAGAGTCAGTTAGCTGATACCGCTAAGATGTCTGAGATGGCTAACTTCCGTCCATACTCAATCAAAACAGCTACTGGTGGTACTTTCTTTGATAAGGGCACAGGAACCGCAGGGTTTAACCTGTCTCCTGAAATGCAAGCGTATCAGAAGAGCTTGTACGGTACAGCACAAGGGGCAGCAGCGGGTTTAACAGCTACTCCTGAAGCAGCCGCCAAAGCGTACATGACACAACAGCAGGGGTTGTTACAGCCTCAACGCACGGCAGAAGATTTAGCCCTACGTAACCAACAGCTCAGTCGAGGTCGTATTGGAATGGGTATTTCCTCTGAAGCCGCTGGTGCAGGTGTAGGCGGTTATGTTAACCAAGAGCAATTCCAAAGAGATCGTGCTCGTGCTCAGGCTGACGCTCAGATTGCCGCTAATGCTACACAAGCTGGTCAAACGCAACAAACTAACCAATTGGCATATACACAGGGGTTATTCAATGCGGGACAAGCTCCAGAACAATACGGTATGGGTCAACTTACACTAGGTGGTAACCTGGGTGCTCAACAAGCTCAAGCAGGTGGAGTGCAAGCTGGTATCTATGGTGCTGGTATGGGCAACGTCTACAGCAACTTAGGTGCAGCGGCTCAAACATACGGTCAAGGTGCTCTACGTACTCCTCAAGCAATGCTTACAGGTGGTCAAGAAGCGTATAACCGTCAACAGACAGGGTTAACAGGGTTGCAGGATAATCAATTGCAATATAAAGCTATGGACACGCCAAACCCACTTATTCCCGGCTCTGCTTATGCTGGTGCTGCTATGGGTAATCAGTTAATGAATATTGGTATGACTGGGTTGAACAATTACATAAATCCTAAGAAGAATCTAGACAATCTCACGATACAACGCAACCCCTATGAGTGATAAGGAGACATAATGGCTACAGATATTTACAGTATGTTAACAGGCGGGTACGACCCACGTGCTGAACAGATGAAACAGCAACAGCTTTTCCAACAACAGCTAGGCCAATCTACTACCCCACAGTCTTTTATTGCTACCGTGGGTAGTAACATGGGTAATATGTTAGGGCAAGGAATTCAGAAGATTGCTGGAGGAGACTCTAAAGAAAACAAAATTAAACAAATTCTTCAACAGGTAAGTAATATTGCTAATCCTGTTGGGCAAGCTCAAGAAGCTTATAAATTGTTTACTCAAGCAAATATGCCTAAAGAAGCCCAGATGATGCTGGAGCGTATAAAGGTTCTTCGTAAGGAGGATATAACCGAACAAAAAGATTTGGCTGCTATCGATGCTAATACAGCTTTAGCCGATCAACGGAGACAAGAAAAAAAATCAGGAACTGCTGATGAAAGGGCTAACACTACTCTTTCAAGCTTAGAGTTAAAACTTACCGAGGGCACACCTTTATCACCATCAGAAAAAATTAGAGCACGTGGTATTATTGAATCTTTGAAAAAGGATAAACAAATTAGAAGCACGTCTGGTGATATTATTAATATTAAAGGTTATAATGCCGCTGCTACTTATCCTTTACTATCAAAAGAAGTAGGATTGACAGCAAGCGGTGCTGGTGGTGTTGGTGGTGGCGTTGGAGACGTTACAGAGATTTCCACAAGCTCAGGTGAGGCTAGTCGTGCAGCTGCAACTTTTAGGTTTGAAAGTGCGATTGAAGGTACTAACACAGCCTTACAAAACATCCAAGCCATTCAAGATTTTAAAGGCGCTGGCACTGGTTGGGCAGCTTTGTTTTCTATTGTTCCTGACTCTGACGCAATGGCAGTTGCGGATTTAGTTTCTTCTTTGAAATCAGAGCAAGGTTTGGGTGAACTCGAAAAGCTTAAATCAATGTCTGCAACAGGAGCTTCTGGTTTGGGTGCTACTAATCAACAAGAAGTTGGTATGTTGCAAAACCGTATTCGCAATTTGAATCCTAAGAATAAAGAGCAGTTTGCCAAAGATTTGAACTTTATAAAAACTAAGTGGCAAGCGATTATCAAACGTTATGAAGAGCGTTTAAAACAAATTGCTCAAAATGCTCCTCCCGGATCATCGTTTAAGGAAAACCAACCGTCATCAAATACATCAACTGGTAGAAAATATACAAAAGAGCAATATCTAGTTTATTTACGTAAACAGTATCCAAATAAAACTGATGCGGAATTAGAAAATGCATTACGTGCACAAGGCAAGATTTAATAAGGGGCTAAAATGGCATCTCAAGAAGTAGAAGAGGGTTACAGAAAAGCCCTAGCTGAGTTAAAGGCTGTAGAAGATAAATACCGTGGTAAATCTTTAACAACCCAAGGCTTTAAAGAGCTGAAAAAGGCTAGGAATAAAGTAGGACTTTACACTAAAGAGGGTGCTTTTAGTCGTGGTGTTGCTCGGGCTGCGACAGATGTCATCACTGGTATTCCTGACTTGGCTGCTATGGGTATTAACTATGGTATCCGTAAAGCTTCAGATTCAGAACAACCATACCAACTACCTGTTTTAGGCGATGAGTTACGTAAAGCTATAGGTGTATCAGAAAAAGAACTAGACCCACGTAATCAGTTTGCCGCTGATGTACCGGGATATATAGCTGCTGCTGTTGGGGTTAAACAACTACTTCAGCTTGGTTGGAAAGGTTTGAAATCTCTGCGTAATAGCAGTAAGATGAAAAAACTGTTAGGTGAATTACCTACCAACGAAGCAAACGCTTTAAAAATGTACATGGTTAAAGGACAGGGTTCAGATAGCCCGTTAGTCCAATCAGCCATTGAGCGTATGCGTGGTAATGTTGAATATAAGGAATTGTTCTCAGCATTGGAAGAAGGTGCTTCTAAAGCAACTCAGAAAGTAGCGACAGTACGTCCTAGCAAACAACAAGCAGAAGAAGCTACCATAGGTGCTGCAAAGGCTGTTGAAAAAGCTGTTGAGTCTGTAAAGAAGGCTCGTGATAATGCTGGTGCTGTTAACTTTCAAATGGCTGAGCAGTTTGGTAGGAATCGTCCTATTGTCCCTACCGGAAACACAATGCAGCAGTTGGCTAAGATGCGTCAGCGTTTTAACACCAACACCCCAGAAGGAAACGCTGCTTTGCGGTACATTAATGAATTAGAGCGTTCTTTCGATGCACGTATTGCAGTAGAAGGCGGTGGTGAACTTGTGTTACCCGCTGTTAAGAGTAAGTTAACTGTTCAGCAAATCCAAAACAAGATGCGTGAGTTTGGTGCTCAGATTGGTGGTAGTGACGCTGCTGTCAATAGTTTGTCTGTTAACACAAAAGACCTGATTAACAAAGCTGTTTTCGCTGGTTTAAAAGGCGATCTAAACGCTGTCAAAACAGTTGGTAATACAGCGGATCAAAAGGCAATTGGTTATCTCATTAAAGCTCGTGATGACTATTCAAAAGGAACCCAAGCATATAATGATTTAATAGCTAAAGGAATCCCTAAGTTCCTACGTGATAAACCAATAAACGAAATCGAATTTCCTGATTTAGTTAATGCCTACGAAGGATTAACAGGAAGTCAGCGTAAGTTGTTTCGTACTTGGGTTGGAGAAAATAGGGCTGAGTCTTTACAAGCAATTGACAAAGCTGTATTTGATAACTTTAAAAATAAAGCTTTTAAGGAAGTAAGAGGCGGAAAACAAAGCTATGATCTAGGGGTGATGGCTCGTGAGTGGGAACGTTTACGTAAGACAGACCCAGAAAAAGCTGTAATGTTAACAGATGCTCTAGGAACAAACGCTAGTGAATTTTCTAAGCGTATGAAAGATGCCTTGGTGTTTACTCGGAAAATGGAAGTTGGTGCACAGAAAGCAGGTACTGCTGTTGTTCCCGGTCAACAACAAGCTGCGGCTTTAGCTGGTGCTGTTGGTGGTTACCCTGCCGCTAAGGTTACAGACTTAACCATCGAGGCTATTAACGCATCAATGAAAAAGAACGGCATTTCTGACGAGACGTTGATGAAATTGTTGCTGACTGATGAGGGCGCTAGTTTCCTAAAAACAGCAAGTTTAAGCCCACAAGGCAGAGAAACATTGGAAAAACTAACAAGCTTAAACAGAGCTACTATTCCAGAAACAGTTTCATGGTTAGCAGCGGGTCAACCAGCAGTTAACGAAATGAGAGGCGTAGAGCCTACACAAGAAACGGCAGTAGCGGAAGAAGAGATTATTATCCCTGATGAGCTACCTGCTGAGTTTATGCAAAGTGCTCCTGCGGAAGAAGAGATTATTATCCCTGATGAGCTACCTGCTGAATTCTCAGATCAACCTACAAGCGATCCTTTGGGTCAGTTCATACAGAACCTACCACAACAGGCTCAAGCGTCTCCAGCAATGGATGAGATAGATGCTTCTGTTATGCAAAGGTTACAACAGTTAAAGAAACAAAAAGACCCTGACCTAAACATTGACTTTGTATTTAATGCTTTTAAAACTGCACCCTCAGATAAGAAGCAAAACATGATACGGATGATGGGTCTGTAAACTAAAAAGCCCCTAAGCAGTGATGCCTAGGGGCTTTTTTTATAGCACTACATATTTCAACTTATCAACAGGAACCTTATAAAAATGTTCCCCAGAGGCTATGTATTTGTTACCACTCTCTTTA
>Ga0208160_1000143_pt1 | contig 33783 bp, 49 predicted proteins | sample CB_VirMetaG_FD_184536 | JGI IMG/M metagenome (GOLD analysis project Ga0208160, IMG submission 184536) | Freshwater to marine saline gradient viral communities from Chesapeake Bay - CB_1504_1 Viral MetaG (SPAdes) (version 4) | ecosystem: Environmental > Aquatic > Marine > Coastal | place: USA... | reverse complement strand
CGTCAACCGTCGGGCCAGCGATGGCGACGCACACGTCATCATCAAGCACGATCGCAAATGCAGCTCTCGACGGCAGCGGGCTGTGACCTGCGTCCAGCGCCGCCGCCTCGAGGACGCCCCACGCCGTGATCAGGCGCTGCGCGATCTGCGCGGTCAGCGGCGCGTCGCCAGCGTCCATCGCATCCTCGAGGTCGGCGTAGACCTGCCGGAACCGTGCGGCCATCGCCGGAGCCACGAGCGACGGCAGCCTGTCGCCCCATCTCGCCCGGTGCTCTGCCGCCACACGCTGCAGCGGCATGATCGCCCCGTACACCGCTGCGCTGTACGGCGGCTGCCGTACACCGCCAGCGTCAAATGTCTTGGGCCCCGGCGGCTTCCCCCGCCCCGCCCCACGCCTGCCCGCCATCACGCAGCCCTCCCCATCGCCACCAAGGATGCAACGCCAGTCCGCACCACACTCCACACCACACCCACACCCAGACGCCAACCGCACCGCGCCATCGTCGCTGCACCCCAACCACCACACCACACCACACCCCACACCCCTATACGGGTGTGGTGTGGTGGTGTGGAAGTGGTGGTTTTGGGGTTGCAACGCAACGTCTCGATCTCCACACCTTTCCACGCCTTTCCACACCTATTCTTGGCAGGTGTGGAAGGTGTGGAACCCATCCCGATCACCCCTCTGGCCATCACATCACCCCCCTAGGCGCGTCATCGATCAGCTCGATCACGGCGTCCTCGACGCCAAGGATGGCGGCGCTGGACAGCAGCAACGCCCGCTGACTGATCCACTCATCGTCGGCGGCGGCTTGCGGGCACCAGTACATCGCCCACATATATGCGTCGAGCCGATCAACCAGCTTGACCTGTTGCTGCCAGTCGGGTGGACACTCTGGCAGCCCCATCTCGGCCCGCACCGCTGCCTCGCGCTGCGTATAGAGTGCAGCCAGCTCTGGCGACCAGTGGCGCTTTTCGGTGGCCGGTATATCGCCAATCACGCACTCATGGTCATCGTGCGACGCGGCGTAATCCACGGCGCTGCGCGGGGCCGCCGGGAATAGCTGCACCAGTAGCGCCGCGACGCGGTGCTGATGGCGGTAGGTTGTGTCGCCCGACATGCGTAGCGCGCGATATCTATTGGCGTGCCACCGCGCGACCGGCCATGCGATTGGTAGTGTGGCCATCAGGTTTGCTCCTTGATCGTGGCTCGTGCCACGACTTTACAGGGCCGAGATGCGGGCGCTATTTATTTTTGCTGATCGTGCACTTTTTTTGTTGTGCGGCTGTGCGATTGGCCATAAGGTGGGTGCACAGGGCCACGGTGGCCCGCTCACACAGGAGATTGACAATGGACCTCAACCTGATCCCCCTCGCAGCCCGCTTCGAAAGCCGGGGCGTCCAGTACGCCCTCATCGCTTGCACCGAGCGCAAGCGGGTCGCACGTCACGCCGCAGCGTTTGGCGTGTTCGACGCCAAGGGCCGCGAGCTTGGCCACAGCTACAGCATCGACCGCGAGTTCCACATCATCGACGCCGACGCCAACCTGCTGGGTGAACTGAGCCGCCTCGACCTGCTGCTCGAGGAGAGCTTCATCGTCTACCCGCAGGGCCTGCGCGACGGTGCCAAGTTCGGCGCGCTGCCGACCGCCAGCTACAAGCGGTTCAAGACGCTGGACGAGGCGCTGGCCTACGCCGAAGAGGTCATGGCCCGCGCAGCCCGCAAAGCAGCCAAGAAGGCCTCGGCGTAAGCCGGGGCCACCCCCACCCCACAGGGCCACCCTAAATTAATGCTTTACATCGTGTGCAGCAGCCCATAAGGTGGGTGTACAGGGACACGGTGTCCCGCTCAAACAGGAGACAGACATGAGATTTGCAATGTACAAGACCGCCCACGGTGGCAACGGCATGATCAGCCTCGAGAACGCCTATGACGAAATTCGCGAGCTGGGCCACAATTTCGCCATCGCGCTGGCCGAGCGCGGGCACGACACCAAAGAAAGCGACCTGATGAACGGGCTCGCCGCCTATCACACGCTCAAACTCGAGGGCGAGAACGCGCGTATGGACGCCGCGCACAGGTTGGTGATGCGCGATATCACCGACATCATGTTTAAGCGCGCTCGCGCTGCCGCCCGCAAAGCAGCAGCCAAGAAGGCCTCGGCGTAAGCCGGGGCCACCCCACCCCCAACACAAGGAGAACAGACAGATGACCACCACCAATCGCCTTGCAACAGTCACCACAACGGATCGCGCAATGGCACGCCGCATGGATCAGGCCGAGGCGCACGCCCGCCAGAACCGCACAGACCTCCTTGGCCAGTGTGCTGTCTACGACGACACTTGGCACTACACGCGGGACGCCATTGATCTGGCTGAGTTCGAAGCGGTTGAGTACACATTCACGCCGACGCGGTGATCTGATGCGCTCGACCAACACGCACCCTACAACGCCTAACAACGGGGGCTTCGGCCCCCACCCCCACCACAGGAGAACGACAATGAAACTTCGCGACTTCATCGGCGACCTGATCGGCGCGCTCTGCTTGTTTGGATCGGCCTACCTGATCCTCTGCATCGGGTGGGCACTGCAATGACCAGCCGCATCAGCATCGGCCTGCGAGATGCATTGCAATTTGGCCCCATCTACAACGTGGTCATGCGTCATGCTGGCGGCGTCAGCCTCAAAAACCTGACGATGATCATCACGACCACGGACCCTCTCGCCGTCATGGCGGCGCTGAACGGGATTGGCCTGTGGGATCAAGTCCGCTGGGTCAATATCTCGGAGGAGGCGCAATGACCCCGACCGCCGACGACCTGCACCGCTGGCTGGGCGAGCGCTGGAAGGCCTACAACGACCTGCTGCGCCGGTACGGCAATGGCGTCCGCCCATCGTGGGTGAGCGCGGAACTTGCGTGGCTTGGCGAGAGCATCACGCGACTGGAGCAACGCATCGAGGAGATGAACCAATGACCCACGATCAAATCCGCGCGGCCCGCCGTCTTCTTGGCCTGACGGTCAAGCAGATGGCGGCGATGCTGGACACCGACGACCTGTCGATCAGGCGCTTGGAGATGCACCCGGATCGCGCCACAGCGCGCAAGCCTGCGCCTCGCATGTTGCGCCTGATCGCGGCCTACCTCGACGGCTACCGGCCCGTCGATTGGCCGCTGGAGGATTACCCATGAAACCCCGCCTCGAAACCGTCGCGCTGACCTGCGCCTTTGTGCTGCTTGCCGCCGCCGCCATAGGGGTCACACCATACCGCGCAAGCGACTGCACTTTCACCCACCCGCCGAAAGCCGATCAACCTGCCAAGCAATAAACCATTTTGATCGGCAGGCTGTACCTCGACTATACCAATAAAGGAGGAAACACATGACCAAGACCCTTATTGACGAGACTGCACTGGCCAAGATCGAAGCGGTGCAGCCCATTCTTCGCGCTGGATCGTGGGGAAACGGAACCGACGCCGTTTGCATGATGAGCGCGATGGTTTCCGGCGCTACCTGCGCCGAAGACTGCGAGGCCGCTGGCTGGCCTCGGTGGCTGGCAGAACTCAACGTCAAACTGTTCGACGCCGAAGTTGGCGCAGATAACGAACACGCGGCACGGGTTCAGTTCGCGCGCGACGTTGCCGAAGCGGTGCAAGGCCCGCGCGACTATGACAAGGCGCTGGACCGGTTTTTGATCGCCCGCCTCGACACCGGCACACACTCGGCGCTCAAGTCGCTGGCCAAGGTTCCCGGCGATTGGACGCAGCAGCGCAAGGCCATCGAGCGTGTTGTCGCCCTCCTGCATCGCCGCTTTGCTGGCGAAGACGTGGCGGAGGAGATGAAGGCCGCAAAGGCCGCCGCAGAGGCCGCATGGGCCGCCGCAAAGGCCGCCGCCGAGGCCGCAGAGGCCGCAAAGACCGCCGCAGAGGCCGCAAAGACCGCCGCCGAGGCCGCAGAGGCCGCCGCCGAGGCCGCCGAGGCCGCAGGGGCCGCCGCATGGGCCGCCGCATGGGCCGCCGCATGGGCCGCAGAGGCCGCCGCATGGGCCGCAGAGGCCGCCGCAGGAAAAGCCGCACGGGCCGCTGCACGGGCCGCTGCATGGGTCGCCGCACGTCACGACCTGACCGCCGCCATCAAAGTAAACTGAGAAGGGACAAGGATGACCCTCTACACCATCCTGACCATCGCCTATGTCGTCGCGGGCCAGCCCGCCGAGACGCGGCTGGTCTACACCAGCGAGGTGGCCTGCGGTAACGCGCTGGCCACCATCCACCAGACCGCCGACCCGGCTTGGACCGAGGTCAGCTATCACTGCACCCCCACTGGCGTCCCGAGCAAGACGCCGCGCCCGAAAGCAAGAGGAGACTGACATGAAACAACACGAACACATCCGCCGCTTGATCGGCCAGATCGCCGACCACGCACACGCGCTGGAGATGGCGCTGCGTAACGCGCAGGAGGTATTCGAAGGCAACGACTGCCCGGAGCCGCATGAACGCTGGGACGACCTCGCCGAGGATGCCGGGTTCACGTCTGGCGAGATCGCCGTTGGAGACGTTGGCAAGGCCATCGACAGCGCCATCGAAGGGCTGGAGGCGTTGCTGAACGAGTTGACGACATGAACGCAGTAGGCTGTTCTGAATGTGGGAGTAAATCTACGACCCAACGGGCCATTGGTAGCACGCGATGTCCACGACGACCGCTCCGTGTGGCAGCGTCACCTGAGACAGGTGCTCAGCGATTGCCGATCGGCAATCGCCCTCCGACAGAAAAACTGGCGCGCCGATCGTGACGCACTCAGCGCTGATGAGAGAGCATATAAGCACCAATGGCGTCCACATGCGACAAGCATACGCTAATCAAAAGGAGAGATCAAATGATGACGATTTCCAGCGTCGAAGACGCCGACCTGCGCCAACTCGCCGACATGCTCAGGCGTGACCTGTCGCGCGCAGATATTGAGCGCCAGCTTAGCGTCCAGCGGGGCCACCTCGCCGCGCTGGTCAAGCGCTGCATCAGCCGTGGCCTGATCAGCGCCGAGGAGGCTGCGCCCTCCAACGTCAGCCGCGCTGACGGCGCTGCCATACGCGACGCGCTGGCGCGCGGCATGTCGGTGGCTCAGATCGCCGCACGCATGAGCATATCAACCAGCGCCGTGTACCGCGCGATCAAAACGCTGCGCAAGAGCGAGGCAGGTCGGACAGACCCGGTGATCCTCGCTCGCGACGCAGATGTAGCGGCCAAGACGACGATGCGACTCAGGCACACTCTCAGCGCGTCCCTCGAGGCCGCGCGCGTCCGATTTGGGGTTCGCGACGACTTCGTCGTTGGGCTGGGCAGCGATGACATCATCGCCATGCTCGCCGCCGAGGTGCCGCGCGGAATGACGTTGATGGAGTACGTCGGGCGCATCGTGATGGACGCGCTGACTGATGACTGAGGCGCGCTCTATCAAGTCAGGCCTTGCGCGGCCTTCCGGGGCCGCGACGCGGCTCTCCTGCGGCCTGCGTCGCGGCCTCGGCGATCTGCAGCGCGGCGTCCGTCGCATCGATCAGCTCGCCCATCAGGTCAGCGGCCTCGTTGCACATGATCAGCGTGGCCGCCGGGTTGACGATGCGGTGGGCCAGCCGCAGCCGCTGCTGCATCGCCTCGACTTTATCTCTCATGGTGCGATCCTTTTTGCTGGCACCCAGCATATCTGTGTTGATATTGGCGGGCAACCGAGAATAGGGTGGGTTCACCGGGACACGGGGGGTACGAGATGAGCGATGGCATGGATATCACGGCGCGTGATATAGCGCTGGCCCAGCGAGGCACAAACATGATCTGCAGGTACATCTCTGACCTGTACGCCGAGGGCGTCGGTGCGGACGACCAGATCACGGTGCTGTACGGCGTGATGGAGGCTATCGTGGATGTACTGCTGGCCGCCGATCTACCGACGGAAATTTTGGTGCTGACCGTCCTTAACATGTCTGCGAATTATGATCGCGAGCGCAGCAAGGGGTCGAGCAATTGATTGTGGGCATCGACTGTGGCTATCGCATGGGCGGCGTGGCGCTGATCGGCGACGACTACGCCGAGGTGCATGACCTCCCGGTGTTTGATGAAGGCGGCGTTGATGTGGTGGAGCTTGAGCGGCTGATCCGCACCTTCGCCGACCCCGAGCACGTTTACATCGAAAAGCAGGGCGCGAGGCCGGGGCAGGGCGTCAGCAGCACGTTCCGGCTGGGCTACGCTTATGGCCAGATCACGGCGACGGTCGCTCTGACACGGGTGGCCTACACGCTGGTTGCACCGCAGGCTTGGAAGCGGTCGCTGAACCTGCCGCGCGACAAGGATAGTGCGCGGCGGCTGGCCATCCAGTGGTTTCCGCATCTCAGCGAAAGGTTGAGGCGGAAGAAGGACGAGCACCGTGCAGAGGCTTTGTTGATAGCACTATATGGGAGAGGCAAGATATGACCGTCAACTACACGATGAGCAACGATGAGTATCACAAGCTGCCGAGCATCAGCGCCTCGGCGGTCAAGACCGTCGTCCAGAAATCGCTTGCACACTGGAAATATGGACAGCGCAAGGAGAGCGCGGCGTTTGACTTGGGCGTAGCCGTCCACACGCTGATCCTCGAGCCTCACATGGCGTCCACCGTGTGGTGCGGCCCCGAGACGCGGCGCGGAAACGAGTGGCGCGACAAGAAGGTGGCCGCCGACGCGGAGGGCGCGATCCTGCTTCCCGAGGGTGAGTATCGGCAGGCGAAGGACATGGCAGAGGCCGTCAGGGCCAACGCAGAGGCCGCGCAGCTTCTGAGCGGCGATCTGGTCTGCGAGGCCAGCATCTTCGCGCACGATGCCCTGTATGGCCTCGACCTGCGCTGCCGCCCAGACGGGTGGCGTCGCGACATTGACGCGATCATCGACGTGAAGACGACGGTCGATGCATCGCCAGAGGGCTTTGCCAAGCAGGTCGCCAGCCTTGGCTACCACATACAAGAGGCGTTCTACCGCCGCGTCATGCAGTTGTCTGGCCGCGATGTGGATCGATTTGTTTTCATCGCCATTGAGAAGGAGCCTCCCTTCGCCGTTGGCGTTTACGAGCTTGACTGGGCGTCGCGCGATGAAGGCGCGGCGGCAGTCAGGGCTGGGCTGGAACTCATCCAGACAGCCAACACAAGCGGGGTTTACAGCACTGGATACGGGGCGTTGCAGACGCTGCAAATCCCGCGCTGGTCTTTCCGCTTCACGCAACCGAGTGGCTAACAAGCAAAGGAGCTAACGATGCCAATTTCCTTCGGTGAAACCTCTGGCGGCGGCGGCGCATATGTCCGCGTAAACATGCCGCAAAACCGCTGGACGCTGAAAAGCGACGGCAGCGACACGCCAATCGACATGTCGCGCGGTCTGGCCATCGACGTCAAGAATGTTCGATTCGGCTGGATGTTGATCGACATCGGTCGCCGGGACTGGCAACCGTGGCCCAGCGTGACCGAGCGCACGGCGAAGCCGTCGGATGAGTACAAGCAGGGCTTTGAGGTGGAGTGCTGGACCTCGGATGGGGTGCGGGCCGAGTTCAGCGGCAACAGCTACGGTCAGGGCCAGTTCATCGCCAAACTGTACAACGCCGCAGAAAAGTCGCCCGAGTTCGCTGCTGGCAAGGTTCCGGTCGTCTGCGTGACATCCTCGACGCCCGTTGCGGTCGGCAAGGGGACGAGCTATGACATGGGGTTCACCATCTCCAAGTGGATCTCCCGTCCGGCTGATGGCGCGCCCGCAGCGCCCGCACAGCCCGCTGCAGCGCCGTCGGCGTCAACTCGCATCAGCAAAGAAGAGTTGGACGCCTTCGGGTTCTGACTAAAGGCGGGGCTGACGCACGTTGTCGGCCCCGCCAACTCTGGGGAGAGAGCCGTGAGTTACTTTGACAAAGTCGCCGAAAGCGCCGTGATTGACATGGCCGCAGCGGGGCCGGGAAACCGGAACATGGCGCTTAACCGCGCCGCGTTTTCACTTGGCCGCCACGCTCACATGCGCGGCGCGTCAATCGATGCGGCGATCCAATCGCTGCACGTCGCTGCAGAGGCCAGCGGGCTGCATCGCCACGAGGTGCTGGCGACCATAGGCAGCGGGTTCCGGCGTGGGGCCGAAAACCCACGCGAGATCGATGAGAATACACCGTTCCAGCCAAGCGAACTGGATCGCCTGATATCGCGTCTGTCAGCCGACGGCCTGCTGGCCCGCGATGACGAGATGCGCGCCGAAAAGGTGGCCAAGGCCTCGCTGGCTTGGGAGCGGAGCGTTCCGATCTCGCGCGAGACGCACGATGCTTGCAGGCCTGCGCTGAGATATCTCAACAGCCGCAACATCGCGGCGAAGACCGCCGCAGGCGTTGCACGCTACTCGCCAAACGTCTACGGCGGGCCTGCGATCATCTTTCCGGCGCGTGACAGCGACGGCGCGCTCACAGGCATTCAGGCCGTGCTTGTAGACGCAGATGGGAAAAAGCGCGAGCACAACGGCGTCTACAAGTACTCGCGCGGCGTGATCGCCAACAGCGCGATGACTATCGCCGGGTCACGCGACAGCGATCCAATCATTATCTGCGAGGGGCCAGAGGACGCTCTGAGCGTGGCGCAGGCCGCTGGCGGCGCGGCCACGGTGGTCTGCACGTTTGGCAAGGCAGGCATGGCCACCTACGTCCCGCCCAGAGCCAGCGACGTGACGATCCTCGCCGACCCAGACCTCGATGTGGCTCGGGTCGCCGAAGCACTTGCGGCGGACGCATCGACAAAGATCAGCGTTGTGCGCTTCATCGACCTCGACGCTCAAACGTCGGATGCCAATGACTATCTGCGCGAGCACGGCGTCGAAGAACTGCGCAAGGCGCTGGCGATGGCGCGTCCAGTGCGTGAGGAGATCGCCGCGCAAGCTCGCGATGGGATGAGCGGTCCAACGATATATTCCGCGTGGGACGCTGCCGCCCTGCCGCCACGGCGGTGGATTTACGACAGGCACTATCTGAGGTCATTCGTCTCGCTGCTGGCCGCTGCTGGCGGCGCTGGCAAGACCACGCTGCAAATCGCCGAGGCGCTGTGCATGGCCTCCGGGCGGGCGCTTCTAGGCGAGCCGGTGCATGAGCGCGTCAAGGTGTGGCTGATCAATTTGGAAGACCCGATTGAGGAGCTGCAGCGCCGGGTGCTTGCTGCGATGCAGCACTACGGCCTGACGCGCGAGGATGTCGATGGTTGGCTCTATCTGGACGCCGGAAGGGACTTCGCGATGTCTTTCGCCACGCAGACGCGCGATGGCGTCATCATTAATGAGGCCCTGATCGATCACATGCGTGATCGGATTGCTGGCGAGGGCATCGGGATGGTGTACATCGACCCGTGGGTTGCGGCCACTGGCGACATTACCGAAAACGATAACGGCGCGATGAACCGCGCGGTCTCAGCGGTCAGGCAGATCGCGGATGAAACAACCTGCGCGATAGCACTCGTACACCACACTAGGAAGGGCAATGGCGGTGCGGCAGATGCCGACAGCATTCGCGGCGCGTCATCGCTGCTGGGCGCGGCGCGTGCCGCCCGCATCCTTAACCGCGTGACCGAAGATGAGATGGCGCGCCTTGGCGTCACTGGCGAGGATGCCAGCGGCATTGTCCGCGTTGACAATGCCAAGGCCAACCTGTCAGCCCCGGCTCATGCTGCACTGTACCGGCGCATGATGGGCGTGCAGATTGCCAATGGCGAGTACGTAGCCGTGGCTGTGCCGTTTTCTCTGCCTGACCTTTTCGACGGCATCACCACCCGTGATGCCCAGCGCGCCCAGCGCGATGTTGGGCGCTGCGCCGACGACGGCGAGCCGCTGCGGGCGTCCGCGCAGGCGGCGCGCTGGGCTGGTCACACAATCGGCGCGACGCTCGGAATTGACACGTCGGACGCCGCAGGAAAGGCGCGCGTCTCATCTATTTTGCGGCAGTGGATCAAGACGGACGTTCTGCGCATTGAGTCCGCGCCCGATCCGCGATCTGGCAGAGATGTTCCGGTCGTAGTCGTCGGGACGTGGATCACTGGCGACGAGGCTGGTGGCTGAGTTGCACGAGGTAACGGTCCAGAGCTGGATGCGAGGGAGCGCCGAGGACCTGTCTCGCCAAATGGGTGTGCTGAACAACTCTCTTGTGTCCGGCTCCGGCAACAGGGCTGGGGCCATAGGTGAGATGATCGTTATGCACGACATCGAGATCGTCGCGGGAGTAGGCGCTGCCATAGTCGGCGAGTATACGCACGACATCGAGACATCGGACGGTCGTCTGATCGAGGTCAAGACAAAGCGTCGCCGCTTTCCGCCGCAGCCTGACTGGACGGTCAGCATTACGATGGCGTCGTGGCACCGCCAAAGTAGCGCGGTAGACCTTCTCGCCTTCGCCCAGGTCACGCCAAGCCTCTCGCGCGCGTGGCTCCTTGGCTATTGCACGCCGGATCAGTTCGAAATGCTCTCGTGGGTCGTGCGCGAGGGTGAGCCGGAGGGGGACAACGGATTTGTGGCGCGGTGTGACATGCTAAACATGCGCATCGCGGACCTGTCTCCAACGCTGCCCCTGTGGTGACCTACTGCTGGCCCTGCAAGCTGGTTAGGAGGCCCGGAAGAGCTGGCAACACATATCTGGACGATGTCTGGGGCAGATCGGGCGCGAACAATTGGTTTCGCGCCCATTGCTGACCAGCCGGGGTTGCGACAAATGCGTTAATTGCGCGCGGGGCTTGACTGGACGCCATCGCCGCCATCGCCGCTCCGGTTGGCTCTGCGCCAGCTAGTAGCGCCAAAGCTCCACCAGATACTGCACTCCCAGCGCCGCCCATGCCCATCGCTTTGAGGCGCTCAGATGTTCCAGAGGTCGGGACATTTTCGATGACATTATAACCTGACTTGGCAAGGTCGGCGAGATCACCCTTGCCACGCATGACGTTTCGCCGATTTTGCTTGATTAGCGCATTTTGCAATTGAGACGGCGTAAACACGCCAGATTTGGCCCGTATGGATGCCTCTGCAATCGGGATCAGATTTTTGTAGGAGTTGTTCAAAGTGGCCCACTCTGCCACAAGAGCTGGGTTGCCAGCCGCAGCGGCGGTACGGCCAAGTGCATCATTCAGCGCTGTGCGAGCCTCGATTGCAAACTGACGCAGGTCGGCGTCGCCAGACTTGGCGGCCTCGTCCAGTTGCTGCTTGATGTTTTGATATGCACCGCCAAATATGGTGCCGTTTCCGCTGCGCGCAGCGGTGATCACCGACTGAATCACATTTTGGGGCCGGGGGGCTGTCCCGCCGTTGAGCGCATAATTTTCTGCGGCATACTTCAGATCGCTGACAAACATTGCGTCGAGCGAAATGCCTGATTGGGCCACAAGATCGTCCATCTGCTGGCCGGTCTTGGTAAATGCATCATCGATGACGCTTGGCGTCGCCCTGTCGCCAGTGATGCCCGCCGTTTTGAGAACTGCACGCATAAACTGATCAGACGTGCGCCCTTGAGCGCGCGACCCTGCCTCTGTCACGCTTTCGCGAAACAGAACGTCACGCACGCCAGTCGTTTGGCCAGCGGTTGGCTCAATGCCATAGCGCCGCAACACCTCGGCGCTTGCCAACCTGAGTGGATCAGCGCCGCCGCCGGGGGAGGCCAGCGAGCGAAGTTTCAACTCGGCAGCACCAAGGCCCATCGGCGCGGCCAATGCCGCAGCCAGACGCGCCGGACCCTCCATAGACGTTCCCTCGAAGAATTGTCCCGCACTCTCTGACGCCACGCCCGGAGCGACGGCTCCATATGCCAGCTTGCGCCCAATGCTGCCCGGTCCAAGCAGCGCGCCGGGAACAAACTCCGCCCCGGTTTGAGCGTATTTTCCGGGCGTTGTTTTGGCGCGATACGATGGCAACATATCGCCAAACTGGCCCAGCGGCGTTGCACCCTTTTCCGCCGCCTGTTGCAGCGCGCCTTCGGGGGTGTAGAGGGGCGATGGCATGTCTACTGTTACGGTTCCAAGGCCAGCATTTCCAGCCCCGGTTACGGCTCCAAGCGCCAAGGCACCAAGGTCGATCAGGCCGGTGATCCCGCGCTGCAACCCCCCGAGACTTGCTTTTGCAACATCCTCGGCGACACCGGGCGCGGGCGCGGCTGGAAACTTTTGACGCAGAACCTCCAGAATCTGCTCATCCGACATTGACTTCGGAAAGCGTATCAAAGAGCCGTCTGCCAGCCTAACCGTTACGAAATCGGACGATTCGGCCATTATTCAAATTCTCCCGTTTGGATGTTATACGTTTTGACACCAGAGCCTACGGCGTCAGAACCGGCACCCTGTTCGAAGTAGTTAGGGTACGGGATTGGAAGCCCTTTGGCCCGCGCCGCGCGGTTGGAAAATGCGGCCTGCAGATCGCGCAGCGCCTTTTTGTACCCCTCGACCGTTCCGCCGCGCACTTTGAGGCGGCTTGCTGCGCTGACGGCAGCTTTGCCTTCTGCGTCGCTGACTGGACCGCCACCCTTTAGGGACTCAAAAGCCTCGAGGAAAATTTTGCCCTGAATTTGATTGATCTTTGCCAGAATGTCGGCTTCCTCCGGGGAGGTGATGAGCTTGCCGAGACCCTCCGTGGACTTGGACTGACCAAGATAGCCGATCACATTGTCCAAATATTGCGAGCTGGTAATTTCATCGACCAGCGAAACGCCCTCGCTCAACTTGTCGGCGTTGGCGTATTGTTTTTGGCGATCGGCAAGTGTCTCAGCCGCGCGCGTAGCGGCTTGCTTGTTGGGGCGGCCCTGCAGCCAAGCGTTTGCTGCGGCCAAGTCCTCGATAGAGGAAAATTGATCTGCAACAATCTTGTTTGCGAGTGCATCACTCATCGGTTGATCGGCGGCAGGTTCAGCACCGGGCGCAACGGCAGGTTCAGCACCGGGCGCAACGGCAGGTTCAGCACCGGGCGCAACGGCAGGCGTGACGCCGGGCGCAACGGCAGGCGTGACGCCGGGCGCAACGGCCATATTCAATTGACGCAAAAGAGCTTGCTCGAGTTGCAGCGCAGACGGCGATACGCTACCCGTCGCAGCCCGCTGATCGGAGATTACCTTCTGCACCTCTGTCAGCGCCTCAATGGTCCGCAGCCTAGATGCAATCGCGTTCTGCGCCTGAGACTGCATCTGCTGATCAATCAGCCGCTGTTCTTGAGCCTGCCTGTAGGCCAACTCTTGGCCATACTGGTGCTCGCGCTGCAGGCCACCCATTGCTTGGGCGAAGTAATCGCTGCTTTCATTTCGGAGTGCAGCCGCAGCATCACGCAGCGCCGCGAAGCCAAGCATCGTCCGCTGCGATCTGGAAAGCCCATCGACGCTGAATGGCGTATATCCGCCAGAGACCTGCGGCAGGATGCCGCCGCGAATGTTATTCTGCATAACGCCCACCTTCTTTGGCCCTTCCCACGCACCGATACCTTGCTTGTCATAAATCCAGTCCGCAAGACGCCGCTGCATTTGCGGGTCAAAGCGCTCGCTCCCTGTCAGCCCGAGACCCTCTTTGGCTTGTCGCAGGGTGCTGCCGACGATCTGAAACGCCCCAGCGGGCGTTGCCGTCTTGCCGATTTTCGCCCTGACGCTTTTAGCATATGGCCCAGACGGGTCTTGGAACTGCAGCACCTCATCGACCGTCATGTCAGATACGTTGACGCCGGAGAACTGGCCACCGGGTCGGTTGACGTAACCAAACAAAGCGTTCTGGTCGCCGCCGCTTTCGGTGCCAACAATAAGCGGGATGAGGTGCTCTGGGATAGGCATTACAGCGCGAACAACTGGCCGAGGGCAGCGATGCTACCAAGAATATTGGGGGACTGGGTCTGCGTCGTTGTGCCAGCGCCATATGATGGCATTCCCTGCAAGGCCGATAGCACTTGCAGCGGGTAGCCTTGCTGACGCAGGAACTCGTTGTACTGCATCTGCAACGCCGCCTGATCAGACGCCTGTTGCGATGCCATCTGCGCCATCGTCTGGCTGGCCGCCTGCGTGTATCCCTGCGACTGCAGGTTGGCAATGGTCTGCGCCATGTTCACATCGCGCGCCGCCTCTCGCTCGCCCTCGTATACGCCTCGGCGCGATGAGTCGAAAGCGCCAGCGCCGATCACATTGCCAGATTCACCTACGCGCTGTTGCGCAAAGCGACGCTCCATCGCCGCCATCGTCGGGTCGATCACATTGGTCTGGAAGCCACCCATGTTTCGGCTGATCAGCGACTGATAGTCTTCTGGCGTCATCGCGCCAACGCCAGCCATCCGGGTGTAAATATCTCCAGCCCCTGCCGAGTCGGACAGCGGCGCGTATGACTGCATTGGCGTGTTTGCCAAGTTCTGCGCATACGGATAAGCCGTCTCTCGGAGGTAACTCTCCATGTATTCGGGCAGCGCCGTCGTTGTCTTGCTCTTTGTGCCCAAAATCAGACCCCCATCTCGTAATGCGCCCAGCGCCGTTTGAACTGGCTCCGGCCAGCGTATTTCATCCACCCGTCGCGGGCCGTCGCCTCAATTGCCGACGCCCCAAGGCCGCGCGCCACATCTACAACAACATCCAGCGCCAACTGCCACCACTCCTCAAATCGATCACCGCCCAGATAGTCGATGCGGATCGTGAGGCGGCGTGGGTGCTTTGATAGCGCGGTGATAAAAGCGCCCACCAGATTGTCCTCTACTTTGACGACCCACGCGAGCGAATTGCCAGCGGCGATGTCGTCGTAAACGTCTTCAGGTCCAGTGTTCCTCGCCTCTCTTTCAATGGCCGGAGCGAGTAGCTCCAAGATTGCGGGCCAGTGATCATCGATAGAGGCCCGAGGAACGTAGTAAATGCGGACCCTTGCGGCGATATTACCACTCGCGACTTGCAATGTCATCCGTGTATCCTCGTTATCACGATGGTGCTGGCTGGGGCAGATGGCGCATACGCTGTCGCCGCAGTAGCATCCAAAAAGCCGCTCGTGTCGGTCGTGGCCCAGACCGCCTCTAGGTAGTCGCCAGCATCAACATGAAACACCGCAGCCCTTGAGGCCGCAAACGTGGCCCCGTTGTTGTGCAGGCTGCAGACCATTGTTGCGCCAGACGAATTTACACCATTGATGCGCGGCCAGAAGCGGAACGTCACCGCCGCCGCCGTGCTGGAGGAAAACTGGGCGGAGAAGTTGACCAAGTATTCACCAGCCTCCGCGAAAACGATGCGGCTCGGATAGGTGCCATCGTTGGCGACCCCATTTGCCAGCGTCGGCGTGTAGGTCAGTTCGTATGGCGTATCCGCCACTGCCGCCGTCACGTTGCTGGTGATGGTGCCTCGGTAATTCCCATCCTCCAAGATGATCTGCCGGAACTCGCCGTTTTTCGAGACCACAGGGTAGCCCGCCACGTCGTCCCAAAGCAGGATGCCGTTCTCGGACGGCACGGGATCGCCGACCTTGAACTGCATACGCGACAGCGCTCGACCAAGGTAGGTCGAAAGCTGACGGCCCCAGACCTTCCAGTCGGGGCCGACGGGTGGCGGGAGGATCGCGCTCATCTGCGGCCCGCCGGTTTCACGTCAAAGCGGAACTTGCCAACGCGCCAGTCGCCTCCGACGTTGCCGGACAGACGCATCCTGATCTGGCGGCCCTGAAAGCGAACGCTCGTCGGGTTGCCCATCGTGTATGGGCCGTGCGAATCCTCTTCAGCCGTGGGGTAGAGGCGCGTCTTGAACGTGGCCGTCACGTCGCCGAGGTTGATCTCGTCAGGCACAAGTTCAGTGACGGCAGCGAGGTTGTCGCCAGCGCCAATGCGGAACGGGCCGCTCTCGGCGTAGACCTCGGCCCCGTCGTAGTTGAAGCCCGTCTCGTGGTCATAGAGGCGGCCAGCGGACGAGGCCCACACGGGCTGCCGGAAGATGCCGCGATCCACGCCAGCCGTGCGGTCGATGGAGCCGACAAGCCAGTGGCCGTCGTGGTGGTCAAATGCGACATAGCTGTCGATCTCGGTGGAGTTTGCGGACGGGTAGAAGAACCACACCTCGCCGTTCTGGCCATTGGACACGGCCCACGACTTGGTGACCTGCGCGGTGTTGATGTTCAGGAAGACGCGGTCCCACACTGGGCATGGCACCTCCTGAACGCGGGAGCCGTCGTAGTAGTAGAAGCCGCGCTGGCCCATCCAATAGATGCCGCTAGCCGTGTCGGCGATGGCCTTGCGGGCGACGGCACCAGAAGCCGTGCCAACCCGCTCAAACTGGTAGATAAACGGCGCACCGACGTAGACGGCTCTATGGGCATCTTGATCCGTCAGAATGATCGTTTGGCCTTGCGTCCTCGCGGCGCACATGATCTGGCCGGTTGTCTGGAGTAGCTGATCGCCAGCCTGATTGGTCGAGGCTGGCGTCCAGAGCGTGTTGTCCTCAAAGTCGCACCACTGCACCTTTCGCGGGTTGCCGCCAGCGCCGAGCGCCATGAGGAAGCGCTCCTCGGTGACGAAGAGGCTAAGGTTGTTGGTCGGCGCATTGGTGATAACCGCCGCAGGTGTGCCGGTGTTGAGTTGCCACTCGTATAGCTTGCCATCTGCGCTTGAGCAGGCGACGAGATATTGCCCCCAAGTGTCGAGCGCCCATGTCGTGACCTCGCCGTAGTTGCCAGTGTCGGGACGAGCTTGGCCGTAGTAGCCAGTGCCGTAATAGCCACCACTGTAGCCGGTGTTGACCGTCGCGTCCTCAACGCCAACCGTCAGGCCAGCGGGGGTGATGTCGTAGGTGATGCCGCCAGAGGTCGTTGCGTAGAGCTTATTGTAGGTGCCTGCCGCAATCCAGCGCGAGCCGCTATTGTCCTGCCACGCAATCATGCCGCGAGGCGGCGCGGCGTATGCGGCGGCTCCAATCCTGTCAGTCCATCCGCGAATTGGCCTCAGTGACCCTTCGCGCCAGCGGACGAAGTTGCCATCGCGCCAGCGGCCCTCGCTCTCGAGGTCCGTGCCGTGATTGTGGAAACCGGCTGGTGGCTTTATTTCGATGAGCGCCATTGACTGTCACCACCCGAGAGCCACGTAAATCTGATCGGTTTTAGTATCATCAACATCGTTTGCCCGATTGGCCTTAAAGCCAGTCGTTGTGATTGTGTTGGCGGTCCACGGAATCCATCCCGTTTCAGCGGTAGCCGTCCCCCCATTGAATACAGCCAAACACTCGTTGGGGAATGCGGCAGCAAAGTTTACCTGTTGATTGTCGTCGCTGTTGCTGTTGAACTTGCCGACCTTGACGATAAAGCCGTTTTTCAGAACGACATTCGCGTAGCCGTTCAGCGGAAGGTTAGCCCCACTGGCCATATACGCCTTGACACTCTGCTGCGAGGGGATGCCGGTGGCGCTATCGGAAGCAAAATCATCTTCATCCAGAAAGTCGTAAAGCAGGGCGGTATCCGCCGCGCTGTAGCCCTGCACCTTATTGGCGGCGGTCGTTTGGGCGGCAAGAGATGTCAGCAGGGCGTCGGACGCCTGCTTGCCATCGATTTGCGTCTGGATAGCGCTTGTCACGCCACTCAGATGTTGGAACTCGGCAGAGTCCACCGATCCGAGATACGTGCCGAGCGCAGTCCAGTTGGCGTTCAGGGTCGTGCCCCAAGTGTCTTGCGATCCGCCGACCGTCGGCAGCGAGTAGCTAAAAGTGGCCATTTATTGCTCCGTCCATGTTCCGGTCGCCGCCGGTATGTCAGCCCAAGTCTTGCTCGCCTGTGGGCCATCAGTCCACGAGCCAGATGCCGCCGCCAAGTCAGACCAAATACCTGCAGCAGCGGCAGCGTCTGCCCATACGTCAAGCGCCGCGCTCGGCACCTCCCAGCGGTATCTCACCGTTGCGCTAAATATAGCACGCGGTGCGGATGTCGCGATACCCCGACGCACCCTGAGTGGAGCCAAGGCCAAGGAAGATGACGGCGATGCCAGAATGGACGAGGAGGCAATCTTTACCGCCGATTGAGCCATAGACGCAGATGTCGCGACAACCGCAGAAGTCGGCCTGACCCTATCTGCGGATGATGTGACGGTCGCGGCTGGCGCGATAGAGACGGATGATGTCTCAATTATTATATCGCCAACGGCGTATCCGACCACCCAATAATCTGATTCTACATAATATGTCTGCACCGGCATCCGTTATACCTCAACCAACTTTGGCGACAGTGATGCCGCCCCATGACCCACACAACGATTGATCGCCCAGTGAGTAGGCGACGGTGCCAAGCCGCCGCGCACCAAGAACAGTCTTGGCCTGTGATTGCTTTATGCGAGATGCGGGAGAGATCATCTAGCCACCACACAGTCCACTGACCTGTTCGTTGTGGACGATCACGTCGGTCAGTAGTCCGAGATCGTTGCGAGCCAGCCACTCGACTGTCCGTTGGGTGTCAAACAGAATTGGCGAGGCGATGTCGCAGTAGCTGTCAGTCTGGACGGCGCACCCAGCGACCAGCGCGAGACACGATGTCAGGGTCAGCGTTGATTTCATCTTCGATCTCCTTGGCCCTATTGATCTGGTCCAGCCGCTGGCGGTCGATTTTCGTCCGCTGGCGATCAATACCTCGCTGAACACCTGACCAGTAGAGACCAAAGAGGCCAGCCACAAAGGCCAGCGCGACCAGCGCGTAGAGTTGCAGTCTAGCGCCGACCATCTGCCCACGCCCTGATCCGCTCGCGCATGATCCACAGACCCAATAGCACGACCAGCACACAGCCGCCAATAGCCACTAGCTGGGCAGTGCCGTCAAGCGCCCCTGTCGCCGCCACAGCGCCGCCCACACCGGAGGCAATCTGCGCTGCCGAGGCTTGGACCGTCGTGGACTGCACCGGGCTTGTACGAGGCTCTGCGGGCTTCTGGTTGGGTGTGTAGTCTCTGGCCGGATACGCATCGCGATCCAGTTCAAAGTGTGGGCCATCGCGGAACTTCGTCCATCGTCCACCCCACTGAATCGCCACGCCTTCCAACGCTGCCGCTGCCTCGACCGCAGGGCCAAGGTGGTCGTAGAAGGCCCACGAAAACGACGGACCATCAGGACCAATGGGGACCAGATCAACCGCGTGGCCGGTCAGGTGTCGGCTGTTCATGGTCTTCGACGCGCCAGACGCAACCAGTTGTCTCTGCCGCTCTGTCGTCCGCAGTCCTTCGATGACCACGAAGTCAACGGGGCTTTCTTGCAGCGCCCGGTCGATCACCCGACGCAGGTCAGGGTGTATCCCCCTGAGATTGTTCAGGCTGCGTTGGCTATAGCGTCTCATCGCCGCTCCATTGCCATCAGGATACGATCCGTCTTGTCCATAAGGCTGTCGATCTGCGCTTCAATCCGGCCAAGCTGGACCGCCTGCTGTTGCGCCCGGTCGGTGATCTCGCCCACCTTCACCTCTACGTGATCGAGGCGCTTGGTGTTGTTGTCCACGTCCGACGACATCTGCGAAAACATCCAGACGACGCCGACACCCTGCACCAGCAGGCCGACAAGGAGAGTGACCGGAACAGATTTTGAGAGGTGCCAGCTTTCGTCCATTTTGCCTTACCTTACCACGGTGTGCCTTGGATCGTCGGTGGGGTCTGCTGGTCTCGGATTTGCTTCTCGACCAGCGCCTCGACCGCGCCCATGTCGAAGCCCTCGGAGTGCCAAACCCATCCCAGAACATCCGATTGCGTCAGTTCTGCGAACGGCTTGAAGTCCGGCGCGGATGCATCGGGCGCGAAGGACACGGACCCGTAGACGAGACCCTTGGTGCCGTCTGACTCATCCTCTCCGGTGCATTCCCAATGGGCTTGGGTGACCCCGCCGTCAGCAGCGTTGCGATCCAGTTGGAGGATCTTCCATTCAAGTGCAATCATTTTTAGTCTCCCTACCAAGTCGAAAGCGCCGCGCGCTTCCATGTGTTTGCTGCCACGCAGACATAAATGTAATTGCTGTTCCAGCAGATCAGACCGGGGTTACCACCTGCCGACGCGCTGGGCGGGGTTTGGGCCGTGCGAATGCGGATCGCATCCGAGTTCACATCGAGCGCCTCAGTGGGGTTCGTCGTGCCGATGCCGACAGTGCCATCGCTTTTGATCCGCATCCTTTCAGACGAGTTGGTCGTGAAACGCATCGAGTTGTCCGTATGAAAGTACAACAGCGTTCCTACTTCGGCGGCGTCAGTGTCCGAAAAAGTCATGCCGCCCGAGGCCCCATTGCCTCCAAGACAGGCCACATATGCGCCCGCTGCGGTCGACCCATTCCCCGAACTCACTACCACGGTGGTGTTGCCATGCAGAGAGGGCGTGGACGACACGGCTCCACCAAGGCGACTCACCTGCATCCGCGCTACGGGCGTCGTGTCGCCGATGCCGACCCGGTCGTTGGTCGCGTCAACATAGAGCGTGTTGGTGTCCACGGTCAGACCAGCAAAGGCGGGGCTATCGGTAGTAGCCACCCCTTGGTTAAGAGCCTTGACGGACGCCTCAGATGTCAGTTCGCTGTCCATGAGTGCGCCTGCAGCCGTGACATTAGTGGCATCTGTTACATCTGCCCCAGACTCGATCCCGTCGAGCTTGGTCCCGTCCGTCGCAACATCACGTCCGTCCACGGTACCGCTGACGATAATGTTTCCGTTGATCTCGGCATTACCGACAACATCAAGCGTTTCAGAGGGGCTAGCGGTACTGATGCCCACCCGGTTGTTCGTGGCATCCACGTAGAGCGTGTTGGTGTCTACGGTCAGCCCCGCAAACGAAGGACTATCGGTAGTCGCTACACCTTGGTTGAGAGCTTTGACGGACGATATGGACGCCAACTCGCTGTCCATCAATGCGCCCGCAGCCGTGACGTTAGCGGTATCTGTTACATCTGCCCCAGCTTCGATGCCAGCCAACTTGGTTTGTTCGGCATCCGTAAATGCGTTAGTGTTTGCGTTGCTCTCGTATGCCGTTTTGATTTCAGCGGCAGTCTGATCAGCAGTAGCCCCAGCTTCGATGCCGTCGAGCTTGGTGCCGTCCGTAGCGACATCACGGCCATCCACAGTACCGCTGACGATAATGTTTCCGTTGATCTCGGCATTACCGACAACATCAAGCGCCTCGGTTGGGGTGGCTGTGCCGATGCCCACCCGGTTGTTCGTGGCATCCACGTAGAGCGTGTTGGTATCGACTGTTAGGCCGGAAAATGATGGCGCGTCGCCGCTCTGATATTTGTCGGAATTAAGATTGTTGAAGTTGGCATCAACCTCATCATGCGTGAGGGCCGACCCTTTTCCAGCTCTGGTTACAATGGTTGACATTGCGCGGCCCCAATCAGTCCAAGGTTACATCGATGTCGCCAGCCGGGAACCGCAACACGTCGCCGGTATCAATGGCCCTCGACGCAGACAGCGATGCATACGCGATCTGCGACCCAGCCGTAGCATGGTCAAAGATTGCAGCGTGTGTGACTGTACCCCAAGAACCCGTCGCGGTCGGAAATTCAACAGCACTGGTGTTGCTGGCGGTGTCCCCGCTGACGCTCAAGGTCACGGCGATACGTGAGTAATTGTTTCCAGTGATTTCGGTGGCACCGCCGCCGGTTTCACCGGGATTGGCGGTGAACAGGCCAACATACCACACAGTCGGGCGTGTGACGCTGTCTGCCGTAAACGCCCACTTTAGGATGTTCGTCTCATACGTATTCGAGAAGCTCATAGCCAAGTTCCCTGATGCCTGATTATTTCTACCACGCCACGCCAAAACACGATAGTGAACTACGTTTGCAGCAGGCGCTCCATGTCTGACGTTTCCGCGTCGTTGCTGAAAAATTCACAAGGAACGCGCAATGTTGCGCGTTCCGGAACGCGCAATGTTGCGCGCTTTGGAAGATCGCTGATGGTCAGTAGTCGCACGGCCATTCTATCGCACGTGAAAAGAGCAACAATGTCGCAGTGACTGATGTTGCCGATGTAAAACTTGTATTTTCTCGAGGTCTCGCAAGAACTTGACGACTTGACTTCGACCCTGATCATGCGCTCGGACGGCGTGCAAACAAGCAGATCGTACCTATCGGAAACGTGGAATACATCAAAGCCAGCAAGTGTCATCTTTCCGGCGACTATGAACTCACCGGCCCTGCCGATCCTTGTTGGCGATGACTTCATCAGGCCATAGCCTTCGCTCGCATTCTGATCGAGGACGAGCCAATTCTCGCTCGGTCGCTTTGGACCGAAAGGGACTCAACAGCCTGCCTGTAGAGGCCACCCCACACGGAGATCCTCTCATCGTCCTTGAGGTATGGTGCGGCCTGCAGGAGCGTGCCGTACAGGTACACATCCGGGGCTGCAGTCAGCAGCCAGTTCTGCGCGACACTGTTAGACAGTGCGTCAATCTTGGCGTAGTACGTCAGCTCGCCGTCATATGTGCCATCCGGCGTGGGCACGACTTGGAACTCAGAGCCAATCATGGTGAAGAACAGGGGCTTCCCATTGGACGACCGCAGGGAAAGCTCTTCAGCGGCCTGATCCGGCGTCACATATTCGAGCGTGACTACTGGGGACGTGTTAAGTTGGAACCGGATGTTCTGCAGCCAGTCAGACGGCACAGCGGTATACCCGCTGTCGATCTCAGCGGTGGCGCGCTTGATCATGCGGTAGTCGCGCACCTCGCGCTGTATTGCCGCCTCGGCGAGGGAAATGAATGTCGGGATGACAGATGTCAGATCATCCCTAATAAGCCAATCAGCGACAGCAGATTTCAGCTCGGTATACGTGGTAATGCTCACAGCCGCCCACCTCTTGTCCGAAAGGCCAGATTGTCAGGGTCATTCAGCCACTTTTTCAAAGCCGCTGGATCATCTGCGATCCCGCGTTTTTTCAAATCGTAGTAAACCGAGAGAGGTATTGACGCGACGCGCGCCAGATCACCCCACTTCGCCTTGCTATCGATATCCGTGTAGCTGCGTGAATTTTGCCGCGAGATGGCAGAAACGTCTTGCACGGTTTCAATCGCAAACTCGCCATTGTCTTTGACGTGCCAATAGCGAGTGATCCCGCTTGCTGGGTCAGTATCAAAAACTCGCTTACTCATTGGCCCCCCAAGAGCTAATAGGGAGGGCCACCGAAGCAGCCCTCCCCAATTGTCATCACGACGTGGTCAGGTCGGCGATGAGGCCGTGGGCCGCCTCATTAGCAACCTTCAGGCCACCCTCCCAGATCAGCATCGCTTTCGACGCATCGCCGGTCTTTGCCAGATCGACCTTCTGGATCGGGCGCAGGTTGCAGACAGCCGCATATTCGGTGTCCAGAACCCAAGCGTCACGAGCACGCTGGAAACGGTTCGGGACGACCGACAGGGTGCCGAAGTCCGACATATACACGTCGGCAGCGCCAATGATAGTGGTCGGGCCGTCAGCCGGAGCCATGTAGCGCTGGGCAGCGATACCAGCGAAGCCGGATACCTTCTGCTTGTTGAACGCGCCAACCATGAGCACGGTCGGGTTGCCGCCAGCAGTCCAGACGGACGACATAACCGACTTCAGCATGTCTTCGGTGAAGGCGCGCTGAGTGCCGTCGGTGCGGGCATTCGTACCGTCGCCGGTCGGGGAGGCACCGCTGGTACCAATGCTGTCGTTGGTGGCGATCCAAGCGCCCAGACCTGCGGTCTCAGGGGCGGTGGACGAGTTACCAGCGACGCGCGCATTGTTGTCGGTCAGGACCGCCTCGATGTCGCGCTTCAGCTCCTTGCCGCGCTTGGCAACCTGATAGGCCATCTCGCTATCACGGCCAGCCTTGTCCACGGCCTCGAGGTTGTCGGAAACGACAACGGTGCGGCGCAGGATGTGGGTGTAGTTGCCGTGCCGGGTGGTGGCCGCAGTCGAGTCAAACGACGAAACGTCGTCACCCGAAATGCGCGCGGTGGTCGCAGCAGCCGCCAGAGAGTCGGTCTGCCACTCGAAGAAGGTGTTGGACACGCTTTCAGAGCCGACATTCGACTGGAACGGGGTCTCTTCGGGCGAGATGTTTGCGATAACGTCGCTGAGCGACTCGCGGATACCTTTCGCATCGAAATGCGTGAAGGTGTTGGCTACGATGGCCATGTTGGCTCCTCACAGTTTCCATGCGAGGAGCCTACGTCCTCACAGGAGGGTTTTGATTGCAGCCGCAGCGTCTGCTACGCGGCCAGATTGCTTCAGGCGTTGATGCGCCGCTTCAAATGCACCCTTTTGGCGTGGCTGCGTCCCACGGCTACCGGGCTTCATCGTCTTCGGGCCAGTTCCGCGCTCAGACTGAGCCTTGCGGATGGTGTTCTGGCCGCGCTCGTAAAGCATGGCGTTCCGGGCGATAGCCACCAAAGACGCGCTGCGGATGTTGTCCACATCTGCCTCGGCAAATCCCTTTTCCAGAAGGAACGACCGAATTTCGGTTGCCTCCCTAGAGGCGGTCGCGGCGTCCTTCCACGAAGGGATCAGTTCCGGCAGGTGCGCCTCTTCCACTTGGCGCTGCCTTTCAGCCTCTGCCATTGCTCGCGTCTGATCGATGCGCGCCAGTCTCTCCTGTTCAGCGCGCACGGCCTGCAACTGCTGGCCGCGCATCTCCTGAACTTTCTTCCACTGACGCTCCATCTTCATCGCTTCGGCGGGGTTCTCGTTGTAGAGAGCGTCCCAGTCCGGCTCTGCAGAAACTTGTTGCTCGATCTGCTGCCGAAGCGCTGGCAACATCTGAGCGTATTGGGCACGTTCCGCTTGAATCTCAGCCTCGTATGCCTCAAACGCCCTGCGGCGCTCGGCGAGGTCTTGCGATTTCCGCGTATAATCTTGCTGCCGCGAGTATCCGCTCAGAAGCTCGCTTTCCGTCACCTCGATCTCTTGGCCATTAACCTTCACACGATAGGTTTTGGCCCCTTCGGGTTGGAAATCGTCTTCCTGCGCGTAATCTTCGCCTGCATCAAGCTCCTCGGCAGCTTCCGCCTCGTAGGCTTCCGTTGCGTCAGATGAGGCTTCATCCTCGGGCGCATCAGCGGCTGCAGCAGTATCCCCGGAGGGTGCAATCATAGCCCTGATAGCATCTTGTGCGCTTCGCAGGTCGGTCCCGAGAGGGTTGCCGTTGTCTGCCATCAATAGTCTCCATTATGTCACTTGACCCGCTTCTGCGCAACGGCACCCGCATCAACCAAAGCTTTGAGGTATATTCGGATGTGATCGACGCTCAGAAGTCGAGCGTGGAGCATTTCTAGCTCCTTGGTGTCACCCGCTTTTGCGATCTTCATGGAGGCGAAGACCTCGCCCTCCATGTCGGCGAGGAAGCGAGACAAGTCCTCGTCGTCCAGCAGCCGCGATGCCGCGCGGGCATCGCGGATATGATCTTCCTTCGTCTTACTCACTGACGGCGTCTCTGATCATCTGAGCCTCTGCCTTGAAGGCGTCGCGATCAATCGACGTTTCTCGCTTGATGCGCTCAACCTCCAACTGGGTGCCGTATTTTGCCTTCATCTCTTCGGCGGTCACGTACAGGTCCAGTTCCATCTTGTCGCGCGCGAGGTTGTCTTCCATCGCCATCTTTTCCCGCTGCAGATCAAGGTCTGCGGCCTTTTTCTGCATGTCAGCCTGAATTTGCTGAATTTGAACGGCAATCAGTTGCTCGTTGATGTCGGGCTGCTTTGGCTCCTGCGGCGGCGGCTGGAATTGAGCCGGATCGGTCCAGAACTTTTGCGTATCCTTGAAGCCCGCGAGCTTCGTCATCTCGACAAGCGTATTGTACATGCGCGACATGTCGGTCAGGGGATTCACCGGACCCATCGTTGCCATCGCCTCTTTCTGCATTTCACCGATCTGGCGCAGCATCGCCATGCGCTCAACATCAGTGCCACGGCCAAGGGCAATGTTCACCGTCACGTCCATCGTTGCATCCCACCAACGCGGATCGATAGGCACAAACTCGTTGCGAAGGCGAACCATCCGCGCGCCATCTTGGTGCTTGCACACAAGGCGCAGGATGCCACGAAACAGGTCACGCATACCCGTTTCGGCAAAGATTCGCGCGATCATCTCAATATGCTGCGCTGCGGCATTAACCGTGGCGTTGACCGCAGACGCCGTCGAGGACTGCAGGGCGTCAGCGTCCAGACCGGCAGCGGCCTTCGAAATGCCGGTGCGCGAATGTTTGATCTCGTCCATGTATTGCAGAACGGGGAATGCTTGCTGACCGACAAATGGCATCGCAATCGGCTGCACCTGACCCGCAGATCGTTGGCGGATGATGCCGCCAACCTCTGTGTTCATAACGTCTTCGAGGTTTACCTGACCCTCGGTGATCGCAATGCGCGGGTGGATGGCCATCGCCAAGCTGTCCAGCGTGTTACGCATGATGACCGACTTGATGCGCTGGATGTCCATGACAACGTCAGCAGACGAAATGCCAAAAAACTCATGCGGCTCTGGGTCGGGCGTAAACGAGGCGAATGGAGCAAAATCGCACGCCTCGTCCATCAGGACGGTGTACCCGCCGCCCGCCACACACACTTTGCGAAGCTCGGCAATGCCATCTCCGTCGCGGTCAACGCGGATATAGGCCTCGATATACGTGACCTTGCGCATCGCGTCGTCCCGGCGATCTGCAGTGCGCGAGGTTAGCGCCGGGTTGCGGGTGTAGCGCTCGACGTTCATGTCCATCTTGTCGGTGTCTGACGCCAGTGACTGCACGTCGTCGGCGTCATATCCCATCGCGATCAGGTCTGACACAGTCACGACGCGGCGGTGACCCACGAAGTCGGCGTCCTTGATGCTCTTGGCACGACGGTCGATCAGGAACTCTTCCGGCGGAACTGCCTCCACCTTGACGCGCCCGGTTGACACGCGCCGCGTCGCACGCACGTCGTGCATCATCGGCGGCTCCATTCCGAGTGCCATGAGTTCGTCGGGGATCTCAGCAGCCGGGTAGCTGGAAACAACGTCCAAAGAGATGTCCCGATCCGACGCGAGTAGCGCCAGCGCCGCATCGTCAAGACCAGACATTTCCGACGTGCTCGTCTCCACGGACTGGTCCCAGAAGAACTTGATGATCCCGTTCTTTCGGATCAGGGCGTCCTTGAATGCCGCATGAAGCTCTACGAAGCCATTGTTATCATTGTTGAAAATGTAGTTTACATATTCCGTTGCCTGCGCTGCGGACGCAACATCTTCGGCGTTGCGAGGCGCAAACTCAACCGTTCTGTCGCTTGACGTAAACACGCGCATGAGCGACGGCATGATCGCCTGAACCGTGTCTCGCACATCCATGCTGACGACCTGACTGCGACCATCTTCCTCGTCGCCGTATGGCTCGCCTCGATAATATTCTGTCGCCCTTGCTCGCGCTGGCGAAACAATATTATCGATAAAATCAATTGCATCGTCAATTTCGTTGCGGACGATGCCCTGCAGCTTCTCGTCTGACATCCAGTTAGGATTGATGGCCTCCTGAACCTCGCCGACCAGATCGTTTACTTCGTAGGCCATTGGAACACCTCGGGAATGGAATGCTGCTGCTGTCTGGACGTGGCGCGAGCCTCTTCAGCAGCGGATTCTTCTCGCTCTTCCTCTTCCCAATCGGGGAGCGATCTGTGGTTTACACCCGGCAATTTCATTTCCAGCCCCTGTTGATGTAGGCGTTCAAGAGGCCAATTTCCTCTTCTGTCGGCATCCCGGCGGCCTCGTATGTCCACTCCGGCATCAGACCGATCTTTTGGTCAGCAAATATAGTATCTTCGGTGGAGGCGCGCCGATTCCACGCGCCGTGAGGGCCAGAATTGAGCCAGCTATTTTGACCCCGAGTTTCGCTGGTCATCGCACCGCGAGCCTCCGGCGAGTACATGCGCGAATGCTCTAGGAATGCTCTCTCCTCGCCCTTATGCCTAAAAAACGGGTTTCCGGGGCCGAAGTGGCCGTATGCATCATGCACCGCCCTGAACGCATCATTGGCGACTGCATCACTCTTATCCCCGATCTGACCAACGCGGACAAGGAGCGGGTTCTTGCGCGGATCAAAGTAGTCAGACCCGACATCGCTGCCATACCCAAAGTCCGTTGGGAACACATAGAGCCTGCCGTTTTCAACGATGTCTCTATAACCTAGTGCAGGGTTTTCTTTGTACGGATCAACCATGCCCTTGCGCAGAAACTTGAAATCTATGCCTGAATTTTTCAGGGCGATGTACTGGTCAAGGGTTTCCTGAACCATCGCGTCATACGCCCTTTTGACGGCTGGGTTCCCCGGATCATCTAGCATCTGATCGTATGCGGCAGCTATAAGTCGCGCTCGCTCCTCACTAAATTGCGGATACTCTCGCAGCGGTGCAGCGTCCATCCCACGCCGCTGCATGTACTCAACTGCAGCCTGTTCGATGGGGTTAATCGGCTTTGCATCGAAACGCTCACCTCCGGGCAGCGCAAACTGCGACGGCCTCCCAGCCGTGGCGCTGCGATACGCGGACGCTGGTGAGAGCCTGTCGCCAATCATATAAACACTTGCGGCAGAATCACCGGGCGACATCATGGCGTCACGTGTCGGCCTTATGGCGGAAGAACCGCCACGACGGGCAGCCTTGAGAAGCCCGCCAGCAAGTGGCGCAGCCTCGAGCGCCCCAAACACGGTTGGGGTCACATCTCCACGCCTAGCACCAGCAATGCCGTCAAGGATACCGAGGCCCGCAAAGTCGCCAAAAGACAACCCGCCGTCGCCGTAGTAGCCTGACCCGATCAGATTGTTAGCGCCCTCAAGGCCAAAAACAGGAATTGCTTTCTGCCAAAGCCATTCGCGTGGGTTAAATCGCTGCGGCTTGTCTAGGGTTGCTTGTTTTCTCGGCGGGGCAGGTCGAGACGGTGGCTCGGATAGAAGCCTCTCTAGCTCTAGAGCATACCTTTCGAGTTCAAGCTGCCGATCTCTTTCAACTAGAGAGTCACGGTGGCTATATCTATCCGCCATCACCGGCCCTCGATTTCGCGCAGGTAGGACTCAATGTCTCCGCCATACATTGCGGAACCCAAAAGACCGCCCGCGACCGGCGCAATCGCCAGCGGCGCTTCACCTCTTGCGAACATCTCAAACATCTTGCGACGGTCCACGCCAAGCTCACCAGCGCGCCTGTCGAGGGTCCGTCGAATCAACTCCATAGCAATGCCCTGACTTTCGTCCGCCAGCCCGGTCAGGTCGCCAGCGCCCATCCAGAGGGACGCCTGAAATTGGGCAGGAGTCATGTCGTAATTTTCAGCAAGACGTGCCGCCATATCCTCGAGAGCGGCATACTCATTGGCCTTCGGCGTGTCGGTCCACGCCTGCGGGATAGACTTGAACGCCGTCGCGTCGGTCACGACCCCATCATTCACCGCTTTCGCCAGATTGACCTCTGTGATCTGCTGACCCGTTCCGGTCCTGCGGACCTTGGTATACGGGTCGAGGGAGTCGCCAAAGACATCGCGCAGGCGCGCAAGATTTTGGCCGCTTATCTGCGCTTGACCCGACAAAAAGTCCAACCCGCCATCCGCCATCGCCAAAAGGCGCATGAAATGCTTGTCAGCCGCAATGTTTTTGCGGTTTCCCAGAAGATCGTTGGCAAAGCCCTTCACCTTGGGGTTCGCCTTTAGCCAATCCGAAAGTGCCGCCCCAGAAAGCCCCTCCGGCACCGTGCGATCCCACGTTCCACGCAACGAGTTGGCGACGTTAGCGCCCTGATTTGCTTGCATAACATGGCCGTAATTGTAGTTGTCGGGCATGTTTGGAACGTCGATCCCGAGCCTGCGCGCGGCATCCGCTGGCGTAATACCGCCACCCGCCACCAGATCGGCAACAGCCAGACGATCTGTCGGGTTCAGCGTGGCGTAGAACGATGCATTGCGAAAATTGGAGGGCACGTTAGAGCCGGTCGAAGTGTTGCCGATCAGGTCAACATATTCGCGCCAGCGCGCATCCCCGGCATCCTTGCCAAGTACGGCAATGAACCAATCGCGCAGTTCCTCGGTGTTGTACCAATCCGGGCCTCCCAGCCCGACGCCCCTGCGGATGTAGTCGTCCAGCATCTGATGGATTGGCAAAGACCTGTCGTTTACGATTGATGTCAGGCGCGCCATTCGCTCTGGCAACCCTCTGGCAGGGATATAGCGCGCATAGTCTCCGGGTGATCGATCCGGGGCGGCACCAAGGTAGCGCGGATCGGCCCCAGCGGGCCGCTCAATAGACCACATCGGGTCCAAGTCACGCTGCGTGAAGCGCGGCCCCATATTGTGCCCAATGCCGGGTGCGGCATCCTCAACGGCACCCAAAAGGCCACGCTTGGCAGCCTTGATTCCGCTCAGAAGTCCAGCCATGCTACCACTTCTCCTTGTTGGCCCAGTACGCTGCAGACATTTTGCCCTTATCGATGTTCTTTGCGTGACGCGCCTTAAAGCTCTCGCGTCGAGCGCGGCTCGCATCGCTTTCGCCAGCTTTCTTTGGCGATCCCTTGACACCTTGCTGCCCGAAACGGATCAGCTTGACTTGCTCGCCAGATTTAGCGACCACAGCGTGGCTCTTGCTGGGGTGCGATGGCGTTTTGACCGGCTGATTGTACCGCGCCGCGCCAATCTTACTCAGGCGCGGGTCTTTCACATGTAGCCTCCGCGCCCACCAACGCCGCCAAAACGGCTATACATGCCCGGATCAGCGACGGCTGGCATGTAGGGATTGCCGATAACCGGCTGCGTAACCGAGGTCGGAACCTGCGGACCTCGGGGCAAATAACCATACGGCGATTGCTCCATCTCGGTCATGGCAATCAACTCCTCGAGCGTAATACCATCGAGGTTAACATCGCGTCGAGTGCCCACTGGCCGGGTTGGAGGGCCATACGAGACGACATCAACCGTCGGGGCGGATGCCCGAGAGGGCCGTGCGCGCGGGCGCTGGGCCGCAAGATATTCCGCATAACCCATCGGCTTGATGCCTATGGTGTTAGCGATGGACGACAGGGGGCCTCCCTCAAACCGCAAGCCAGATCGGCCACGGCCACCGCCATTGATCATATCCATCAAAGCGGATACGCGCGCACCGCTCGGGTCCGTATATCCCCAGCCCATTGGGCCGGTGTTACTACGCCCGCCGCCGAAGATGCCGCCGAAGATGCCGCCGTCGCCGAAGATGCCGCCACCAGAGCCACCAGAGCCGCCGCTGTAAACGCCCGCCCCAATACCAGAGCCACGCCCATCGTAGCGGGGGTCATCACCCATTGGCATCTGCACAACTCCAATCTGCGTATCCAGTCAGAGCCAACAATATCACCCAAGGGGCAATAAAAAAAGGCCACCAAGCCGGTAGTAGGCTTGATGGCCCTCAGTCAGGGGAGAACACAGCCAAACATTACCCCAGAAATACGCGCTACACAACACCTTTTATCGCCCGCCGAAGAGGTTTATTCCACCCACCAGCCGCCGAAATGCCATACGCCATCGTCGTGTGATCGCTTGCCAGAGACAGGCAGACAGCGTCAGCGCGGTCGGGCGACTTCAACCCGCGCTTTTTCATCTCGTCCTTGCTCTCAACCTTGATCTTGCCTGACGACATAAACGAATACCGGGGCGCGGTAAGCTCGCCAACCAGCTTCTCATCGCGTGGCAACTTAACATCGCGGCCCTCAAGCCACTCCTTGGCCTTGAACCACAGCTCAGCCCGCATATTGGCGTAAATAGCGCTCGAGGCCGCCCTCTCCGACACATTCAAACCCCGCGCTGGCAGCCCAAGTTCGCGCAAACGATCCAGCACACCAGCGCCAAGCCCAATGCTGTCCACGATGATCTCAATTGGCCGCTTGGACGGTGGCATCGTGTCAAACTCAATCTTCACAGCGCCAACAAGCTGCATCAGGTCCATGCCATTCCACACCTTGAGCGGATGCACGACAGGCCCCTGCCGCTTGCACAGCACCGAGCTGTCGTTGCCATGCCGCGCCACGTCCAAGCCCCACACGGCACGCGCATCCTCGGCCACAACCGCATCCGAATTGATCGCCGCCTCGACCAGCTCCATCGGGATCACCGTGTCATCCTCTGCAGGCGGGAAATTGCCCAGAACCCGGACGTGATACGCAGGCGATCCCTCGCCATATCGATCCTTCATCTCGCGCACAAAGTCATCAGACACACGCGGGCTGTCAATGCACGACACATGCATCGTAAACCAGTCCTCGCGCAGCCTGTGGTGCGTCTCATAGAACAACCCGCTAACGCGCGTCGGGTTGCCGGTCAGGATCGTCGTGGCGTTGTGGCCAGACATCGAGCCAGCGGCACTCTCAAACACAGCCTCGGGGACGCCGCTGGCCTCGTCCGCAATAAGCAAAACGTGCGGCGAGTGAACGCCAGCAAGCGCCTCCGGTTGCTCCGCGCGGCTCGTCCGGCACGAAATAAACGTATCGGATGGCGACGCCCTGCTTTCAATGCGATCACTCTTCACCTCGAGCAAGTCGCTCAGTGGCGGCTTCAATCGCTTGATCAGCCGCTTCACCTCGGCGAACAGCGCGTCAAACAACTGCGCCGAGGTCGGAGCCGTCATAACGACCTTCGACGGCGTGCGCCAGAGAACGTGCCACACAGCCGCAATGGCCACGGCAGTCGATTTGCCCACACCGTGGCCAGAGCGAACACTGATCCGGCGCTTGGACGGATCAGCGACGGCGCGCAGAAACTCCACCTGCCAGTCGTCAGGTTCGATGCCCAACGCCTCGCGGGCAAACGCCACAGGGTCGCGGCTGTAGCGACGCGCCAGCGTCAGAAACGGGTTCTCGTCGGGGCGCGCGTCAGCCAATCGCCAATCCTCTTCGGTGATATTTCGCAAAATTTTCAGCGCCGGGGCCGAAAACGTCAAGCCATGCCGGGTGGGGGGGTGGGCGTTGCGGCGTTGGGGCGTTGGGGCGGGTCGGTGTGTGGGGGCCTGCATAGCGAGGACCACCCGGCGGATCGCGGGCCGGGGGGGGTCGAGCGCCCCGCGATGCTGCGCTGCGGCACCGAAATCCGGGCGAAAGGCGCATAATCCGCATTATGTTAAATCGCTCATCGTTTGTTTTCAATGACTTACGTGATTTCGCCCCAATGCTGCAGGCGCAGCTCGCCCCAAGGTGTAGCGATCAGGCTCCCCGACGCTGCGGCGCGGCATCGATGGGCCGTCGGCCCCCGCCCGCACAGGCGTCGTCGCCGCAGTGCGCGACGACGCGCCCGTAGAGCCACGGAGAGCCTGCGTGGAGGCGCTAGACGTGGCTCGGCTACCCAAGGTCATCCTCGCCGCCAGCGCCGCCCTGCGAAGGCTCTCCGTCGATCTCTCGGAACTCGCCCTCGACGATCTCTCGCTCGACCTCCGAGCTGATCAGCGCCGCCGCCTGAGCGTGCAAGTCCTCGACGCGCAGCGTGACCGTCACGTCCTTTTGACGGATGTCGTAAGCCGGGTTGAGTTTGCCCGAGTACCACTTGTCAGTGTCAACCTGAAGCCGCGCCACGTTGACGGTTTCGGGCGTCGCTGTCTGAGCCGTGTCCACGGCGCGGGCGGCGATTGCATGGGCGGCCTGATGCAGGACGTCCTTATATCGCGCCTCGCGCCCATCGACGCGCCCGAGCCACGCATAAAACGCCCGCCAGCCAATGTTGCCGCCGAGAACAATCGACCGGACGGTCTCGCCCGCGAGGATGCGCTCAAAGACCGCGTCCTCGCCATACTTTTCGAGCGCTGCCACGCGCTCACGTGTGATCTTGCCCATCGACCCTATCCTCCGCTGTCAACTCACCGCCAAGCGCGGCGTATCCACATATA
>Ga0208160_1000140_pt1 | contig 33849 bp, 30 predicted proteins | sample CB_VirMetaG_FD_184536 | JGI IMG/M metagenome (GOLD analysis project Ga0208160, IMG submission 184536) | Freshwater to marine saline gradient viral communities from Chesapeake Bay - CB_1504_1 Viral MetaG (SPAdes) (version 4) | ecosystem: Environmental > Aquatic > Marine > Coastal | place: USA... | reverse complement strand
TATAATAATAGTTTGGGGTTTTTTTGTTTTTATACTTATTTTTTTATATCTTTGTTACATGAAACTAATAAAGTATTTATTATTAATTGCTATGGTAACAATAATGTTTTCATGTGAAACATTATACCTTATATACAAATCAAATGAAAATTGTATATTTTCATATAACATGTATTATAGCACTATTGATAAAATGATAGAGGGATCATATAAAATGGTTATAACAGACCATATAAAAAACGAAGTTCTTAATATAGAACATGTAAAATTTTTTGTTATTAAAAATAACAGTGAATTTTCCATAATTTTAAGTAAAGAATTTAGTGATTATAAAGAAATAGAAAAAATAGGAAAACAATGCGTAGAAATATTCAACAGAGAGTTAAAGAGCCAATGCATAATGCCTTAGCCAAGATAAACATTTTAAGTGCTAGTTTCAAAACTTATTATTTTCTTATAAAAGAAGCTTATAAGAATGCATTAGCTAAAATATTGGGGTATTCTATACTAGAAATATATTTTTTTAGGGGGAATGAAAAAGGGATAAAAATATTAAAAAATATATTTTTTAATAGATCATTATTTGCGGTTTATTTAGCAGATAATGCCTATATAGATATTTTATTTATGCGAATAAAAATAAATATTAAAAGAGTTGTTTTTATCAATTTAATTAAAATATTGATAGGAACAATAATTATTATTCCTATCAATATCATATTTAAAGACGCAAATTTAAATGTTAGTTTAATAATAGTCTTTATAATAGTCTTTTTCTTTTTCGATCATGACTACTATGAATACTATGAGGAAGAAGAGTAAATTACTTCTTCTCTTGTTCTAACACTTTTTGTGTACGCATATAAGTTCGTGATCCTGTCACACTTAATACCAAATATCCAATAAATTGGAAAACGATTTGTGCATATTCATTATCACAAATACCTATAATACTACAGTTAGATGCAATAAAGTTTGCAGCAATAGTAACGGTTACGATAAGCAACCAAATTAAAGGGCTACTAGCTTTGGTTTTATCTAAAAATACGGCCAGTCTATTAGCCAGCGGCTCTAAATAAAGTTTTAACCAATCTAAAATAAAATTCATGTGTATTTGTTTTTATATAAATAGGTTAATATATCTATTTATATAAAAAATATGTCTTATTATTCAAGGAATTATTTCATCAAAGATAACAATATTATATCTAATAGTGAAATAAATTTTGGTGGTGAACAATCAGCTATAATTGATAGCAAGTCATATTATATTTTCACTCCTGATTTAAATCCTTTATTTGACAGTTACGATAATTGTGCCTTGGGTAATCTTTCATGTGTAAAACACATATTAAAACTTAAATCAAATATAGATTTAAAAAAATGTAACACAGAGAATAATTTATATAATATTATTCCAATCTACGAAGATTATGATGAAGGGTGTGGTATAACAAATTATAAAAACTGCTCAGTCTTACCTATTAATACAAGTGAAACATATGCACCCTCTAATTTCTTTTTCAGGAATAATAACTACGATGGATGGAATGATGGAGGTGGGTTTAATAGCTTATTATCAGGTCAGACCATAGCTTATAGTTCATTTATTGAGGAGTGTGGTGAATTATCATTTGATATAACTGATCACATTAATAATGTGTTAAGTGGTCTTACAGTTCAACCAAGTGGCTATATTTTTACAAATAGTGGTATAACCAGTGAAATGTATACGAGATTAACTGCGACGTTTTTTAAGCCATTTATAGAATCTTTTTCTACCTGCAATATAAACGACGATTATTATATATTAGGTGAAAGCGGAGATACTAGATTTTTCTTAGATTTAAAAAATAATCAAAGTGTAAATAGCCAGCCAATAGCAATTCTTTTTGATTGTGATGAGAACTTATTAGGGACATACAGCGGTGAATGTATAGGTAGAAATATATTCTATGTAGATATAAATCTACCATTTTCAGCAAATACTTATATGATTAATTGGACGAATATAAAATTCAATGAAAAATCTTTTAATGACATCCAAGAGTTTTATGAAATTAAAGAAAATAATTTAACACCTGAAGATTATATTTCTAATATTAAAATATCTGGGATCAATCAAGACGAACGTTTTACATGTAATCAAACAAGATATGTAAAAATTAAATCTTATAATCAAAAAAGCGAAAAAACTTGTGGGATAAACGCTATTGAATATAGGATATATGTTAAACAGGGTCAAAGTCAATTAGAGATAACGCCTTGGTTAAAGACTAATAAAACTAAGTGTGAAAATTGGTTTAGATTGGATACTTCGTGGATGTTAAAACAAGAATATCATTTAGAATTTAGACAAAATACAGGAAGTGAAATAATACCAATAACAAAAGATATAAGATTTTATATAATATGATTATTTTTTTCAATGAAAATTTTACTAAAAAAAACCATCACTTTGATGATAGGTATGAAGAAAGAGTAGAGATGTTAAATTTAGATCGAAAAATGCAAAACATTTTTGACGAAAATTTAAAAAATTTATATTTAAAAGCCCCTCGTTTTGATTCTCTTGCTTACAGAATTTTAAAACTACCTCGCAAAAAACATTATGTAGATAAACAAGGGGAAAAATTCTATGGAGATGAAGTCTGGATAATTATTAAAAATGGTAATTTAGCCACACTTTTAATAAGAGATTCCTCAAGAAGACAAACCTCAAAATCTCTAAATGTTAAAAACATAGTTTACGGCAGTGACGATTTAAAAAAACTAGTGATAAAAAAATCATAAGAGTTTTATATGATTATTTACTAAGTTTTCTAAATCATATTGATTTATTTTTTGTAAAAGGATATCATTAACAGCAGACATATTATTATATGGATGTTTATGATTATTTAAGAAACTGACGACTAATTTTAAAAAATTGATAAGTTCATCACCTTTGACTAAACGCTGTGCAATTTCATCAATTTCACTTTGATTTATTTCATCAATATATTCACCGTTAGATGATAAATTGACTGTTGATGATTTATGACTTAATAAATTTATTTTATCTGCAACAATATTAATCGTATTATTGATTGCTGGGTTTCGATCAGCTTTTTTAGTGATTTTATCATTATTAACTTTGTACTGATTATTTTCTAAAAAATCAATGTTGTCAGTTTTAATTTGCCAATTATTATATTGTCTTTTAAAGTTAGCAATTTTACTTGACACATCTATTTTTAATTCTTGTTCTGTTAAATATGATTTACTAAAAGTTTCTTCAATTTTGTTGGTTATAAACGAATAAATTTTTATTAACACATTTAAATCTATCCTAGATACGTAGAATATGTATTGAACATTATTAGGAACATTTACATCTACTTGAGTATCTTCATTAATGATTAAATCATTTTTATATTTCAATTGTATATAGGAAGGATTAACATTATTAAATAACGGAGGTATATTTGATACATGCCTACCAACCCTTAACAATAGCTCTGATGATTTTAAAATAATATCAGAGTTATCTCTTCCTCTTATAGAAATATCATTTTCCCCTAGTTCTAATTCTTTTGAAAACTTTATGTTTTTTAATTCTTTTTTATTGGTAATCCAACCATTACTTTCATGAGAGTTAGAATTAAAAAAGAATTGTGAATTATTGATATTGGTAATATTACTCAGGTTTAATCCAAGCCAATATCTTTTTTCTTGGTTATTTCTTATGTCAGTATTTTCTAAAGTTTTATCAAAAAGTATGAATACCCGCTCTCCCACTTTAGGTTTAATTCTTATAAACTGATAATTTGATATGGGGTAACATGGAGCTAAAGAGCTATTAGGTATATTTTGATCAATTTCGGGTATTCTAACTGTAATAATACCAGCATCAAACGGATCATCGTTTGTTATTACTTCACCTTGATATAAAAATCTACTGTAAAAAGTAGTATCTTTTTCGCTTAATAACATATTATAAAATTATCCCCACTCCCGTAGCTATTTCAGATGTTACTCCTTTAACAGGCATAGCACCCGTAGGGCCAATTGCAGTTCCTGTTATTGCGATCCCTGCTGGTATAACTACCTGTATTTTTGCATTCTGTATAAAATGCTTAATTATTTCTTGTACTCTTATAAATTCCATCTTTTCAGAAATAGAATCTTCACCATTGTCTAACGCGCCTACTGGTGCTCCTGCTTCAACCTGTCTTACTATAATATTTTTAGCTACTTCTCGTGCTGATAAACCTTCCTTAGACCGTTTAGCCAATAATGCAATAAAAGAAGAAACATTTTTTTGTTTCAGAGACTTATTTTCAGAAATAAAAGTGTTTAAGGCTCCAATTATTTCATCCGTATTGAAATATTCCATTTATATAAATTTTATTAATGATCTGTATTGTAATAAGTAAAAATCTGTTTTTTCTCTTTGATCTCCAATAATATTATCGTTTATTAATTTTATTAATTCATCTTTTACTTTTTCAAAAATAATATTATATAGGGTTTTTTGCACAATATTAAATATTATTTCTTTAAAAAACCCTATATTGTTATTTATAATTTCTTTTAAAGAAATACCAAAAATAGGGTTGTTTTCGAAAATTCTATATAGTAAGAGTAAAGATGGCTTTAATAAATTTAAAAAAATAGCATTTGATAAATTAGAAAATAATTGTTTTAGAACATGTATTGTACTATTTGCTGTTGAATTTAAATTAGTTAGAAGCAAATTAAAATTATCCTTAAATGAATTGGAATTTGAAAAAATAACATCATTTAATATGTTGGGTTTTTCATCTGTTATTTCGCCATATTCTTTAAATCTTAAATCATTATATATGACCTTATTATCAATCAAAGTGTAATAAGAATTATCCAATGTTATATCGGGCGATGCTGAAATATTTTTTATGTAATTGACCAATATCTGTTCTTCTTTTCCTAAGTTATTATAATTAACATCTAATATTTCTTTAAATATACCGTCTTTAGTTATTAATTTATAATTTTTTAAATACTCCGAAAGGAAATCAAACGCATTAACATTTTGTATGTTAACACCTAAAACATTCGGGTAATTTATGCCTCCAATGTTACTATTAAATGAAAATGAAAGATTTAATCCATTTATAGATAAAGGGTTAAAATTATTAGCAACTGACCATAATCTTCTATCTACAATATTTGAATAATAAAGATTATATTCAGACTGTGCAAGATTTAACCTATTAAAATAATCAATTTCAACTAAAGGAATCAATAAACTTTTATTAAAAAGAAAATTTTCATTACAAAGATAATTTTCCAAAAATACATCTTTTAGAGAACTAACTAAATGATTATTTATATTGTCAAGGATATACTCAAAAAAGTCTGCTAAATTATCGCCTAAAACTAAATCATTGCCCAAATAATTCATTAAATCTAATAAAAAATTTATAGGGTTGTTATCTTTATTCTTTTCAAATGTCTTTAATTTTTGAAAAGAAGAATCATTGACAACCCTTAGTGCAGCTATTTGATTTAATAAGTTTGTTTGAGCTTTTAAAATCATTTAATCTCTTAATTGTAAGACTTTTTGAGCCTCTGTCATTTTAAATAAATCCTGTATTGCATCCATTTCATGTTGTGGAAGAAGACCATTTGAATTATTTTCTTCTTTTTCAGGTTTCAGACTTTTTTCTATTCTTTCTACAACTTTTAATAATTCTGTTCGTTGTTTTATAGTTTCTAGAATTATCTTTAACTTATCCGAAGTTATTGTGCTTAAAGTTTTAACTTCTTCAATGTCATTATCGTTAATGAGAACAATAGCTTTAGCAGATTCATAATCTTCAGTGGCTAATTCATGCACTTTCATTAAATCATGATAAGTGGTTTGAATGTATTCATCTAAATGTTGTTTATCGCTCATATCTTTGTTTTTATGTGATAAGTTGGAGTACTGTTAAATTGTTGTATAATTTTCCAACCCCTTTCTTTAACATATGTTAAAATTTCTGGATCACCCTCTATAAATATATCGGGTTTAAAATATTCAATTGTTTTTTCGAATGATTGTAAAACATCATAACTCATGTTCTCACAATCTATTTTCATTATAGAAATATTATCTAAATTAAACTCATCTCCTTTGTAGCACCTTATAGTGCCATTATTATCTTCAATTAGAGTATTCATACCCATATTGTGATATACCTCATTAGAAGTCATTAAAACATCTTTTAAACCTATGGCATAATTGTAGGGATAGATATTTTCTATATTATTTTCTTTAATGTTTTTCAATAAAAACGTATAGTTAGAAAAATTAGGTTCAAATGAATATACTCTATCAGCCATTTGAGAAAAAAATAAAGAATGGTTCCCAATATTTGCGCCAACGTCTATATAATTACCTTTTATTTTTAATGATTTAATGTAATTTAACATTTCACCTTCGTAAAAATAATTATTTTTATATATTTCTCTGCCTATATGATCATAATGATAATATATTTTAATTTCACCTATTTCGCTATATAGTTTTTCCTTATAAACATCACCTATAAAAAAAGAAAAAGGAGGTAATAATTTATTTAGAGTGTTTCTTAATAAAGAAATTTTTTCATCTAGCCCTTGAATTTGATAATTTGGCCATCTCATTATTTTATCAAATTCAATCGACTTTAATTCTAATAATTCTAAATATTCCTTATGTTCCATTTTTTTTCAATTAAATATTTTAAAAATTTAGTTTTTTTATCTATTAATAATTTATATTGATCGTGTTCATCAATTATTATTTGAATATTTACGGATGCATGTTCTAAAACATATCCATGAATTGTTATAGCATAAAAAGAGAGCCACAAATCTTCAATAAAAATATATTCATTAGGTATTTGATATAATCCCTCATCAAAGAATATACTACTATTTAAAATCATCCCCCCGGTGCCACAATAATTACATTTTACCCCACATTTAGATATTTTTTTTCTATTAAAATAGTTGTTTTCATCAATAATGATAAATGAATGCCAAGACTTAATTTTATTTACTTCATATATTTTTATAAAATCTGCAATTAAAGTATTATTGAAAATCTGATCATCATCAATAAAAATAATTTTCTCAAACTTACCACAATAGGTTTTAACTGCATAAAATCTTCCTATACCTCCTATGTTTTTTTCACTATTGTGGACTAACATATTAAGGGAATTACTTTGGGGGCTTATTTCTATTCCTGAGTTATTCCAAATAATAAACCTGAAATTTTTGTTTGTTTGTTGTTCTAAGAGCCTAATAGTTTCAGGAAGTCTTTCCACTCTTTTATAAACACACATTATCACTGTTACAGCTGCGGTCATAATAAATTAATTAAATCATTTTTACCCCCTAAATTACCCCTTCCATTTTCACCGCCTACTCCAACATATGGAGTAACTAACCATAGTTTAGTTTTACATGATTTATACACTTTACATATGTGCCTATAATCGCCACATTTATAACCATCCCATTTATTATTTTTAATATTAATTATATTTGCCATAATGCAAGGTGAACCTATTTTATATAAAACTGGGAAAACCTTAGCTAAATCATTAGGTGGTAAAACCATCCCATTTTCATATCTCATTTGAAATATGAGCATATCGTCATTAGAGTTTAATTTAGAAATTAATCTTTCTATTGCAGTATCATCTAGTAAATAATCATCGTCATCTAAGTATAAAATCCAGCCACTTTCTATGGTATCTAACACGTCATTGAAATATAAATTATAAGGGGCTTTCCCTCCCGTCATTGGGTCAGCTATATCAAGTGAGGTATTTGTTTTTTCATGGTTAACATGATGAATAACAGTGTTTTTCTTAGGTTTAACATATAAATCAAAAATATTATCTGTTATAACGTGATGTATGATTTTTTTATAGGTTTGATTTTTCACAGAAAGTTCATTCCTTTTAAAATAAAGAGGTCGATTAGATGTTCTTGTAATAATATTTACTGTTTTATCTATCACTGTATATACTTTTTATAAAAATTGAAATTTTTTATTATTTCAGGTAAGAGTAAATCTGTATAATCTTTCACACTATTTTGATTTTTTAATTTAGATTTATTCCTTGTCAAACTTTCATGGTGAAGTGCAACACCCCTGCCGCAAAAAATATTATTATAACCATTTTTTAGTAAAATTAGATTAAATAACACATCTTCAAAACATTCTACTGTATTTTCATTAAACCCACTATACTTTAAATATAAAGATTTTTTTACTCCCATTAATGCCCCTGTATTTCCTATGACTTTTATATTTTCATTAACATATGCATTGTGATAAGTTTTCAGTCCAGCATGACTAATATCAAATTGATTTTGTTTTCTAATAATTTTTATCCCAGCGTGTTGTAACATTTTATTGGGGTAATATAATCTACACCCCACAGTCCCACATTTTTCATTATTGGTTAAAATGGATGTGTAACACCCAATAACATTGTTTAATAATTCAACATCATCATTACAAAATATAAGATATTTTTCATCTGAAAGGTGATACTTAACTACATTATTATTTATTTTTGCAAAATTATAATAATCATATTTAATTACTTTATAAACATCTAAGGTATCTACCATTGATAATACTTCTGGATCACTACCAGTATCAGCAATGTAAATATTATGATTATTTGAATGTAAATTGATAGAATCAACACATTTTTTCAAAATATCATAATTATTTTTACTTGGAATTATTATTGCTGTTTTTTCATTTACTATCTTAGTGTTTTCAATATGACTAATTTCGGGAATAAAATGTATAGGTAGAAGATTGTCATATTTTTCTAAAAATATACTTTTAGCATTATGAAAATCTTCCTTAATTTCACCAATTGAAAAATGCGTAAATTGTGGCATATGAATAACACCAATTTTAACGCCCTTCAAGTAATTATCTACACAGAAAGAAACGTCATAAAAATGAAAACCCTGCATTTCTTCATTAAAATTACTTTTTATTTTAGTTTTGTTAATTGCAATGAATACACCATCTATTACTAAAACATCATTTATGTAATTATTTTTAGGGGTGTAGGAACTTAATGTTTTATTACCCTTGTGAACATGGTAAACATTACCTGTCATGAATTGTCTTTCACTCCACCACACACCTGTTTTAGTAAGAGATGTTGTTCCAGCTACTCCTAATATACCATGATCTGAATTATTGAATTTTTCAATTAATATTTTATCAAATCCTACTGGCAATAAAACATCATCATGTAAAAATAAAACAATGTCATATTTACAATGAGTTAAAAAATCATTATATACTTCTGTTAAACTCCTTTCTCCATTATTAATATATTGAACAATTTCATTATCATAATGTTGTTGTTTTTTCAAATGATTGATGAAAGATTCATTGTTTATTCTGGTGGAAAATGCTATGCTAATCATTAATATATTGGATTATTTCACTTAATTTATCTACGGATATATCAGCTTCTAGTTTACTATTATAATCAGTTTTAATCTTTATAACAACATTTTCATCATTATCTTTTTTGAAATTTTCAATTATATATGGATTTGCAGTTATAATAGTATCAAACAATTCATGTACTAATGAATAATTGGTTAAAAATTTAAGATTATTGGTAATAATCTGATTTTGAGCTAAAAAGAAAAATGTTGGCGAGATAGTTTTTAATGTTTCTTGGGAAATAAGTGTAACTTGATGTCCCCGATCTACTAAATTTTTATATAATTTAGAAAAATCACTGTTTACATCTATATATGTTAAATCTGACCCGCTATAAATTTTAAACCCATAATCTGAATAAAGAAAATCTTCAAAATCTTCTTTAGAATAAAAAATATATTTTTCAGTAAATCTAAAGGGGTCGGATTCTGGACTTGCAATATATTGTTCAGATTTGGTTTCTACAAGAATTAATTCTTCATTATCATCTATATAATGTTGTTGATCAAAATTCTTTTCAGAAAGACTATCCATATAATCTCTGTAATTCTGATAAGAATCCTTGACAGATGATGTGTATTTTCTTATTACATCATTAATTGTTATTGCTATTTTAGACATATTATTTATTTATGCCTAAAATATAATATTTTTTTATTATTTAATAAACATTTTCATAATTGATCTATAAAAAAAGAAGTACTTAGGGCTTGTTTTAGTTCCACCAAACCAAGCATTAATTTCTCGTAGGTATTTTCTATTATTGACGAAATTTTTATCAATTTTATATGTTTCATCAATCCCCTGATCTTTACAAATAAAGTTAAAATAAAACCCATTTTCAAAAAATGTAACAGAGTATGAAAATTCTTGTTCTGCATCAATTCTCCATATAGGAGTAGATTTATAATTTGGTTTTTTATTATCCTCGTGATAATAGAGAGTTAATTGGAATTTATCTATATCATCATTATAATTCCAACCTAACATTACTGAATTTTTGTGTGCATCTAATATTGTTAATGCAACACCACCATATTTCATCCAATCAGTTTCATTAACATCATTGGGGTTTTTAAAATCATATTTACATTTTTCAGTAAGTATCCCTGTAAAACTATAAGTTCTATATGGAATATTCCTTTTTATATTAATACTTAATGGTAGTGAAAAATGAAACCCCTTAAAATGTCTTATTTTTTTCATAAGAAATAAAATGTTATCCTTTTATTAATTTATTTAATTTATTTAAAGTATTTAAAACTCTTTCTTCTAAATTATCGTCTGTTATATCAATATCTTCCTCCATATTAGATTCTGAGGTATCATCAAGTTCACCCGTATCATCCCCTAAGGCATCAAGTTCGCTGTCTAACCCTCCTCCTAAGCCTCCACTACTTCCGCCACCTCCTCCTAAACCACCCAATGAATCTTCTTCTGATGAATTTTCACCATCAGATACAACGTTTGAAACAGAACCATATATAGCATCAACATCATCGAATATACCTGAAACAGGTATAACATCCTGTGTTCGATCTAATTCCTGTTTTACAGCAGTTTCAATTCTTACTCTCTTAATGTCTTCAATAATTTCTTTTTCAGACATGCCCAATATTTCTTTTTTAGCCTTTGTAACACTGTAGGGTGCAATACCAGAACTATTATCAGTTGCAGCATTATATAAATCCATTTTTTGGGCAAGTAATTCAGTTTGTAGAATATCTGATTGCATAGATGGATTAGTCATGGATAACATAAAATTACCTATCTGGTCTTTCATGCCCACTAAAACTAAATGTATTGCAGCCATCTTATTTAGTTCTTGAACAATAGCTTGCTGAATTCTAATTATAGTCTTGGCAAATCGAATATCTTGCATGGCTAAAGATTTACCTTCCCCAGCAGTTTCACTATACGAAATATACGTTAAAGGGATGCCTAATGCAGCCATTAATTTTTTCATGTAATAGTCTACCACATTTGTATTTATAGTAGTCTGACCTTCTAATTTTTCAATGGATGACCCACCTTTGTTGCCACGATTTGGAATAAAATAGTCTTGATCAATACCCATGATATTGTATTGATGATCAACATTACCATTGGCATCAACTTTTATTTTTCTTTTATATCTTGAAGCTAATTCTTCCATATATGCATCTACATCTGCCTGATCAATATTACCTACATCAACATTGTGTATTAAACGATCTACACCTCTTTGTAAATGAGCTGAAAGCATAGCATCTTCAGCTAAAACTAAATTCCTCCACACCCTCCTACATTTCTCTAAAATAGATGAGCCGTAAGGTAACCGTTGTTGGTCTAACAATAGCCTGAAATGACAAATAGAAAATTGATTATATGTTTGTCCACTTACACGAGAATGAAAGACTGTGCTATCCCGTGATAAACTATGTACCCTATTAATGACAATATCGTTACTATTGGCATCTATACGTTCTATTTCACTAGTAGGTAAAATTCTACACCCAACTATACCATTTACATCTTCTAAATCTAAATTGACCATGCAATCACCCTTTTTCACTAATTCATGTGTCCATGAGGGTATATTAACATGAACATTTAAAACATCTTTGAAAAGATACTCTAATTCCTTTTGTACTTTTTCATCTTCTGAAAAGATAGTTAAAATTTCACCTTTATTGTTAGGAACTAATGCTTCTTCCGTATAAATTTCCAATGCACGGCCTATAATTTCATGTTGCGACATTAAATTATAATCTATATATGAAGGTATTCTTAAAGACTCGCTTAGTTGAGCTTGTAGTATAAGTTGCCTACCACCCTTTTTCCATAATTTCTTTAAATAGTCTGTCTGTTGGGCTTGCTTTTTAGCAATATCATATTCTTCTTTAGATGAAGTAGATAACAATACTTCTTTTTCCCCAGCCTTTAAATCAACAACATTGCTACCCTCTGATGGATGATTTTTTTTCCAGAGATTATTTAATTCCTGATATACCGTCTTTTTTTCATCCATTGTAAAAATACTCTTAACTTAAAATGACATTTTTCATTTCTTGTAATTTAACTACATTGTCTACAAATGTGGTTTCATTAAATAATGTCTTGTTTACATCCTCTTTTGCTTCTAAAAGAGCATATCTTATTTCTTTATCACCTGAGAGTAAAGCTTCATTAATCGTATTAACTAACTCATCTTTTATATCATTAAAAAATGTTTCTTTGCTTTCAGCTAATGCTAACATTTGAATTAATCCTTTATGTTCTTCATTATCTAATGATTCCAAAATATTGGAAATCTTGCTTTCAGCGGCAGTATTAAGATTATTTAATCGTATATTCTCTTTTAAAAAATTACGATTACTTTCATATTTTGCATAGTTAGTAGCGGTTTTGTCATTTTCCACTAGATATTCAATAGATTTATCTAATTGTGATAAGTCGCCACCCCCGCTACTTACGCTTTCAAATAAAGTCTTACCCTTTTTTATTATGTTTATATTGAAATCTATAAAATCATCAATATCACCACTGGTGATGCCATGCTGTAAATTATCTATGGCAAAAAATGTTTCAGATATATCTTTATTTTCCTTAAAAAAACCAGAAAGGATTTTAACATTTTCACTATCTTCTTTTATAGAATTGTGAATATTATTCTTTACTTGTAAAAACATTTATTTTTTCTTTATAAATAGTTATTTTTTAGATAAGTTATTCTTAAAGAATATATAATCATATGTTGTTTGCATATCATCAAATATTTCTATAATTTTTTCATCCAAAAAAGGGCTTTCAATATTGTATATCTCTATCTTTAAATATGACTTTCTACTTTCTTTTAGTGCATCTAGTGAAAATTTTATAAAAGACGTAGGAGAATATTCTAAAAATTTGTTATATATTTTATTTTTTAATGTACCTACAAAATTACATAAGGGAGGTTCGTCTTCATTTTTTTCCTGTAAAAGAACCCAACATGTGACTTCAATGTGTGTACTTTTATTAGATATATTTATCATTTTTATTTTAAATATACTTTTTTTTATCTTATCATAAATCGGTACGCAACTTCGCCATAAACCTGTTTTGCTTGCTCAATCATTCTTTCTTGATCTGTCATTGTATTCTTTCCCTTATATGACAAATACTTATTTACCATTTGCTTAGTATATCCCTTAGCTTTTTCTAATTTCCCCTGTATTTTTTCTAAAATCCAAAGAGGCATTACTAAAGACATAATTAAATCATCATTAAATCCGCTTTGATGATCAGCCCTACCGTTTTTCCAAACAAATGTTTTCCACTCGTTTATTTGACGAACTGAATGACATTTTAAATCTCTGCTTTCAACTAATGATACAAACCAAGAAATAGCCGCAGGTCTGTCGTTTTGTATTTTATATCCTACACGTTCAGTTTCTATTAAATCACTCCCCTTTTCTTTTACATCCCTATAAAAGAATTTAAAATCTAATTGCTCTAATAAATGGACTAACAAATCTGAGTATCCACCCGTTACATCAATAACTGTTATTGCACTATACTTTGTACAATAATGATATATTATTTTAGAAAAAACTTCATCGCTAGGTTGACCTTGATATTCTAGTACTACTTCATAAGTTTCACTATCAATAATTGATAACGTTTTATAATCCTTATCTTCACTTGTAGAGCTATCGACTCCTGCTATATATTTTTTATCATCTTGTGGATGTTGCCATATCCAGACATTTTTATCAAAACCTTCTTTTAAAATAGGGTCTTGTATCATATTTTTTTCGTGCCACATAATATGATTGTTATCTATTACGTTACCACCTGATCCTTGGAACTGTACCTCTAATTCTTGTGCAATAGCTCTTTTATCATTATTTAAATCACGGCACATTTGTAAAAACCATGTAGATGTCGGTTTATACCCTGCTTCTAATTTATCTAAAATACTTTTCTCTGTAAAATCTTCTTCATCAAATTCTTCTAATACCTCATCATCTAATGAAATTTTTTGCCAATGTAAATCTATGTTATATCTGGGGTCTAAAGCCCAATGTAATTTTATTATATTAAAATCGTTCTTTCCATCTAAAGCACCAACATAAGCTTTATAGTATAGTTCATCCATACCATTAGGAGTAGAAATCAAAATTATTTTTCCACCCGTTGCAGTTGCAGCCGCAGCAGCTGCATAGGTTTCTTTTCCATTTTCAACGAACGCTGCTTCATCAATTACCAAATAAGAAGGGCTAGTACCCCTTAGGGCATCTTTAGTACAAGGTTTTGCAGCCACATAAGAACCATTATTAAGATCAAATCGTTTAGCAGCTCCCTTACCTATAATATATCCCTCATCTTTTTTATTATAGTTGTAATTATTCCCCCACATCCAAATGGGAATTTGCTTCAAAAACTCTCTTATTTTTGAAGCAAATTCAATTGATTGATCAAGCTTATTAGCTAATATTTCTATATATATGGGTTGTTCCTTAGTAGCCAGTGCTAATTTCACAGCTAAGTAAGCTGCCGTTGTAGTAGATATACCCGCCTGACGTGGCTTTGCAACAACATTATGACGATATTTGTCATAACATCTTATCAACTTTTTTTGTTGAGAAAATAATTGATAAGGAACATATCTTTTTTTAGTTCCATCAAAAACTTCAAAATTATCTTCTATACAATTTATAGGAGATTTTAAATAAAAAGCATACTTTAATCTAACATCCAATGTTTACATATAAATACCTAATTTATAACAATGGTAAAAAAAAGATATTTATATGTAAATTCTTATATGATTATAGATAATGAAAACGAAGCAGAGGAAAATTTTTTAGCAAAAAAATATGTTGAAGATATGATAGAAATTCATAAAGATCATAATACTATTAGAGAAAGAATCCTTTCAAATTTAGTTAATAGTGAGTATGGTAGAACCTCAAATAGTTTTGTAACTAAAGTATGGCAATATTATAGAGAAAGATTCCCGTCATAGTTACATGAATGAAGAAGAAATTAAAATGATTCGATAATATTATTGATTTCTTCTTCATTCATAAAATCACTCCATTGATTATTTCCCTCATCAACTGAATACCCCAAAATTTTAAAATTGCCATTCTTAAAATGAATTGTCGCATAATTTTCACTGGGTATATATAAACCATTATACAAATTTAAAAGTCTATAGCCATTATCATTTAATTTTAAATTTTCATAGTTTGATAGACTAATTTTATTCATGTCATATTTTTGTGAGATAGATTTATCCCATGTCAGTAGATTTTCAACATTTAAATCAATTTTAATAATAACAGGGTGTGTTCTTTGACCTCTTGCACGTTGTAATAATGATTGTGCATAATCTAAATCGGTTATTGCAACATAAATATTTTTTTCACCTAAAATCTCGCTAACATAATAATTAACTTCTCCAAACAAATATGCTTCTCCGTTATAAGATTTTAAATTAGCAGATTCATTTATAAAGTAATTAAATAATTTATCAATTTTCATTTTCGCTCTTTTTTAATAAATATCGGTCAACATGTAATAAATTTTCCATGTTTTCTTTTTTTGACTCAGCTTTTTTAAATACTTTTTCAACTTCTGTATCAGAATACCTCCAAAACCAAGCAGTAACAAACTTATCTCTATCTAATCTTCTATTTCTACCCATACCCTGTATATGAAGGGCATAAGACCAATCTGGGCTATTTAACATTACATGGTCGGCTTCTTTAATATTATGCCCAGCCCCTAAAGTTAATATATTGCCAATAAGGATATTATACTGGGTACTTGTTTTAAAGAAATTAACAACTTCATAATTGCTATTTTTCTTCTTCCATCTTTTAGATTTTAGAGTATTAACCCAAACTGCATCTCCCACTAATCTCTCACACAACATATTTATTTCTTCCTCAAAGTGAGTAAAAATAATAACTTTTTCCCCTCTCTTAATTTTATTTTTAGCTAAATTAACAGTATTGTCTATATTAATTAATGCTAAAAACTGACGTAATTTTATAGATGCTGGTAATTCTTTATTAGTCACATTTTCATTAGATTCATAATGCTCCAATAATTCTTTTTTATATAAATCATACTGTGATTTTTGTACATCTGTTAATTCTACATTAAGAATATTTATTTTTTGTTCTGGAAATCCAATAACATCATCCTCTGTGCGACACAAAAGAGAATATTTAATCCTTTGGCCCAGTTCTGTGGAGTTTTGAAATGATATAGATATTCCCTCTTCATTTTTCAATACATTAAAAAGAGTGTTTACTTTTCTTACAACAAGTTCACCATTAACAGTAGTGTTTATATTTTTTGTACCTGTTATTGCCCCACAGTAAATTACTTGGTGTGTCCGAATATTATCCTCATAAGAAAAACTTTTATCTAGCCCCTTATTTAGTGATAAAGCATCAAGTATAGAAAAAGTATGCATATTATCTTCAAATGGCGTAGCACTTAAACCAATAACATATTCTACTGATTTCATTCCACTGATTTTTTTTGCTATTTTTGTTTTACCTGACGTGGTAGTTTTTAAATTATGGCACTCATCATAAATTACAAAATTTATACCTGCATCTTTTATATTAAAAACCTTATTTTTTTCATAAAATTTATCTATTATGTGATAATGAATAATATAACAATCAGCGTCTTCGTTTACTACTTTACTATCAGCGTTAATAATTTCTGGAATTAACTCATGATCACATATTAATTGTGCCCATTTTTCTCTATCATCCGTAAAAGTTACTATTAACAATTTTTTTGCACCTGACATAAGATAGACTCCTAATGCCTGTTTTGATTTTCCAATTCCAGTTTCATCTGCAATTAAAAAACGCTTTTCTGTTAAAGCTGCTTTTATCCCCAAAACTTGGTGTTTTTGATAAGTATATTGATTGTTAACCCATGCCTCAGATTTATCTAAAGAATTTAATCTATCTAAATCTAAAGGATAATTATCCCAATGATGAAATACTGGATTTATAGTATCTTCCTTATATAAAAAGAAATCTCTTTTACCATATAAAACATGATAAGTTTTTAATGTTTCCCCTAGAATTTTATCAATTTTAACACTTGTTAAAATTCTGTCGTCTGTTATATTAAATTGTTCTTTAAGATATATTGAATTGTTTAAGTTGATAGGTAAATCGAGACAATTAGGGAAAGTATAACCAGAATAACGAAAGTTCCTAAGAAGATATTCGTTTTCATTTTCATTGACATTTATTTCTGTTTTTTCTTTTATTACTTTAAAATGATTTCTTTCTACTTCGGAGTCAAATATGAAAGAAATAAATATAGTTTTTTTATTTGCTTTTTTCATGTCAGCGTTAAACTGATCTTTACGCTGATTAAATATATTAAAATTGGCAGGGTTTATAATAATAAATTTAATATTTTTAATGCTGGACAGAGTTTCATAAAATAATTTATATTCCATTGTTGGAACACTATTCAATAGTAATCCCTTATATTTATTCTTAATTCTATTTATATAGGGGTTATTGCCTTTATATTGTAATAGTAATACACTGTTAAATTTTTCCATAATATGTCTGATAGATTAAAAAATTTTATTTCTGAACGCGAATATACAACTTATTTGGGATATATGCAAGAATATCTTGAAAATTATACTAATCAAAATATAGCATTTTATAAAGCAAATCAAAAAAGGACATCAAAAAATGATGCTTTTAATGAAGCAGAGTTAACTAATTTAGATTACGACGATCCTATAATGATCCCATGTTTTGTAAAAATAGAAAGCAAAAACAATCAGACGTATGGTAATAATGAAAGTGCCAAATATGAAGAATATGGCAACATAAGTGTTTATATTTTAGAACAAACCATAAAAGAATTAAACCTTAATTTTTCTTATGGAGATTTAATAGGTTATGAGATAAAAAATAATTATGTTTTCTTTGAATTAATAGATGCAGATGTAAAAAATGTTTCAAATGATCGCACTTTTGGAGCATATCAAAGTGCGTTTAGAATTATAATTGGAACACCTACAAATGAAAGTCAAATAATGTTTATATAATGGCAGATGCACCAAGAATTAAAAGAGTTTTTGATAGTAAAACTATTGAAACAATTATTACAACTCCAATCTCTAACAGCAGTACAGTATTAGACCAATACACTGAACCTTTATTAAATGATGTATTTTTACCAAAGGGACTAAATTTAGATAATATTGATCAGTCGGTTATTAATATGCTAAGGGATGGTTTTGCTTTTAGCATACATAAACAATTGATCCCACTTTTTGATTTTTCATTACAAAAATTTAGTGAAAAAGGATTGACCTTTACTGAATTATATAAAAATGAATCTTTTAAATTGCCCATACTAATTTTAACTAAAGATTTTGACATTCAGAAAGGGACTAATTTAGGAAAAACACAAAATGTTGCTACAAATGAATTATATACAATTAAAAAAGTGGAAAGAGTAACCGAAGGAGGAGATATATATTTTGATATATATCAAGTGCCACAACCTATATATGTAGATACTGTATATTATTTAGAATTTGTTGGGGAAACAATCAGCGATGTAAATAAAATTTCTGAAAAAATACATATAGCGTTTGCTGCGGGTGAAGTTTATATAAAACCAAATGGATATAATATCCCATTAATCTTGGATAGCGTATCTGATCAATCTGAAAAATCAATTGAAAAACGCAGATATTACTCTCAGGTATATAAAATCTTATGTAAAGGTTATATATTAAATACGGATGATTATATTGTAACAAATACATTGAAAAATATTTCATTAGATTTCCTTACATCTAGTAAAACTGTAAATAGAGAAGATAATTGTAAAATATTAAAAACAGGAAACTGTATTGAAAAAATAGAATATTCCTTTTATAGGAATGGTATAAATGAAATTAGTGCCAAAATCACCGATACATTTAATGTCGGTAGGTCAAATATGAATGATAATAGTTTTTTCATATTTCAAGTAAATGGTAATACAGTTAATATACCTTTTTCTTTACAAAAAGATGATATATTAAAAATTACATATATAAATAATATTACTAAAAGTTTTTCTCTCTTTTTGTTTCCTAACTAATTATATTTTATAGGAAAATAACATCTATTTATAAAAAAATGATTTTATAAATGGCAAACATGATAAACGGTGCTTCTCCAAGTGTAAATATAACGGTTAGTGATTTCACTTTTTTAAATGGTAATCCACAACCCAATCAAACTACCCTTGGTATTGTTGGAGAAACACTAAAGGGTAAAGCCTTTACACCTATGTTTATTGATACTTATAGTACATTTAAACAGTGTTTTGGTGCATTAGACCCATGTACATTTCCCGATAACTGTCAGTTGAAATACGAAGCTCCTTATATTGCTAAACAATACTTAAAAGAATCAGGTTCTCTTTTCATGACTAGAGTTTTAGGTCTTTCAGGTTATGACGCAGGAGATGCTTGGGGTATAAGTTATGGTTCAAACATAGACTTAAGTACAATAACTATTAGTCCTATGGATAGTTTTTCAATAGAAGTAAAATACATAAATGGAGTTATTTCAGATGTATTTTTTAATCGGCCTGAATTACAAACTCTCTATGAAAATGGTGTGTTCTCAGCAGAAAGTTTAGGTACTTCTTTATTGACAACTGGCGATACAATATCTTCACCCAATGTTTTTTATGGTAACTGTGATGGAACTTTTTCTGGTGCTAATTATAGTGCTTTTGTTGTTAATGTTGAAGAAAAGAGCATCTGTATAACAGGAACTACTACTGCTTCTACTACTACTAATGTAACCACTCAGGAACAATCTTGTATAGTTAATTATGGTGCCGGAACTATCACACAAGGTAGTAGTTTTATAGTGGCAGTTGTTAATACTATTGTGTTAATAGGTTTGCCAAGTAATAGATTAATTACAGTAGATAGCGGATTTTTACAAATAGATGGGGGAACCATCACACACAATAATGATGGGTCAATAAATATTGACAGTGCGGTTATGTATCTCCCAAGTGGCGATATAATCAGTGGGGGTTCTTATAAATTATGCTCATTAGAAGGTAACGATGCATATTATGATTGTAATACTATCAATGGTGTAGGATATACCTTGACCAGTGGTATGACAACAATTGTTGTTCCTACAATTAGCACTAATACCTCACTTATTGAAACTGAGATTCCAACAGGGATAATTACTATAACCTATAACGGAGTGTGGAGTAGTCTTAGTGGTCTGTCTACTAGTTCTACTGATGAAACTTTAGTTGTAACATTACGATCAAAAGCAAGCTATGATGGCAATGAAAGTTTAAACTTTGAAGTTGTAGGTAATACATTATCTATTACTCCTACAACTGGTAGTAAAATCAACCCTTACGATAGTTTTACGATTTCTGGTCTGTATACAAATGGTAAATCTTTTACTTATTCAGCTTCTTTGGATAGGACTAAGAAAAATTATATAGGTAGAATTTTCGGATCAGGTTCTATTCAGTGTTGTGATAATCCAGCACCTTTCTATATCGAAGAAAACTACATCGTCATGTTTGAACGATTGGTTGCTGCTGGTTTAGTAGATTGTATCAAACCAACGTTGTGTTATAATGGAAATATTGGAAATTATAAAACACAATATACTCATGCGATAACTCCTTGGGTATTGTCAGAATTGAGAGGAAATAAAGTTTTTAGATTATTTAGATTTAATACTATTTCAGATGGTAATGCTGCAAATGAAGACGTAAAAATTTCATTTGAAAATATACGTCCTGACCGTAGAACATTTGATATTGTAGTGAGATCATACTATGATACTGATAGTAACCCCATTGTTTTAGAAAGATATACATCTGTTAACTTATCGAAAAATTCTAATTCTTACATTGGGCTTGCAATAGGAACTTCAGATGGTAATTATCCTGCTAAATCTAAGTATATCACTGTTGAAATTTCAGGTGATTGTTTGGATGATAGTTTTCCAGCAGGTTTTGAGGGTTATCCAGTACGTGATTGGAACAATTGTAAATCACCGACCATAAATTATAAAACTAATTATGGAACATCACAGCGTACACGAAATATATATTTAGGTGTTAGTGATTCAGTGGGCATAGAACAAGATTTCTTTAATTTCAAAGGTTTGCAATTAGGTTTAGATACAATAGAGTGGACAGGTAGAACAGAAGGTTTCCACATGGATAAAAATGCTGCAAATGCATCTGTTGAGGGTGGAAGTGCAACTACATCTTTCCAAGTAGGTTTATATTCATTCCAAAATGAATTGGAACTAATTGGAACTGACTATGAACCTTTGTTTAACCGTAAGTTTACTTTTGCCCCTTTTGGTGGATTTGATGGATGGGACATACACAGAGGTTCACGTACCAATACCGATCAGTTTACCACAAGAGGTAATAAGGGTGTGTTAGGAACTAGTGTAGGTAACTTTAAAAATGTTGCTGTAGATGATATTATAGGTATTACCTCTGATTACTATGCATATTTAAAAGGTATACTTGCCTTTAATAATCCTGAGGAAGTACAGCTTGACTTAATTGCAACCGGAGGTATAAATGCAATAGATAATAGCAATTTGGTTGAATCAACAATTGAAATGATTGAAAATGATCGTTGTGATGCATTTTATATCTTCAATATGCTTGATGCTGACTTGTGTGCAAATCAAGTTTACACACCAGCACAAATGAGTGCTTTGGTAGAAGATTTATTTGATTCTCCTTACGCAGCATCTTATGTACATTGGGGATTATATAATGATACCGAAAATAACGTCAGAGTATTTTTGCCTCCTACTGCTGAAGCTGTAAGAATTTTTGCAAAAACTGACCGTATTGATGCTCCTTGGTATGCAGGTGCTGGTTTAAGAAGAGCATTGACAGAATTCTCTAATGTTAGAGCTAAACTTCGTCAAAGCGAGCGAGATTTACTATACACTGCAAGATTGAATTCAATTTATAGCGATAATGGTAATTTTTACTTGTGGGGTAATAGAACTATGCAAATTGCAGATACTCCTTTAAAACAGATTTCACTAGTAAGATTAGTTTTATATTTGCGTAAAATAATTCACCCACTTTCTTTGAGATTGTTGTTTGAGCCAAATGACGCAAACGTAAGAAGTGAGTTTCGCAGAATAGTAGAACCAGTTCTTAGAGATGTTAGAGATAGAAGAGGTATTTCTGCCTATAGAATTAACATCAGTAATAACCCTGATGATATTGATAGAGGTATTTTAAATGGTAGTATACAAATTAAAGCTACCCCTGCACTTGAAGAAATTAATTTGAACTTTAGCTTAACTCCAACAGGAGCTAGTTTTGAAGTGAACTAAAAAATTAATTCAAGTATTTTTTTAAAAAAGGAAAACTTATTTACTAAGTTTTCTTTTTTTTTATATTTAAAATAAAACATGTTTAAAGAAACTGATATTATTTTAGCATCTAGCACTATGATGCTCCCATCAAAAGGTGAGCCTTATGCCAATAAATGTGATAGGGTAAAAATTATACATTTGAATGGAGCTGATTTATCCATTATTACAGATCGTAATTTATTGCGCGGTGGAGATATGATAGATGTACTTTTGGCTTCAAAAGTACAAAAAGCAAATGGATATGATCATTTTGTACCACCTCATAAAATGGTTGTCGGAGATAGAACAGCTTTGTTAATACAATTAAGAATACACTTAAATAATTTGTATAAGATTAATGCAATTGACCCTGATAGTGGCCAACCGTTTGAAACTGATTTTGATTTAACACAATTAGTAACAAAAGATGTAGATATTATTCCAGACGCTGATGGTTTATATGATTTTACATTTAAGAAAAACTATGCCACCCCAGTTGATATAAAGTTTAGGTTAATGACGGGTGAAGATGAAAAAACCTTACGTTTATTACAACAAACTGGAACATATAAAGAATCAGAATATACTAGAATAAAAATTGCACAGACAATTGTTAATGTGGGTGGTAATGAAGATCGTAAATTAATAGATAAATTTCTACTTCATACTGACCTTGAAGAATTATTATATTTGAATAAATATATGAATGATGTCATGCATGGTATAGACTTAAATATTAGCGTGGTTTCACCGGGGGGGAAACCTGTTGCCACATTTCTTACATTCGGATACGATTTCTTCACTTCATAGTTACTATGATTTTAACGATTCTCTTTTCAGATTACCTAATGATTTTTTAGGTGATATGATAAAAATAAGGCATAGATTAATAGAAAAAGGTTATACAAGAACTGATTTATTAATAATGCCTTTTTGGGAATTAATGAAGATAATTGAATATCATAATGAATTAAATGCTTAAAAATTAGGTTTTTATAAAAACTTTGTGCATCTTTGTTCTATTAATCTATTTATTTATGTAAATTTTACAAAAATGTATCCGGAAGTATTGTTTTTTTGGATTATGGCCACATTGATAATTTTGTTTAATTTTAACTGGTTATATCAAAATATGTTAAAGTTAATCGTTTTTATTTGGTCATTTAATAAGGTAATTGGTGCTATCATTACTATTGGGATGATGATACAAATGTATCTTGAGTATATAAATATGTAAAGTAATATGGCGGGAGCTGGCGGTATTTTAGGGACGGTATTAGGAGACTATATATTACCCACCTTCTTAGGCGGTTTAGATGCACCAAAACTAGTTGCTCTACAACAAACCCTGACGAAAATTGATTCTTTATTGCCGAAAGATATTAATATTGATGCAGAAGATTTTGGCCCATTTGGTAGTATAACATATTGGGACAAGACATATAAAGCAATAAGAGATACCAATCAATTATTGGGGATTAGCGGTAAATTAGCAAAAAATATAGAATTTGTTACAAAAGACGCACTCGCAAACATAGAAGGTTTAGGTGGTACTGTAAATGACATAACTGCTGCAAATAAAGCTTTCTCTGAATCATCTTCCACTAACAGGTTATTATCTAATGATGATGTTAGTAGATTAACTAAAATGCGTTTAGCATTTGGTGAAGGATTTGAAGAAATATTTGCTAGTGCTGCACTATATGGGGCTTCTATAGAAAATACAAATAAAAGTATTGAAGCTTCGTTCATAAAGGCAAATAAGTTGGGCTTAAATGCTGCGAAAACGGTCAAGGCATTAAGGGATAATTTTAATCTTATAGATAAATTAACTTTCCGTAGCGGAATAGATGGGTTGAGTAAAATGGTTATGCTCTCTGAAAGATATAAATTCAACATGAGCGGTGCTTCCGCTGCGGTTGAAAATTTAACTACTTTAGAGGGAGCAATGACTGTTAGTGCTCAATTACAAACCTTGGGGGGTGATTTTGGACAACTATCTGATCCTATTTCTTTAATGTTTGAATCAAGAAATAACCCAGATAAATTAATAGAAAAAGTAATTAAGTTAGCTGGTGCTTATGCATACCTTGATGAAAAACAGGGCCAGTTTGTTATTGATCCTTATGCTATGGATCAAATCAAAGAATTTTCTAAAATATTTGGCCAAGCATCTGATGAAGTTGTAAGATTTAGTAAAATTCAAGCCAAAGAACAAAAAATAAATTTGGATATAAACCCTGCTTTAAAATCTTTAGGTAACTATGAAGAAATATTAGGTAAAATATCAACCAACGCATTTTTCAATCAGAAAACCAAATCATTTGGTATAAATATAGCTGATCAAAGTGGTGAAATAATATTTAGACAAGTTAAAGATATACAAGAAACAGATTTGAAATCTGTTCAAAGTGTACAGGATGAAACTGATCCTTATCGAGATTTAATAATGTCTAATGATAGTTTAATAGATTCTATTAATAGATTAATTAAAAGTTTAAAGCGTGAAGTAATTTCTGATAATATTTATCAAGCAGCAAATAATTTAGTGCAGCCAATAGCAGATGACACTAGAAATAATTTAGCAAGTGATCCCAGTGTTCAGCGGTTTAAAAAATGGTTTAATGATGCATCACAAAATATCGCAGATTTTAGTACAGCTAAATACTTAAATAGAAATAGTCAATCCCTTGAAATGGATAAAATTCCAAGAGACGTGGAAGAAATGAGTATTAGTTCACCTATTTTATCAAAAAATTGGTCTAAAGCTTCAGATGTTAATACAAGTAGTTATAATATAAATGAAAGCCCTAATAGAAATGCAACTAATGAAAATTTATCTAAGATAGATTTTGGTGATATAAGTGGTACTATTGAATTAAAAATGGATGGAACAAACGTTGGTGAAATAGATATGGATAATGTTATGGGTAAAATAATGCCTAGTATAAAAACAATGATTATTCAACAAATCTATAATGAAACTGACAATAGAACAAAAGATAACCCTAAAACTGGTAATTTACATAAGTGAACTACCCACCACCTACTAAAGATCAGTGGGCTTTACACACAATTTTGTAAAGTAAATATTTATAATTAAAATAATGCCTAGTAGATGTATATTAGATTTAATAGTAGCAAATTCATTAGAAAATGTAGCCAGATATAATAATGTCTATGAGGATACTGAATCATATTTAAGACCTTCGATTTTATTTAGAACAAATGAAAGAATCCCTCTTTCACCTTCCCCTTTAGAAATAGCCACTGAAAGATTAAATGATATAAGAAATTTAAACTTATATCAACCTGATGGTAATTATAATGTTATTGATTTACAGAATGTAGACGTTGGTATTGTAGACTCACCTGAGTTATATGACTACCTTGAAGATGCTTATGCCCAGATAAATACTTTAAATAAGTATGGCAATGTTTCTAGGGATGATTTATATTATTGTCAACCTTTTGCGGGTGAGCAAAATCGGATAGAAAGCTATGAAGATTTTATAGCACCAATAAAAAGACGATTAGATAGAAATTTACCTTTACTTATTGATTATGTTGATAATATAATCGGCGATGAAACTCCATTGGGAGAAATTGCAAGACAACAAATTTCAAATACAGTATTAACTAACTTAGAAGATAATATTTTTCAAGAAACTGTTGGAAGAATAAATACTGATGTTTTTGGTTTATTGGCCGGAGAACGTTTTATCAGAGAAGATTTTACTATAACAATTCCTAGAACACCAATAGGTCAAGGGGCGCAAATTGCTCAAAAATTATTGGGTTTACAATTACCTTTTTGTTATATACCAGATGAAGCGTTTGGCATAAACAGCTATTCAGATATAACATCAGAGCAAAGATTAAAAATACTTCTTAGTTTTACTGGTAAAGCATATAAGAAAATCATTTTAAATAATTTTCAGAAAAATGAGTATTATCCTGAGGTAGAAGATGAATTAATAGGAAATTATTATTATTTAACTGATACTAAAAGTTTTAATGGTGTACAAATAACGTTTGGCGGTGTTAATTTATATAGGGATTTTAATGGTAATCATATTTCTATGATTGCCAAAGATAAAAATAATCTTAATCCTAATATAATAGGCCGACAGTTTCCCCCTCAGGAAAATGAAGACGAATTTTCAGATGAGTGGAGTAATAAAACACAAAATAGATTTAACTCCAAAAGTTTATTATATAAAACTAAGCAATTATTTTTCGAAAAAAGTGATGTAACTTTTGTAGATTCTTATACTAAAAGTTTTGTTTTATCTGATGGGTTAGAAGATGTAGAAATATCAAGAGGATCATCTATAACAAGTTTTGGCAATTTTGTCACTGATGATAATGTCGAAATAACTGAAAATGACTATTTTAGAGTTTTTACCAAGGGACGTAAATATGGTAAATTAAGTACAACTTTAAGACATCGCGGATTAGACAATGGAGATACTAGAAGTGTATTGGCACCTAACGGTATGCCATTTATAGCACCAACAATTAGAGATCAAACAAATGAAGTTTTTAAAAATTTTATGTTTTCCATTTCTAATTTTGCTTGGAAAGGAAATAGTGCAGATATACCACTATGTGAAAAATATATTTCGCCCGACAATACTGTTGCTAGAAGAATGTGGTTTGCACCATATGACATAAAATTTAGTGAAAGTAGTTCACAATCTATTGAAGAAACTGTTTTTTTCGGTAGACCTGAACCTATATATACTACATCTAACACAAAAAGAACAGCTTCTTTATCATTTGCAATTTTAGTGGATCACCCTGAAATAACAAATGAAATAAGGGGTGAATATACCCATATATGGGAAAGGTATTTTAGAGGTGATAAATCAGTAGAGGAAAATATAGATGCTCTAATAAAAAGTAGATTAAGCCCTAAAGAACAGGAAAATATAAATAACCTTAAAAAAACTTTTAAGAAAAAAGAAATTGTTATTAACGACAAAATCAAATCTGATAGTGATAATACAACTATTGATGATTTTGGCACATTAGTCAGTACATTTTATTTCCCTAATGAAGTAACAGATATTGTTCCTTCCAATCCTCAATTAGTAACTTTAAATGGTGGTTATGAAAATGGAGATGGGGTAGGATTAGGTTATACTTATTTAAATGGAACACAACGACTGACCATTAAATATATAGATAGAAATGATATTGGATTAAATAGTTTTTTTAATGATGATAACTTAAAATCCGTTTTTAACAAAATACAAGAAGGTTTAATTCTAGGTAGTGATAAAATCACTGTATATTTAGTCGGCTATGCAAGTTCTGCAATAAGTGATCGTATATCTAATTTTAGTTTATCTTTAGTTAGAGCAGCAAATATGTCGCAATATGTTCAAACTAATATTGAAGTTTATGATTTAGATGGAATATTGAATTTTTATGAAGGTGAAATAGAATATAAAACTATTGCCCGTAGTGATGAGGCAGATGGTATTACTACAGAACAAAGTTTTGGTGATGAATTTAATGCTAAATTAAATAGAAGGGTAGAAATATATGTAAAATTTGATGAAAATTTTCCCGATGGAAATCAAAAAATAGATGACAAAATTGTTGATCCTAATTTTGTACCTAATATACCCAATAACGTAGAACCTATTATTGATCAAATAGATGAAAAAATATCACAGCGTTTATTTTTTGATAAATGTCAGTTTTTCAAATATTTAGAGATTAATGATCCTAACATGTTTAATACTATTTCTCAAAAAATAGATTATTTTAATCCTGCTTATCATTCATATACGCCTCAAAATTTTAACGAAAGGCTGACATTTTTACAACAGTGTGTAAGAAGTTCCAATAACATAGGAATTGATGATGAAGAACAAACTAACTTTTTTTATGGGCATCAGCCAGTTGTATATCTCTCTTTAGGTGATTGGTTTAGAACTAAGGCATTTATTCGCACCCTAACAATAGATTATAACGCTTATGATTTAGTGTGGGATTTTAACCCAGAAAGTGGGGTAGGAGTACAACCTATGTTGGCTAATATTAGCCTAGATTTGGAAATAATTGGGGGGCAAAGTATGAGCGGGGCTTTAAATAGATTGCAAAACGCATTATCTTTTAATTATTATGCCAATACAGAAATGTATGATTTGAGGTCTGATTCTCTTTCACTAAATGTAGCTGATAAAAATGTTAGTGTAAATATAATTGATGGTGTTAAAATATCTGATTTTATTAAAAATAATGAGATACAAGACCTTAATAGAAATTTAGCTTTAATTAGAGATCAAGGTAGTTTTCTAGATAATCAAGTAAACTTTGATGGATCAAACTTGGAAATTAGCACTTTAGATTCAAATAACAGTAATGATTTATTGGCTTTAAAACAATTATTAAAATTATAATGGAAAGAATTGTAAAGGATTTTGAAAATATTATAAAGGAGGAAAATATAAAAATTCCATTTTTAAATATAAGTGAATCTAGCACTGATAGATATATCACATGGGGAGTAAATAGTAAATTACACGTAATAGCAAATGATTATTATACTAACCCCACAGCCGATTACTTAATTTTAATTGCAAATCGTAATTTAGGAATTGATGAAAATGATTGGGGAATAGATATATTAATTAGAATACCTTATCCCTATGAATCTGCACTGGAAAGACTAAATGTATCGTATGAAAACTATAAGAAAATTTATTTAAATGAAGCCTAGAGTAGAAATAATTAGTACATCTTCTGATAATGATCCTAATTATACCTTTTTAGTTGATCCTAATTTGGGAGGTAATGAAGTTTACCCACTCGAAGATTATTTTCTTTATATAAATTTAACAGCTTTCCCTAAAAGTAGAAGTTTTATTGATTTAAACACTTCGCAAAATTTAAACGTCAATTTTAACCAAGAAAATAAAATTAGTTTTATAACAAAAACCAAACAAAATGGTAAAGATTATGTTACTACAAATTATTTAAATGTAGATGGGAACGAAAATAGCATTGAAGGATTTGGTATAACTAATATAGCCATAAACTTAAAGAATAATTATGTTCCAAACGTTAAGATAACATTTTTTGATACCAGAGGCTCTAATTTAAAAAGTTATGAGAATGATGAAATAGATAATCCACTAAGGTCATTTTTCACAATGCCTTATCCTATTTTTAAATTAACAGTAAAGGGTTATTATGGTAGAGCAGTAGAATACTGTTTACATTTATTAAAATTTGATGTTAGCTTTAATTCTGGTAAAGGTGGATTTGATTTAAATGCAGAGTTTATAGGATATTCATATGCCTTTTTTGCCGACATACCCATTCGTTATTTATATGCCATAGGTAATACTCCTGAAGGACAAAAACTTTTAAGAGAAAAAAATAGTATTTCTTTATCTGAACAATTAGCAAGTTATGCCAGATTAACCAGATTTGTAGAAAATACAAAAATAAGTGATGAGCAATATTCTGACCTAGTACAATTAAGAGAACTAATAAGTAAATTAGATACACTTAATTCAAATATAGGGCCAAAATTATTAAAAGACGATATTGGGCTAATAGGTAATAAACTGGATATTACTAACCCTCATATCTGTATAAGAGAAGTATTAGTATTCAATCAAAGCGAAAAACTAGAAATTTTAACATATGTTAAAATTTTGAACGAACAGATTAAATCCTTGCAAAAAGATTTAATCAGATTGAATTATGGGGAGAGTCTTGAAACTATTATATCTCCTTTAAATGTTTCTAATTCAATAGGTTACATCATTGATTTTATAACTAAGAATTTAAAATCACGGAATGAAATATCAGATGTAGAAACACTAATAAATGAAGAACTCTTTACTAATAATAATTTTATAATAAATTCTGGCACTTATTTTTATATAGACCTATATAATATTAGGAGTAAATTAGCTGATGTTATCAGTATTTTAAAAGCAGAACAAACAAAAATTACTGATTCTTTAAATGTCAAAATTAATGATGATGTTTTCAGTGAATTTAATCCTTCAATATTTGACTATTTTAAGGTTCTAGCGGATAATATAGAAGTTTACTGTGAGTTGCTATACAAAACTGCTTTAAGTGCCTCAAATAGCCGCATTAGACCTCTGAGAGGAAAATTATTAACTAATTATGAAACAGATATAAAGACAACAGATGTTTTCCCATTTCCGGCTGTTATTAAAGATGATATATATAGTTGGGTGGGAGATGTAAGAGGTGCAGAGGAAGATACTTTTCCTGAAATAACATTTATAAAAAATTTAATAAATGCTTTGCTCGATGTAAATAATTTAGAGAGTAATCTTAACACTATTGATAATATTTTCAATAGTGATTTGAAACAAAATGATGTTCTTCCTATACATCCACTTGATTATAATACTAATACTATTTTAGATACCTCGATTTTCCCTAAAAATTTTAATAACGGAATAAGAGAAGTCATAGAAAGATATTTTGTTTTAAAAAACGCGGGTTATTTAGAACAAAATATCTTATCAAATATATTCCCTCAGATAGAAGCATATAATTTTAAACAATTATTAAGTGATGATGTATTAAGTATAATTGCTAATAATGAATTAACAGGTATACCTGATATTTTTTTAAATGAAAATTATTCACCCTCTATAAATCAAATTGTATTAGATGAAAGAATAGACTTTTTATCTAAAAGTAATAATCCTTTATTGTTTTCAGCCCTGCAAAATAAAACGTTAAATATTTCTACTGACTTTTCTGCGTTTTTAGATACTAATAAATTTAGAGGTAATTTAACTAGTAGATTAGAAGGTTCTACTTTGGCTAATGATTATTTTTTGAGACGTGATATGCCTCTTAAAGCCATCTATGATTCTTCTACTCTTAAATATATTGAAAGTAATGGGGGTCTTAATAATATTAAAGGTTTAACCTTTATTGATAATAAGGAACTTAAAATTCTTGATACACCCTTAATTAATAAATTATTTATTAATCCTAATTCTACCATAAGGGTAGAAACAAATGAGAATTTAGATGTTAATATGGCAATTCTTTTATCATATTTTGGATTTATAAATAATCCAAATATTTTCATAGAGGAATTAAATAAAGATGTATCTCATATATTAACAGTTCCTAAATTATACCTTATTTGGGTTTATTCTTTGTATAAAATAACAAATAATCAATTTAATACCTATATTGCAGGAAAAATAGAAAAAGATGATGTTCTATTAAATTATAAAAATGTTTTTAACGTTTATTTAACCAATAATCCGACACTATTAAATTCATTAAAAACATTGTACGATGATCACCAATATGAAATATTTTTTACTACTAAAGAATATAATAATAGCTTGAGAAATTTACCCTTGGGGGAATTAATAAATACTGCCTCTTTTGATTCTTACAATCGGATGGTAGAATTATATAAAGAGACTGAAGAATTTATTGTTAATAAAAATAGTGTTAACAGAACCTTTGAGGTAGATAGTGAGGAAATATTGAGATATGTAAAACTATTTCAAATTAGATTAAAAGAAATATTAAGAAATAGTAATAACGTTAATAATGTAGCCATAAACTATGATGAAATTGTTTTAAAAGGTAAAGACTTTTTAGTAGAGGTATACCAAGATGTAAAAGCTTTTTATGATAAGTGGATTTCCTATGGAATCAACAATGGTAAATTATATAATATTTGTTTTGATTTAAACAGATCATTAAAAGACCATTTTTATTTTATTGATCGTGCATGGAATAATATTGGTGAAAAAGTAGTTATTAATCCTAGAACGATTTTAAATACTTTAAAGAATCCTAGAATTAATTGTTATCAACACATGAGCAGTGTTTTAAACGATAACAATTTTCAAGTATTTTTTGCGCCTAGTTATTTAGGATTTCGCACTAAAGAAGATGTTATTGACATGTTTAGTCCTCAGACATCTTTAAGTAATGCAGAAAGTACACCTTCTCTTATAGCAATGTATGTAGGTGGCTATTCTAATCACAGTGAAGGTGATATAAATTATAAGCAGGATGGATTTAATATGAATCAATTAGATATTCCCACCGATTTTTCAAATAGGAAGAGAATATCCATACACGATGAAAAAATTGATTTTAATAAATATAATATTGTAAGTTTTTTGGTGAATATTGGTGATTCTAATCAATCACACTTTACTGATTTAAGTATTAGTACAGAGGAACATCAGAATACTGCCGAATATTTAAAAACCTTGAGTGATATAATTGATAAAGGAGGTCAAACTAAGCGTTTCTTTAAAGGAATAGATATTTACGATTTATTTAAAGTGAGAAGTTTTACGGCTACTGTTAAATCAATGGGAAATATGATGATACAGCCATTTCAATATTATCAAATAAATACTCCTATTTTTAAAGGTGCATATTTAATAACAGAAGTTAATCATGAAATTAGACCTCATTATCATACTACTACATTTAAAGGACAGAAAATATCAAGATATAGCTATCCTCTAGTAGATACGATAACATCATATATTGATTTAACAAATTTTCAAATATCTGATGCTTCTATTTCTAATATAATTTTAAATAACTTAAACGAAGATAGTGTGGGAGTAGATAACTTAACAGATTATAACGGTAATAGCTTAATAACGGCTGCTAACGTATTATTTAATATAAGTGATAGGAATGGATCAACAGTTAATTATTTCATAGCAGATGGTTTAAATAGGGCTACGTACATTAGTAATTTATCAACAGTATTCAGAAATGATGCATCATTGATGTCTAAATTTAACTTGACTGGTGCAAAATGTATGTCTTGGGTTAAACAAACGTTAGCGTTATTAGGTATTATCCAAAATCCGTATGGAGGAGTTGATGCTTGGGATTTCTTTTTAGGTGTAAATA
>Ga0208160_1000139_pt1 | contig 33860 bp, 36 predicted proteins | sample CB_VirMetaG_FD_184536 | JGI IMG/M metagenome (GOLD analysis project Ga0208160, IMG submission 184536) | Freshwater to marine saline gradient viral communities from Chesapeake Bay - CB_1504_1 Viral MetaG (SPAdes) (version 4) | ecosystem: Environmental > Aquatic > Marine > Coastal | place: USA... | reverse complement strand
GGTGAGCAGGTAGCAGCTATCGGCTTTGACTATGTTAACGGCGCAGAGACTAGCCTAGAGCCACTGCGTAACCTGATTGAGTTCTACAGCGATGACTTCTTACCTAACCTTAAGATTGAGTGGGAGGATATGTCCATTGAGAGTCTGCTTGAGAAAAACGGTAAAGAGACACAGTGGAAGTTCAACATCCCATCCCTTATGCGTCGTGTAGAGGGCGTTAACGGGGGCCACCTCATTATGTGTGGTGCTAGACCAAACGTAGGTAAGACAAGCTTCCACGCCTCTCTCATAGCCAGTGAGGGTGGGTTTGCTAGTCAGGGTGCTAAGTGCATTATTATGTGTAATGAAGAAGCCCCGCACCGTGTTGGTGCTAGGTATCTTACCTCTGCTGCAAACATGACAATGAATGAGGTAAAGGGAAACCCTGCGCTTGCAGCCTCACGCTACCATAAGATTGCACACAACGTATACCTTAAGGAGTGTACAGGTCGTGACCTATCATGGGTAGAGTCTATCGTTAAAGCAGAACGTCCTGACATTCTTGTACTTGACATGGGTGATAAGTTTGCATCACGTAGCAGCGATAAGTCTGATGTATATTTAAAAGATGCAGCTATCTATGCACGTAACATTGCTAAAGAGTATGGTTGTGCTATCTTCTGGATGTCGCAGCTTAGTGCAGAGGCTGAGGGTAAGGTTGCGGTAAACATGTCGATGATGGAAGGATCGAAGACAGGTAAAGCAGCAGAAGCAGATTTGATGTTGCTTCTTAGTAAGAACTCTGTTGTAGAGGGTGCAGAAGATGAGGACTCGCAACGCCACATCAACATTGCTAAGAATAAACTTAGTGGTTGGCATGGTATTGTTCACTGTGAGCTAGACGGTGAACGTGCAATCTATAAAGCTTAAGGAGACAAAGTGACAGCCTATATCCTAGACGTTGAGAATACTACATGTCGTCACCACGATAAGCTACACCTCGACCCGTTCGAGCCTAGCAATACGCTGACTATGGTTGGTATGCAGCGTGTAGATGATGGGCGACAGCTACGACTACCGTTTGACCATAGTGAAGCACAGGACATTGAGGGCACTAATCACAAGCGTATACAATCTACGCTAGATCGCTGCACATTGCTTATTGGACACAACCTACAGCACGACTTGATGTGGCTGTGGGAGAGTGGCTTTAAGTATGATGGTGAAATATACGATACCATGCTTGGTGAATACCTACTGCTGCGTGGTATGGAGGGTCTGCTATCCCTTGAGGCTTGTGCTATTCGTCGTAAGCTTCCACTGCAGAAACAAGACACACTTAAACAATACTTCAAGGAAGGAGTAACAACACGTGATATACCTCTTAGCGAGCTTAGCACCTATCTTAGCTACGATCTTGGTACTACTCGTGAGCTATATCTTGCTCAACTTAATGATTATTCGCAAGACTCGTCGTCGTCATTAGTACCAGTACGTGACATCACTATGCAGACATGCGTTGTTCTTACTCGTATGTATTGCAATGGCTTTTCCGTAGACTTAGATGCACTGGCTGACGTTAAGCTTCTGTTCGAGACTGAGCTTGCAGATATTGAGCAGCGGCTGTATAAGCAAATCCGTAACCTCATGGGCGACACACCTATCAACCTCAACAGCCCAGAGCAGATGTCACAAGTTATCTTTAGTCGTTCTATGAATAGTAAGAAAGATTGGGCTGGATTGTTTGAGCATATCCGCACACCAGCAGAGTTCAAGGCCGCTGTTAAAGCTAATAGTTCTGCTATCTACAAGACAGTTGCATACCAGTGCCCTACATGTGAGGGTAGGAAGTACACATACAAGACTAAAGCTAATGGCCAACCATTTGCAAAGCCTAACAGGTGCAAAGACTGTGATGCTGAGGGGTTTAAGCTTCGCAATACTACTGAGCTAGCTGGGCTTAGGTTTGACGCACCAAGTAAAGAGTGGGCATCAGCTAATGGCTTCTCTTCTGCTAAGGATAACCTCTCCGTACTAATTACAGTTGCGATAACTAATGGTATGGAAGATGCTAAGAACTTCCTGACGGACCTACAACGTATGAATGCTGTGTCTAGCTATCTATCCAGCTTTGTTGGTGGTATTGAGGCATATACTAAGCAAGATGGTATGCTTCACGTAGGCCTGACACAACACATCACTGCCACTGGACGCTTTAGTGGTCGTAACCCCAATATGCAAAACATGCCACGTGGTGGTACATTCCCTGTTAAAAAAGCCTTCAAGTCTCGCTGGGAAGGTGGCAAGGTTATGGAAGCTGACTTTGCACAGCTTGAGTTCCGTGTTGCTGCATTCCTAGCCCAAGACGAATTGGCTATGGAAGAGGTACGTACAGGCTTTGACGTTCACAGCTATACTGCTCAGGTTATTACTGATGCAGGTGAACCTACGACACGACATGATGCTAAGGCTCATACGTTTGCTCCGCTGTATGGTGCTACAGGACACGGCAGAACACCAGCACAGGCTGCTTACTACACACACTTCATTGATAAGTATGTTGGCATTGCAGCATGGCATAAGCGTTTGGGTGACGAAGCCATTCGCTTTGAGAAGATTACTATCCCTAGTGGTAGGCAGTACGGCTTCCCTGGTACTACTCGACGTAAGAACGGTACTGTTACTAACTTTACTCGCATTAAAAACTATCCAGTACAAGGTTTTGCTACTGGTGATATCGTTCCTGTTGTGCTAGTAGAGATTGATAAGCGTCTTCGTGAGGGTAACTTTCTGACGCTACTTGTTAACACCGTACATGACTCTATTGTGTTCGATGTACACCCCATAGAGATTGATCGTATGATTACCTTTGTAGATGATATGAACCGTGATCTACACCAGATTATCCTCGGCGCTTTTGGTATTGACTTCAATGTACCACTTCTGCTAGAAGCTAAGATAGGTGATAACTGGCTAGCACAGAAGGATGTTAAGAAATGACTGAGATTATTACTGTTGCAGTAATATCACTACTAGTATTACTTGTGTATGTAGCAACAATTGACGATTGACAAACACCACCAAACTGAGTATAACTAATTCTCCGCTAAAAGATACAGTGGAAGTTAACAACAAAAGGAACTAAAAATGAGCAACGATATCGCACTTCTCAACGGCACCTTTGAAATGGGTACAGACTTGGCAGCAATGCTAGGCTTTAAGACGGGTGGTGGTGAACAGGCTAGCACCCTCGCAGAGCTTAAGCAGTTGTATAAGGCTGTTAAAGGTGAAATGGAACACAAAGGCAAGAAGATGGCTGTGGAAGTAATTCCAGGTGGTAGCTACTCCTTGACCCTAGCTGATGGTTCCACGGTATACTCGGATACTGCTACTGTTCGCATCTTCATGCAGCGCTACCAGTACCAACGCTATGAGAAGTTTGCAGCAGCAGTAGAAGGTAAAGACGGTAAGATGTTCCGTTCCGTTATGGCTACCAGCTTTAACGTAGGCGACTTGAAGGACAACTACGGTGGATTTAACTGCGGGCGTCCAGGTGGTTACATTAAAGATTACGACTCTTTGACGGGTCCATTGCGTGACATTGTTAAGAATACGAAACGTGTTATGGTTATCTTTGGTTTTGTTACATTGGACAATCCAACAGATGAAGCTGGAAATGCAGTAGACAATCCAGGCACTCAGCCGTTCTTCATGCGTATCAAAAATGCTAAGAGCTATAAGAATGTCGAAGGCATTGCTAAAACTCTGATGAAGCAGAACCGCTTGCCTATTCAGTATAACGTCAAGTTTACGAATGACTCTGTTCCACTGCCAAACGGTGAACTGAACTTCTTCGTTGTAGTGGAGCCTCTGGCTTCTGTTGATTTGACTGCAGAAGATCAGCAGGCAGTTAAAGACTTTATGGCATGGATTGAGTTTCAGAATAGCTTTATCTTGAAGCTGTGGAGTGCAGTGCATGAATCTGATATGTCTGAAGAAGACAAAAATGTTCTGCAAAACTTTATTCAGATTGAAGATGTTTCCGTAGAAGAACAGGAAGACATCTAATGAATCATCCAGCAGAGGTAGCTCTTCATATGCTACTTCAGTCTGTTGCTTCGGGGTCGGGTGATATCAGCGATGATATCCTCGACCAAGTTGCCGCAGATGTGAAGGAAGCACTTAAGCGTCAAGTCAGTAGCCCCTCACGTAAGGGTAACTTCAAGCTGCGGGTATCTAACCTAGGCCGTCCAACATGCCAGTTGTGGTATGATAAGAATAAGCCAGAAGCAGCTACTCCAATGCAGCCATTCTTCCTTATGCAGATGCTTATCGGTGACGTAACAGAAGCTGTATTTAAGGGCTTGCTACGTGCAGCAGGTGTAGACTTTGGTGAGTCTGAGACTGTGTACCTTAAGGTAGGCGATAGCGAAATCCGTGGTAGCTATGATATGATGCTGGATGGTGCCATTGATGACGTTAAGTCTGCATCACCTTGGAGCTACACGAATAAGTTTGATACCTATGAACACATGGAAGCAGGCGATAGCTTCGGCTATATTGCACAGCTTGTAGCTTACGCTAAGGCTAAGGGTGTTGAGGTAGGTGGCTGGTGGGTACTGAATAAGTCTAACGGTGAGTTTAAATATCTTAAAGCTAATCCAGATGTAGACAAGGTGCTCAAGCAGATTGAGAATACTGTAAACTACATCAATAACGATGAACCATTCAAGCGTTGCTTTGAAGCAGAGGCAGAGACATTCTACGGTAAGGCTACGGGTAATCTTGTAGTTCCTGATGCGTGTCGTTTCTGTAACTATCGCAAGGACTGCTGGCCAGATGTACGTGAGTTGCCAAAGCTTGTTACTAAGGCTTCTACTAAGGAGGGTGCTATGACTGAGTACGTATACGTTGCACCTGAGCACGAGGCTAAAGCACAGGGCTTTAAGTGAAGCACAAGCCAGGATATTACGTAAGAGAGAACCGCTATACGGAATACATCCTGCATGGACCGTATGACACCGAGCAACTAGCCAGAGACAACTTACCCAAAGATGTTGTCAAAGGGCTTACAGTAGATTGGGTAACATATTGGGTATCACAGATACATGAAACCAAAGACACAGCGTAAACACGTTGTAGCTAAATATCGCAGTGGCCTCGAAAAGGAGGCTGCTGCTTTTTTGTCTCAGCATGACATTGGCTATAAGTATGAAGCTTATACAATTGAGTGGGAAGACCTTAGCTACAGGAAGTACACACCAGACTTTGTTTTAGACAATGGCGTTATCATTGAGACTAAAGGTATGTTTGATGCAGATGATAGGCGCAAACACCTTGAGGTAAAAAAGCAACACCCTGAGCTAGATATCAGATTTGTTTTCAGTAATGCAAAAGGAAAGCTTTACAAAGGATCAAAGACCTGCTATAGCAAATGGTGTGAGGATAACGGGTTTCAGTGGGCGCATAGAGTAATTCCACAATCATGGCTACTAGAAACTGGTACACCTATTACAGATAACGTAAAACTTAAAACACAAAGGAGAGACAAGCTATGACAGCCTTCATGCTAGCGTTAGCTATTTTTATTCCATTCCAATTTATCTTTATCGCACTTCGCCTTATGAATAGCGCACGAGCAGATACAATTGATATTGTAGTACTTCAAATGATGGTATTTAATATTATCTTCACCTCAACCTATTACTTGATTGGATAAATAGATGAGCAACAATAATAGCAACAACAAGAGTGTCGGGCTTAAGCGTTTGACTAAGCCACACAGTGTACCAATGAAGACTGCCCCTGGTGGCAAGGATATGGTACGAGATAACAGTAAGCAGCGTCTCTATAAAGTGGCAGGTGAAAAGTGAATACATATGACAGTGACGATGAAAACAATATGTACTCCATCATGCTTGTGCCATACTTCGATGGAGAGCAGCTTAACGTAAGGGTTGGCATGGCCTTCCCTAGTGTAGATGATCCTGAGGATGATACACACGTTGATATGATTGCTACACTAACCTTCATGGCTACAGCATTTAAGCTGATGCAGTCAGATGAAAAGTTCGCTAAGAAAATTCTAAAGCACAATAAGGCCACACTTGAAGAGTATGAGTTCGCCCACAAGAATGCTAAGGCTGAGCCAGAGCTTCCCAAGAAAGAATACTTAGACGAAGCTAAAACAATCATCAAGCCAACATTTGGTAAGAAGGGTAAGTAATATGACAGAGAAGAAATCTACCACATCTGATGGTGGATCAAGTACCTACTATGACTTTCCTGTGGGTTCTGTAACCCTAAACGATGTCATGGAGTGGCTTGCCCAAACTAGATGGGGAGGCGACTCTCTGCACCTAAAGGACATCTTTAAAGCTGCGTGGCGGTGGGGAGAGAAGGCTGGTACAACTAAGGCGTACGATGCACGTAAGATTATGTATTACGGAGCACGGTTGCTTATGATGTATGGCGGCGTACAGGCCCTACGTGAGACACTAAAAGATATGCTAGAAGATAAACAATTTAATACGAGGAACTGATATGTCTAAGTTTGATACGAGCGATGCAGTATGTGAGTTTATCCGTGCATTTGATGCATCTACAGATATTGCTCTGTGGGAGAAGCTAGTTAAAGAAGAAATGGAAGAGCTTCGCTTGGAGCTTATTGCTGATAAGGTTGACCGAGAAAAGGTGCTGAAAGAGACAGCAGATGTTATGTATGTTGTAACTCCTTTGCTTGGCTTGACTCAGGTGCTTGGTGCTATCGGCCTTGTTAGTGAAGATCGTATGGCTGATATCGCTGATATGATTGAACGTGCAGATAAGATCATGGCTACACCTATTGCTATGTTTGGGCATGACGTCATTCAAGAGGCATTTAATCTTGTACATGCAAGTAACATGTCTAAGCTTGGTGATGATGGTAAACCCATTCGCCGTGATGATGGTAAAATTCTCAAGGGTCCAAACTATAAAGCCCCTGACCTGAGCGCACTGGTGTAACAATGAGATTTAATATTGTTATTGAACTTGAAGTGGACGAGGGTAGCAATATCCTCTCCACCTGTAATACGAACTACGAACAAGATGTTGCGGATAGTGTTGAGAACCTACTACATGATTTAGATGATGTGGACGTTTCTGACATTGTAGTAACACGAATTAAGGGATAGAGCATGAGCATTCGGAACACTAAGGTTTCTGCACGAGCAGAGATTATTACACGGCGTACCTATAACCGTCCAAAAGACGAGGCGGGTACTGTATTTGAGACTTGGGAAGAGACTATTGATCGCGTTATTGGGCACCAAGAGTGGCTGTGGAAACGCGCAAAGAAGGCTGACCTTAGTGTACAAGACTATCAAGAATTGGCTAAGCTGCGTAAGCTTATGGTAGAGCGTAAGGCTACCGTATCTGGGCGTACACTGTGGCTTGGTGGTACTACGGTAGCGCAGACACGTGAGGCTTCTCAGTTCAACTGTAGCTTCGGTGAGATTGAGACGGTGCACGATGTAGTTGACTCGCTGTGGCTGCTGTTGCAGGGCTGTGGTGTAGGATTTAAGCCAGTTGTTGGTACACTTAATGGCTTCACTAAGCCTGTATCTGTTGAAACTGTACGCTCTACTCGCACCAATCGTGGGTATGAGAATAACACCAGCCACTTCTACGTACGCGATGGCTTGAAGGTGTGGGAACTGCGTATCGGTGATAGTGCAGAGGCATGGGCTAAGGCTGCAGGCAAGCTGTTGGCAATGAAAGAGCCTGTTGATATTGTTGTGCTTAACTACCAAGAAATCCGTCCTGCAGGTGAACGCCTCAAAGGCTACGGCTGGATTAGCTCTGGTGATGAACAAATCCATGTAGCATTTAAAGCTATCTGTGATATCCTTAGTAATCGTGCAGGAAAGCTTCTGCGTCAGATGGATATCCTAGACATTGAGAACTGGCTTGGTACTATCTTGTCGTCTCGCCGCTCTGCAGAGATTGCTGTTATGGACGTTGAGAGCCAAGAGATTGATGACTTCATTGTAGCTAAGCGTGACTACTGGCTGCATAACAACCACCACCGAACACAGAGTAACAACTCTATTCTGTTCCACCACAAGCCATCTAAGTGGGAGTTGCTTTATATCTTCCAGAAAATCCAAGAAGCGGGTGGCTCTGAGCCAGGGTTTATCAATGCTGAGGCAGCTATTAAGCGGGCACCTTGGTTTAAGGGTGTTAATCCTTGTGCTGAAATTTTGCTGGGTAACAAGAGTTTCTGTAACCTCGTCGAGGTAGACCTTGGTAAGTTTAATGGTAACGAAGTAGCACTGTATGAAGCTATGTATCTTGTTGGTCGTGCCAACTATCGTCAGACTTGTGTGAACCTTGACGATGGTGTGTTGCAGCGTTCTTGGCATGAGCTTAATGAGTTCTTGCGTTTGTGTGGTGTTGGTGCTACTGGTATTGTACGCTGGGAACACGTAGATAAAGCTATTGCATGGGCTGCTATTCGTGAGTACGCAGTAAGTGGTGCTAACTCTATGGCAGATGAACTCGGTCTTCCACGTGCTAAGCTGGTGACTACGGTTAAGCCTTCTGGTACACTTGGTAAGATTATGGATACTACGGAGGGTGTTCACAAGCCTCTTGGTAAGTACATCTTCAACAATGTTAAGTTCGGCAAATATGATCCCTTGATCCCACAGCTTCGTGATGCTAACTATCACATCTTTGAACTTGACTCCATGAAAGATGCAGTGTTTGTTCGTCTTCCTGCTTCATATGAAGATGTTAAGTTTGACATTGTAGATGGTGTTGAAGTTAACCTTGAGTCTGCTGTAGCACAGCTTGATCGCTATAAGCTTATCATGGAAAACTACGTAGACCACAACTGCTCTGTGACTATCAGCTACGACCCATCTGAGGTTCCTGCTATTGTTGATTGGCTTAGTGCTAATTGGGATACTTATGTGGGTGTGTCATTCATCTATCGTAATGATCCAACTAAGACAGCTAAAGACCTTGGCTACGAATACCTGCCACAAGAGGTTGTAACTAAGGAAGTATTTGAAGCATATACAGCCACCCTTGGTATGCTGGACTTGGATAGAGCTAATACTCTCGAAGAGCTTGACCAAGAAGGTTGTGCTACAGGTGCTTGCCCAATTCGATAGGAGACAACATGTACTATATCATCACTAAAGATAACTGTATCTACTGCGATAAAGCTAAGATGTTTCTTATTGATAACATGGAAGCCTATCAAACTATTGACTATAAAGATAATGTGTTTATGAAGAAGCTTATGTTTAAAGCTGAACTCGTGACACTGCCACAGATTTGGCATCATGATGAATACGTAGGTGGTTACAATGAACTTCTTTCGTATCACAGCTATTTAGATGTTGACTTAATTCTGTAACTGTGCTATATAGCTAAAGTGGGGTGCGGCACTTAAAACGCACAACCTTATCGCTAGAGTAGCTTAGTGGCTAAAGCCAGATGCTCATAACGTCCAGATCGTGGGTTCGAGTCCCTCCTCTAGCACCAAGCCCCCTTAGCTCAACTGGATAGAGCAATTTCTAGGTAGATTATCATATTCCCAATGACAGTTTGGGCAAAGAAGTTTTAGGTTGTCTCTATCGTTTATTTGTGATATAGTTGCAGTTAGTGGAAAGTCTCCTATAGCTTTTATGTGACATACTTCTACGTGCTTATCATAACTACAAAAATCACATACTTGTGGTTCATTCTTAACAGAAGCCCTAGCTCTACTACGTATTAACGCATATGCACTGGACTTGTGGTGTTTATGATACGTAGCCTCTTCTAGGGTAAAGTCTCTTATAGTAGAACATGCATCGCATTTACTTTTTCTCGCACTAATTACTGTATCACAAGCACTACATGTGCGTAACCTTGCCTTCCTTTTAGGTACTTTATTAGTCTCTTTTGCAGCACAAGACCTAGAACAAAATTTAGGGTTTGTAGTGTCTTTAAGGCAATAAGCACACTTCGTCATGGTATAACTCCTGAGGTTCTCGCCCCCACATTGGTCTTCTAAACCATTGGCATTATAATTAGTGGGATGGACGCCCTGAGGTTCAATTCCTCCGAGGACTTCCAGAATTATACCATACTTGAAACTTTAGTCAAGTAGCTACACCATTACTTTAATTATGCCCTAGTAGCTCAGTTGGTAGAGCAGACGCCTTGTAAGCGTATAGGTCGGGAGTTCGAGTCTCTCCAGGGGCACCAATAAAACATGGTTCTAGTTATACGGTATACGTGTAGTTGTTCACCGTTACCTCGCTTATGGTATTCGACTGTAGTAACGCCATAGGTCAGGCGGCTTAAGTGTCCGTTTTCTACATCCGTGATGAACACCGATACCACGGAAGAGTATCGCCGTACCTGGTAAGCGGCACAACGTAACAACATAAAGTTTACACAATGCAGCATGAACTTTTTAGTGACTTACCTACATTGATACAGGATGGGCATTCAAAGACATGCTCAAAGTGTAGCAGGGAGTTACCCCTATCCTCGTTTAGTAGAGCAAGTGGTGGAAACTATCTTAGAACAGAATGTAAGCGATGTTCAAGAGAGCTATCAAGTGTACGTACAAAGCTAGGTAAGAACATTCCAAAGCCCAGCGCTGACTACCAATGTCCTATCTGTAACAAGAAAGCAGAAGATGTTGTAGGTCATGGCGGTAAAAGTGGTTCCGCTTGGGTATTGGATCATAACCACGAAACAAACAGCTACAGAGGATGGCTATGTCACAAGTGTAACAGGGGCTTAGGCTCATTTAACGATAACACAGAAACCCTTCAAAGAGCGATTAAATATTTGTATGGCACGTAACAAGCCCAAAATTACGCGACCTCAACGTGGTAAGCAACAGCAGCCACAAAGACCACAACGCAGCCGCTACTCTAATGCAGAAGCAGAGAGCACTGCACGTGTTGTAAACCTTACACCAAAGAATGATAACCAAGGTAGAATGATTAAAGCTATGCGTAGTAGCTCACAGGTTATTGTGACAGGCTATGCTGGTACTGGTAAGACCTACCTAGCAGCAACAGAAGCAGCTAATCTGTATCTACAGCGTAAGATTAAACGCATTGTAGTACTGAGGCCTGCTGTAGCTGTAGGTAAAGACCCAGGAGCATTGCCAGGAGACTTGGCTGAGAAGAATGCACCGTGGGCTGCACCAGTTATTGATGTGCTCATTGAGCAGCTTGGCAATGGTGTAGTAGAGTCTGGACTAAAGAATGGCAACATCTTAGCTCAGCCTATTGCTACAGCTAGAGGTAAGACACTAGCTAACGCCTTTATCATCATTGATGAAGCACAGAACCTAACCATTGAAGAGCTTAAGCTACTCACTACACGTGTTGGTGAAGGCTCTCGCTTAGTTATCAATGGTGACATTAAGCAGACTGACTTGCGTGGTAAGACACACAGTGGTCTAGCTAAGTGCGTACAGATGGCTACTAAGTATAACATGGGTATTCCAATCATCGACTTCGGTATTGACGACATTGTTCGTAGTGATATCTGTAAGCAATGGATTATCGCTTTTGACGCTGAGGGACTATAATGACACCATTTGAAGCTGGCCAACAAGGCTTTGTTAAGACACACCGTAACAACAATAGATACGGTACACCTGAATACAAGGCATGGATTGCTGCTAAGTTCGTAGCTACTAACCCATACAAAGAAGGTACGCAAGCGTATCGTGAGTGGGAACGTGGCTTTAATGTTTCATACAAATACAATAAGGACTACATGAATGCCAACTAAAGATATTACGAATGCTCTATTTATGGATGCACTAGCGGAAGCACTAGACCCAATTGCTGAGTTTCTGCAGGATGGCTTGCATGATTCACATGAACGTAGGAATGCTATTACTAAATTCTCTGAACTACAGTTTTGGGTAGGTGAGTGCATTGATAACTACGGTGTTAAGACTACCTAGATAAAAAGAAACCCCGCTACAATAAAGTAAAGCCCCCTAAGGATATTCCTAGGGGGCTTTTTTCACTTTACTTCCCAGTCCCTGTTTAACCAAGTCTTAAGTCTGTGACAGTTAGCGCACAGTGTTTGTAGATTTGTCTTATCATTATTACTATGCACACCGTCTATGTGGTCTACATCAAGTTGGCAGGTGTGTACCGCTACAAAACCACAACATTCGCACGTATCTTTTTTGTACTTTTTATACACGTGATTTTTGTTTCTTTTTGCAGCAGATTCTTTTGTCCACTTATTTTTATACCCAGTCCTCTTCCTACTAGCGTATGTTTGACAATTGTGTGTGCAGTATTTCTTGTCTGACCTATTTGGCACGAAGCTTTCGCTACAGTGCTCACATAATCTAGCGGGGTATTGTTTTGCCATATAATATCCTAGGATTGCTGTGCGGGGTTTTTGCTTAATCTGCTTTTAGATAGTCAGCTTTAGTTTCAAGGTATGTTTTTAGAATATCAAGTTGATCTGGTGTCAAGTCGTATACTTCTTTATCACCAAAGCTATCCCTAAACATAGACATTGCCTCCTGTACACTTTTCTTATTAAACTTAGTAGTGATATCAAACAAGGAAGCTACGTGCTGGTCTTCAACAACAATGCTGCCACGGAGAGCTTCAAGCGCCTCTTTCTTAGATGCAGCCAAGGCTCTATTAACCATAGCCTGTTTCTTATCTAGGGGTGCCTCTTTGAATGTCTTACTAGAGTCAAGCAGCCTCATGTTATACTCTAGGATAGGAGCCATAACTTCATTTACAGCATTATTTGCCTCTGGTACCGGTGAGTATACGTCTGCTTTATACAACTCCTTGCCTACTTGTGTTAGTACTTTCTCTGTAGTAGTCAGAGGTGGAAGCGTTCTACGACCAATTACTTGCGTTGGCTGTAGATCAATAGGACCAGAACGTACTGCAGTTCTCTTCCCTGGGGGTACACCCATAGCAGTTCCTGTAGCTGCCTCAGATATTACTGCAAAGATTTGATCTACGTAACGGATGCTATTGTTTAGTGCTTGTATACCCTGCTTACGATCTGGACCTTCGTAGTCTTCGCCACGATAGATAGCCGCAGCATAGTTAACTGGATCAATAGGACGCATCATACCGCTTACATAGCCAAGACCAAACGTCTCATACATAGCAGCCATAGACTTCTTGAGGTACATGGACGATTCATCTGGATTGTTAATTGCATCTAGGATAGCTTGAGTAGAACCAATCAAACCCTTTTCTTGGTCTGAAAGCTGTCGTGTCATTTGTCCTGGCCCAAGTGCAACAGCCATATCTGCTTTAAGTTCTTCTGGCATCTCTTCATCAGATATCCAGTAGTGGAATATAGCAGCACCAGCACGGAGGAAGTTCTCTGGATATTCGTATTGTCTATTTACGATATTACCCTCGTCGTCGAAGTCTTGGTTATACTTCAAACCTGCTGCAATGTTATGTGCATACTTACCTGCAAGAGTGTACATAAGGGTAAGACCCACTACACCACGAGAGATAAGCTCTGCTGTGTCTCTGCTATTATGGTTAACTAGGTTAGCACCGCCGAAGATACCCTTCTTAGCACCATTAGCCGCCATAGTGATAACTCTAGCAGCACCACCTACACCAGTATAATCAGACATAACACGAATGGTGTTGTTGAAGAACCTGCCGAAGGGAATAACAGTACCAACAAAAGGAACTCTGCTAAGGCTCTCAATGAATGCACCCGCTTTTTCTAGTGGGTTAGCATCCTTACCAGACTTAGATGGCAAAGACATAACCATACGCATAGCATCTTCATAAGAGTTAGACATAACATCTAGGTAGTCTTGTGTCTGCATCTTAGCCAGTAGATCAGGCCTATTGTAGAACTCAGTTAGGCCTACATCAGCACCGAACTTAAGACGTAGATTCTTATCAAGAGCAGGTACAAAAGCCATAGACTTAGTATAGCCGTCAAGAGCTTTACCTAGCCAGATAGTTTGTGCTGCATCTACCATCTTATCGCCCATCTTAAGGAACTTTGTATCCTCAAGCTTAAAGCCAAACTGTTTATAGAAGTCTTCACCTAGAGCAGCCTGATCCGCACCAGATACTTGGTTACGCATCATCTTGTTAAGCAGGTCTGGGTGTGCAGCAAGAATACCGTCAAAGGCTTCTTTAGTAGTTGCGGGGTTCAGGTATGTAGTCTGCTTAAATACAAGTGCTTTACGGATAGCTTTACCCTGCTCTTTCTGTGATGCAGAGAAGAAGCCAAGCCCAGAGTGTAGGGTAGCTCTAACTAGATCAGAGATATCATCCATAGCAGCCATAGCCACGTGACCCTTAGCGTTCATCATAGACGTTGCAGGGTGTGCTGTGACGGCACGAAGGAATAGGTTTTGAATGTAGCCCATCTTGTTCCACGCACCAGTAGCTGCAGAGGGAATAAATTTAGGCTGGCTAAGCAATGCACCAGCAGTAGGCGTAACATAATCATTAGATAGCTTACGGATTTGAGATGCGACATTCAGACCCTGACCATAAGACTTAAACTTCTTAGCAATCATATCACCAAACTGTCCTGGGGATAGGTCTTTGTAGTTAGCCACAGAAGCACCGAGGTTATTAACAAAAGAGTCCTGCATCTGCTTATGGTAGTCTGCTGGAAGCTGGCGAATTACGTTACTGATGAAGTCCATAACACCATCATCTGTATCTTTCTTTGCTGGAATAGTAACACCAGCAGAAACAAGCGATTCTGCAAGGCCAGTTATGCCATTCTCTTTATTACCAAGGAGCACGTACTTCCAGAAGTCAGTATCATCAGTAAGATCACCGAAGTTACCTGTACCCATCTTAGCGCCACCACGTGCAGCTTTCTTCTCCCATGTAGAGGTCATCTTGAGGGGGTCGGATATAAGCGTAGTAAGAGCAAAGTCAAGGTTAACAGCGATATTCTTAGCAGCTACCTTAGCAGCAGCCTTTGGTGTAGATGGGCCAGCAGCTTTAGCAGCATTAACCTTATCAAGGATGTCAACAGGTACGTCAAGATTTACAGCTTTAGTAGCTTTAGAGATACCAGACATAGCACCTTGAATCATGCCGCCACCAAGAGCACCAAGAGCAGTCAAACCACTCTGGAATGCACTATAATCCTCTTGTGCTCCTGTATCAATCATGCCACTCTGGTACGCATAGTCTACGCCCAGCGCTGTAGCAGTATCCAAGGCGGTAGTAGCAATAAGCTTATTCGTTGCCTCCTTCTTTAGGACACCAGAAGATGCAGCAGCAGTCATAGACTTACGAAAAGCCATGTTAGATGCAGCAGCAGCCTCAGCTTGTACCACCTTAGCAGAAGCTTTACGTGCAACAGCCTTCTTTGTGGCCTCCGTAGCGGCCTTAGTAGCAATAGCTTTAGCTGCTGCACCAGCCCCCTTAGTACCAAAGCGAGTAGCAATACCTGCGCCACCAAGAATAACAGCTAAGTTAGTTGGGTCAACGATAGTGGAATATGCATAATCGTACAGACCGTCAAAGGTATCACCCCAGCTAGCTTGCTCACCAAAGATGCTACCCATGCTATCAAATAGCTTATAGGCATCACCAGCAATAGCTTTATCTTCATCCGAAGCACCGCTAAGATCGTAGACCTCATTCAGAACAGTCATGGAGTTACCAGCAGACCAAGAGCGCATACGGTTAATGTACTTATCTGCTACCTCTTGGTTAGTGAGACCGTCTACAGCTTCACCAGCATACAGCTTGAGGTATTTACGCATAGTGCCTTGGTACGCCTCATTCTTGTACAGATCAGCTACAGCAAGTGGTTTCTGTTGCTCTTGTGAAAGATTAGTAGAAGCCTCAGATTTAGACATGGTAGATACAGCAGCAGGAGCACTAACTAACCGCTGAAACTCCGTCATAGGCTTATCCACAGCAACAGGTGCAGTTGGCTCCACTGTAGTGGCAGTGGTAGTGTCAGCAATTGGTTCTTTGATTGTGTGTGTAGTAGGAGATACACGTTCTACCGTGTACTCCTCTACTGGTACGTCCTCACCAAGAACTAGGCGTTGAAAGATGCTCTTCTTTGTATCGGTCATTGTTAGTTCCAGTTATTATTTGTTCAAGAAACTAGTGTAGTAGCTCTCAAGTTCAGGTGGAATGAATGATTTATCAAACACTGTTGCATACTCTAGTAGAATAGGTCCAAGCTTATCATTTGCAATCAGTACATCTTTATTGTTATTGATTAGATCAAGCGCAGCATAGGGTCCGTCAACACTCTCTTGTAGGAATGTCTTAGTTCCCATAATAGCTTGTGCTCTGTCCACTACAGCACTGTTAGTACGGAGTGTGGGGTTATTAGCAACCTCATATCCAGCCATACCAGGGTTGTTGAGTGCATCGTATACAGCCTTAACACCGAAGTTCTTCATCAGTAGTGAGGGGTTATTCTTAGAGGCCTGTTCTATTGCAATAGTTAGCTCAGCTTTTGCTTCACTAGCCGCCATTTTTGCTGCACTACTCTGTGTTTCATCAAGAGTAATTTTAGATAGCCTATTAAGCCTGTCTTGTGCGTCAGACATCATTGTATTGTTTACAGTATCAACAACCACTTTGATCTGCTCTGGTTTCTGTGTAGTGGACTTATTAGCAGCACCAGCAAACATAACAGCAAAATCACCTGTAGTAGTACTACCATCAGTACCCTTTACTGTAGTAGCAACATCTGTTGTGATGCCACCCGCACCTACGGTAGCACGGAGTTTTGCTACTTGATCCTTTGTTAGACCCTCTACATTAGAAAGAAGGGAGTTAAGTTTAATGAGACCCCTATCTGATCCATCAAGGTAAGGACTCAAATCCTCGCTACTAAATCCATGGTCCAGCAATAGTCCTGCAGTAGTTGCTGCATCCGCTACCTTCTTATCTCTAGCAGCTTTTGTTTCTATAGTGTATCTAGCGGAAACCATATCAAGATCGTGCTGAGTGCTACGTGCCCAATCTTTATCTTTCTGCTCAAGCTCTTTGGCCAAGAGTTCGTCTTCACGGGTTCTCTTGTCCTTCTCACGCATAATGTTAGTTGCTTCACCAAAGAAGCCTGCTGCAAACCCTGCGTTCATTACATAGCTCCTTTACGTGCCATTAGGCCACTCTTAACTGGTGGCATAGGCTCCTGAGGCACTGCATCTACTGCAATCTCTTGCATAGGGGCTTCTGCAGTATCCTTAGGTGTAGCATCAGTAAGACTATCTGTAACTTCACCAATAAACTCTGCCCCAGGATCATTGGGCTTAAGTGACTCAAGGCGCTTCTTCATCAGATAGCTAAGCTTAGCTTCTTCTTTGGCTCTAGCTGCAGGCTCATTAGCAAAGCCTTCAATGTAATCAATCTTAGCTTTCTTAGCTGCAGTGATGATAAACTCATGCAGTACAGGAGCAACGATAAGACCAACATCTACAGAGTACAAGCCATTCATCGTAGACACCGTGTTCAGTGTATTAACAAGAGCCTTAACTGGAAAGCCAGACTCAAGTGCAAATAGAAGATCGTCCATAACGTCCGGCTTAGTCATACGCTTGGTATGAAACTTAATAGCCTCTTCTGGGTCTTCCATTTTAGGTGGCTGTTCCCAAGGAGCATTGCCAGGTTCAATGGTAAGTGATTGGCCTGGAATTGGTGCTGTAAAGTTCATTCTTATCTCTCGCTATTGCTATATCTATTGTAGCCATTTTGGAACTTAGTTAGGTACTCAGAGCCTGTCATGTAGCCATCACTCTTTTCACCAGACTTAGCTACAGGCTGTCCTGTAAACCACACAGATACGGCATCTTCAAGTGTACCATGCTTCTGCTTAGCTTTTTCCATACGGTGTAGGAATAGTGCATCCTGCATTTCAGGGCTATTCATAAACTGTTCTTCGGTTACTACTTTACCAAACGCATCTTTACTCCACTCTTCAAGATTTCCTGGCATTACCTGATAGGCACCCATAGCTCTCTCGCCAGCATACTGACCGCTCTTCATTAGGGGTCCACGAGCAGAGTAGTCACCGCCACTACTTTCGATGTCTTTAATGGCCTGTATTAGAGCTTTTGTATTAGTCTTACCACCATCAAGCCAACGTCCAGGCTCTATACTAACGGTATCACTAAGGCTCTCTACAGTATTGACAGACTCTGGTGGGGGAGTATACCCATCATCTACTCCACGGAATGCAGAGATATAACGTGTAGCAAGATCACTCTTAGTTGTAGAGTATTCAGAGTTGTCCGCCAGCTTTAGTCCTGTGTCAGCAGCAGCACGAAGTCTCTCTTTTGTATTTTCGGCAGTACGTGCAGCAATTCCTCTACGTCTGCCTGATTCACCCGCAGTAGCTGCTGGATTTGGACCAACAGATTGCAGAATACTATCTGCCATAGAGGATGCTTCTTGATAATATGTATCATATGACATTAGTTTAATGGTCCTTTATTAAAGTATCTTAAATAGGCCTTCAATAGCACGTGCAGCAAATGCACCTTTGGCTGTATCTGCCGCAAGCTTAGATTCTTGAGCAGCGGTTAGCTGAGCCATTGCCACATTAGCGGCACGATCAGCCGCATTCTCAGAACTCTGAAAAGCAAATGCCATGACATCACGTTCACGCTGCCACAGATTAGCCATAGCCTGCGTTGTCATACCAGTTGCAGATTGTGCATCTTGCATATTAGCCTGTTGCTGTGCTGCAGTATTAGTGGTAGCAATCTGTTGACGCCACTGTGCGTTAGCCTGAGAGATAACTAGAGTGTTAGTAGCCTCAAATTGATCTCTTTGGTTCTGTACCTCAGCATTAAACTTAAGGATAGTATTTTCTTGATCCGTAGCAAACTGAGTCATAGCGTTACTTTGGGTAACATTAAACTGTTGTGTCTGAGAAGTCAAGCCATCATAGAACTGTTTTACTTGATTTTCGGAAGAAGCGTTAAACTGTTTGGCAGCATTCTCAGCAGCAGCGTCAGTAAACATGGAGTTGATCATAGCCTGAGACTTAAACAGTGTAGTTTGCTGTTCATTGTTCAGGTTAGTCATGTCCATCTGCAAGAAGGATTGTGCATTCTGTACTGCAGCTTGTTGACGGTTATTGAGGTTAGTAAGATCAAGCTGAGACATAGCTGCAACATCAGCCATAATCTTAGCATTTCTGGCGCTGAGGTTATTAAGATCAACAGACTGTGCAAGCTGAGCATTCTCAAGTGCAATCTGAGTCTCAGCAGTAAAGTTCATATTGGCAATGTCACTGATCTTAGCAGCATTAGTAACACGAGTTTGGAAAGCTTGGTCAAAGTCTTGCTTAAGGAAGTCTGCCCTCATTTGTGCAGATACAAGCGTAGACTGTTGACGATTGCTTAGGTTCTGTGCTTCAAAGCTAGCACGAGTCTGTGCATCAATTTGTGCAATAGGCAGAGCAGATTCCATAGCAGCTTGGATAACAGCTTGACCAGCAATAGAAGAAGCACCAAGACCACGCTGTACAAGCATAGCATTAGCAGCCCGCATAGCACCCGCAGCCCAAGCAGGAGTAGCGCCATTGTCAAAGTCAGACATCAAGCCTTCAAGTTGACCTGCTACAGTAGCTTGTTTAGAGGGAAGAGCCTCTGCAGCTACAATCTGAGTAGCCTCATTAACCTTAGCCATATCAACAGCAGAGCCAGAGACAGCTTCACCAGCCTGTAGAGCACGTGCTGCAGGAGCCTGTACTGTTTGGGCTTTAGCAATCTGTGCAGCGTCTACACCAAGCTGTGTTAGGTTGGCTGGGTCCATAGATGCAGCATTTACTTGAGCTTTATCCGTTACAGTACCCTGTGCCGCTTTAGTTGCATCAACAACACCCTGTGTACCAGTTTGCGTCATAGTAGTATCGACTTTAGCAGCAGTAGCGGCAGTAGGAGTTGCAGCTTGAGCAGTCTGACCAATGTTAGCTGGGGTTACAATATTAGCTGGGGTAGCTACTTTACCTGCATTAGGATCAATAGTTTGTGCAGCATCTTCTTTTACAGTTGCAGCGGTAGTTGGGGTAATAAGTGCAGAAGGATTAGTATAGGCATTAACAGCCATATCCTGCGTACCAGCTTTAAGTGCTGCAGCCTTCTCAGCTTCTGTTTGCACTACACCACCATCAGCCATAGCCATGCCCTGTGTTGCAGGTGGCATAGCTTTAAAGGCAGGCTTACCATCAATCATGCGCTGGGCTGTTTGTGCATATGTACCCATCTTAGCTGCAGCGGCTGGATTAGCGGATAGAAACTGATCCATTTGTTTAGAGTCTGGGGAGCCAGTATAGCCTAGCTTCCCAAGTAGTGTAGCAGTTTGTTGTGGAGTAAATCCGCTAAATTTCTTAGCCATTAGTTATACCTTTATTTACGTAGTGCAGTTTCAATACTGTCAAGCTTTGAAAAGATAGCACGGAGATTATCCCGCAGCTCTTTATTCTCACGATCATGCGCCTGCTTATTAGCTTCGATCTGATTCTGTATAACTGCTAGCGTCACATGATGTTCCTGCTGTTTGTTATGCATTAGCCAGATAAAGGCTGCAAGCGGGGCCACTACCCATTTTAGTGCTAAGTCAAGTAGTTCCATTTAGTAGCCCCTAAGGTTGTACAGGCCAGGCCACATCCAACGGGAAGCCAGCCTGAGCAGTCACATCCCGCAATGCCTGACGATACACAGCCCACGCAGCTTGGTCTACAGGTGCATCTGCAACCTGCGTCCAGTCACATGCTGCAAGCAGTGCGTTACGCTCTGCACGGACCTGCTCTGCCGTGGGTGCTGGCTCAACGTAGGGTGCAATCTCAATACCCTGTTCAAGGATAGCCGCATAGTGACGGTTGCCAGCGTCAGCGGGGATTGACATCTGGACGCCATCGACCAGTGCGTTGATGCTACCCGTGGCGGTGAATTGTGCGTTTAGGATATTCATGTTCATGGCTTATAACTCCGCATCTGTTGTGTATCCAAAGTTCCATCTTGCACGGGAACCCGTCCCAACGTCAGCGGACTTGCTGATCTCAAAGTGGGCCGCGTCTGTATTGGCGAAGGCAACAATCCCAGAAGATACGTTTACGTTGCTCCCAAATACGTTCTGGTTGTTAATAGAAACCGATGGAGAAACACGTTTTGCAACCTTATACGGCACGGTCACACCCATCCGATAGTTAAGGTGGTCAATCTCAATACCACCCGTGCCAACCTCATAATACCGCTGACACAGCGCCAGTTCTGTCCCCACGGGCCTGCGCTCAAACGGTGTGGCGACGGAGCCTGCTTCGAGTTGGACTTGTGCGATGTAGATACTGTCACTGTTCAAGTTGGACCCAAAAGCGCCTTCCTTGATGTCAAAGGTTAGTTCCAGCCTTGAGTTCGCCCCGATGGTCTTTCCTGCAATAGAAGGGATGCTGACAGTAGCAGTAAACTTTTGCCAAGAAGTCGTCAGAGAAACGGGAGATGCGTTGGTGTCTACGTTAGCGGACCCGGCGAAGACTTGGGAGAAGCGTAGCCGAATGGCGCGTGTTGCTGATGCCTTGGCGTAAAATGAGACCGTTACTGTCTGACCCGCAAACGTGCGAACGTCCTCAATTTTCTGGCTCACGTTCCCAGCAGTCATCGTATAAGACGACCCCCGTATGCGGTAAAAGTAAGTAGGCTCGTTAGGCACATCTGTCTGCCCAACTGTGAACGCTTGACGGGATTGCGTCACTGTTCCAGAAGGACCTGTCACGTTGTGAACCCACCGATCAGCCAGATAGTCACTCCCAGAAAGACTCGTCCCCCGCTGCCAGATGTCAAAATTCCCGTTGATGATGGCGTTGCGACCTACAAATTGCTGAACCGCGTTAAGTTGGGAGGTAGTGGTGGTTACACCGTCAAGAATGTTAATCTCTGTTGCCGTTGCCGTAAGACCCAGATTCGTCAAGGCACCAGCAGCGGTAGATGCACCAGTACCACCATCAGCAATAGCCAAGTCTGTAATACCTGTAATAGTACCGCCAGTAATAGTTGCAGCACCTGTATGTGTACCAGCCGTGTTACCAGTTACATTACCGGTTACGTTACCAGTTACATTACCTGCAAGATTGCCAGAGAAGCCACCAGTGGTATGAATTACATTACCTGCAGAGGTCCAGCGATCATTAGCTTCATCCCATAGCCACGACACATTAGCAGAAGTACCACGCTCAATCTCAATGCCAGCACTCTGTGATGGAACACCAACTTCATCAGAGTTAAGCGTAACGATGCTATCAGCAATGTTTACCGTGTTACTATTCACTGTAGTAGTAGTACCGTTAACAATCAAGTCACCTCCGATGATAGCAGTACCTACAGTAGTGAGTGTACCAGGGAGTGTTACAGCAGAGGGCAAGCTAAGCACAGGGCTAACGCCTTCACCTACACCAGAAGTTACAGTGATTTGATTGGCAGTACCGCTAACACCAGCTACATAGTTACCCGTAGTGTCAGTACCTAGTGCTACAGAGTTTGGCTGTACAGTGGTTACGATGTTTACGTTAGCGGAGCCATCAAAGGACACAGAACCAGTAACGTCGCCACTCAAAGATACAGTACGTGCAGTTGCAAGCTTAGTAGCAGTAGAAGCGTTACCATTTACAGCACCTGTAAGGTTACCAGTGATACCAGTAGTAGAGCTAATGGATGTGAAGGCACCCGTAGATGGAGTAGTTGCACCGATAGGGGTAGCATTGAGAGAACCGCCAGTAATGGTAGCATTAGATGAGATAATAGCAGCACTAACAGATGTTGCGGCTACCGTAGTGAAGGTTGCAGCAGCAGGGGTAGTTGCACCAATAGTAGTACCATCTACTGCACCACCGTTAATGTCTACAGTAGCAAAAGTAGAAGTGCCGCTGGAGGTTACATTACCCGTAATACCAGCAGTAGAGGATACAGTGGTGAAGCTTGCGGCGGCAGGGGTAGTAGCACCAATAACAGTAGCGTCAATAGTGCCAGCATTAATGTCTGCGGTGTCCGCTGCAAGGCTGTCTATGTTTGCAGTACCATCAATCCATAAATCTTTATATTGCAGCGATGGTGTACCGAGGTCAACAACATTGGTAGTCTTTGGGTACAACTGAGAAGAAGTAACGATTACATCTTGTACTGGACCAAGCTTTGTGATAGGGGCACCGCTACCCGATGTCCCGTCATGCGTGTGGCCTGTGCTAGCATTGAAGGCACTTTGTACAGCGTTAAACTCGTTATCCAAGTCGTCAGCATTTGCTACTTTATTGTTTGCGATGTTATCTGCTGTATCAGCACGAGAGTAACCTGTCATTCTATTACCTTATTGTCTATCATTAGGCATAAACTCGATAATAGCAGCATCGAGTGTGTGGGATGGATTTGTTGAGTTGTCATCAAAGCGGATAGCAAATGTCTTGCCTGCACCAACTAGTTGTGTTACGTATACCTTATCCAGATCACCGCCGAAGGTGAAGTTACCCCAAGTAACACCAGGAGCACCCCATAGTGCTGTACCGCCACTAGTACCTATGATATCAAAAGTTGGTGGCTGGATAACTGTAGCATTGTTGATTCTGTTGAAGTCAAACTTAATTCCGCACTGTACATTAAATGTTCCAGTAGGACTTACGTAAAGCGTCATCTTGTATAGTGTTTTACGAATTTGTGGATCGGTAATAGGCATATAAGGAGATTCATAGATGGCGTTTATATTAGCACCGTCTAGGCTATTTCCACTTTCCATTGTGTACACATAACCGTCATCATTGGCAAAGTATATGGCCTCACCTGACGCGGAATACTTACTATCTACTGCATGTACCTTGAAGCCTTTAAGTGTGGACCACTCAATACGAGAGGCACCCTGATCACTAAACTTAGTTGCAAGCAACCCTCTATGGTTCTTTGGTGTATCGGATGGTATATAGGCAAACAGTCTATACTGAGCTTTACCACGAATGACCATACTTGTATAGGTATCTGTTGAATCAATGACAATCCTGGCATCCTTTTCGATGGGACTAGATGCAATCTCAAGAGCAAAGTCGTCGATACGATTTGTTGCACTAAGAAGCCTAAGACCATCTGGAGCCAGATAAATTATGTCGCCACCAATCTCTTGGATAGTGTCTCCATCAATACAACCAATATCTTCTGTAATAGGCTGCAGAACAAAGTCAGCAATGCTGTTACCCGTTAGCTGTAATACTTTATTACGAGCAAATACAATAAGTACTTCACGAAAGACTGCCATACCAGTTATAGTATGACCAATATCAATTACACCAGAACCATTGGCTGGGGTGAAGTCTGTATCAGAGTATGGAGCAGTAAATGTTAGCTGTGTACCCTTAGCATAAAAGATGTGATTCTTGAATGAGCGAACATACTTTGCACCTTGTACAGTAGCAGGGGCGGTTGTAATAAAGGTTAGGGTATTTGCTGTATCATTATAGATTGCTGGATAGTTTACGCCATCTACAAAAGCAACCTTATGAGTACTACCAAAGTTATACTCTGCTGTTGAAATCTTATTGCCTGGATTAGCTGCTGCACCAATAGATGTCCATACTGTACCTGTACCGATGTAATACTCTGTATTAGCACCGTTGTTGCGGGCAGCGATAACCTCACCAGCATTTAGATACTTGATTCCTTGAATATCACCTATACCTGGAATTATTGTTTCACTAAACTTAGTATAGCCTAGAACTTTGCGATAACCACCCTCACGAGCAGGTTCGTAGTTCTGCAAGACAGTTGCTGATCCTACTTTATTAATACCCTGCTGCAGAGGGCTTAGGTTACTTACTAGACCCCCCTTAAACTCAATGGGGAATGTTTGCCAAGCTGTAGGCATTATCTAATCCTTGTGTTGGAACCACGATTACCATTGCGATCAATTACAGTAGTACGCACATAGTCAGTACGATTGATAAAGATTGAGCGCATCTGTTTAATGCCATTCATAAACTTATCTTGCGTAGAAGCCGCATCCTGAGAGTTACCACGGAAAAGGTACGCATAGTGCATAGCTCCATCTACGATAATACTACGAAATACTTCTGGAATAGTTGGTACATCGTTATGTAGAATCATGTCAAATGGAAGTCTGTAGTACTCATAAACCAACTCATAGTCTTTATCTGGCGTTGGTACTAGGGTAAATTCCATGTTAGGAGTACGAGCTACAAGTTTTGGAACACCACTGTTTGCGTTAGTGTAGTTATACTCTGAGTCTATGTATTTGTCAAGATAATCTTCGTATTGAAGCACATTTAAATGCGATGTTTCATTACCAAGAGCTACATCCTTCTTAATACGGAAAGTGTTCATATCTACTGTTTTAACATCGGACGGGAATGTATAACGGGATGTGCCAGCAAGCAGAAACTCTTCTTGAGTAACGTGATTAAAGGGCCACTCATAAGCCTGATAGTTAATCTGACGAATAGCAGCGTTAACAGCCTCTTTAGCAGAAGCATAGAAGCCAGAGGCAGTAGCAAAGTTACTTGTGCTAAGCTCTACTTCATTAAGCCTACGATTAACATCATTTACTAGGCCAAGAAAGTCGTATGCCATGTTAGCGCTCCTTAATCATAAGTGTAACAGTGCGTTCTACTGTCATACCTCTACTTGTAGTAATCTGGCAATACATCTTGTATCTAGCGTTATTAGTACCACCGCTGAGTGTGATGGTAGATACAGTGTCACTACTATTGTCATCAACATTAATGATGCCGTTAATACTCAGAGGTGAGACAAGTGGCTGCTTGACTCCATCTGAATCATCAACGTACCAAGTAGATGATGTAATAGTTTCACCATCGTACAGAAAACGAGACCAGTCGATGCTATAGTCTAGTGTTTCATCTTTATCTTTGTTTGGCCACTTATAGCTCATAACACCCTCGTATTTCTATTTATAGTTTTATGTAGTGCTCTCATACTACAGCAGCTACGCTAATAGTACGAGATTCACCAAGTACATGTGGCATTGTTTTAATGTTAACAATACCTTTAGGTATAAAGATAGCCCTACTCTCACTAAGTACAATGTACGTACGCTTTACCGCATAGTCTGGGTTAAACGGACCCTTAATATGTGTATACGAGACTTCAACTTCTGGCGTAGCTACTGTTACAGAGTTAGCTGTAGCTATAATGTTAATAATAGAGTCTACAGAGGTAATTTGTGCAGCACCAGTATTAATATTACTTCTACCAAGTACTACATTAGGAACTACATCAACGCTGCCTACAGATACTACACCAAGCGTAATTGGGGTAGTGAATAGGTAGCATATTATAGTCGCATCTGTCGATGTTACACTAGTAGTATCTGCTATAATATTAGTGGATTCTAGTATATATGTAAGGACAGCAGATGCGTTACTTACAATAGATGGCACAGAAACAATAGTTGTTGATTGTAGTATGACATTAGGTACAACATCTACAGGGGCTACAACACATGCACCGCTGGTAATTTCGGCTGGAAGTAGGTTGTAGCTACCTGCCACTATTGTAGTGCCAACACTTGTAGCACCAGTAACAATCTCTGAATAATTAAATACGCAGTTAAATACCGTGTCTACTTGTGTTATCTCAGTGTTATCTACAGTTATGTCCGTAGATGCTGTTATAACATTCTGTACAACGTCAGAGGAGGCTACACTAAAACTACCAGAAGTTATAGCAATAGTGCTCAGGTTATAGATATATGCTACAGTAGGAGTAGTTACTACTGGTGCTGCAGAAGATATAGAGGATGATACAATTTTATCTATATTTAAGTCATTGGCGGTAATCGCACTATCATCACCAAGCGGAGCGGAGGCGAGTGGGGAAAAGCCAAGCATGTGTTACCTCAAGGTTTGGTGGGCCAGATGACCGAGTAGGGGAAACCCTCTTGCTCCGTTATATCACGAAGCGCCTGACGATACGATGCCCACTCAGGTGTCATGGTGTTGTCGCTCAAGGCCATCCAGTCGGTTGCTGACAGAAGACGCTCACGTTGGTTGCGGACATCTGATGCCTGTCTGTCGTATTCACCATCTACCCATTCGGCCTCTCTAAGATTTAACGCCGCTACTTCAGCTTCGTTTAACTGCACCATACTTCCGTTGACTATTTTGTAATTTGTCATTTGGCTACTCCGTAAAGTGATGCACTGCCATTAACGAAACTTCCTAGCAACTGGATTGAATTATTGCCTTGCTGCCCCCAGTAGCCACCATAATTTTGAACGATTGAGTTACCGCTGCTGCCAAACGCATTTACGGACTGCCCAAAAGTTGCTCGACGGTAATTTGCAGTGCTAGTCCTAGCTAAATCAATTATAAGAACGTAACCAAAAACCCCATACTTACCCGAAGAAGTGTTAATATTAAACTCGCTTATTCCAGTTGAACTGGTTAAATTTTTGTAATTAAGTCCATCATCATAGACGCCATCTATGCCGAAGCGCATGGTAACATTGCTGTAATTGGTTGATACATCTAGCATTAAAAAATATTGCGTGTATCCTGAAACCCCAGTAAACTCTATTGAACTAACCGAACTTGTGACCGTTGCTGTGCTAATTAAATTCCAAGCACCGCCACCACCGCCAACAGCAGCCCCATCAATCGCCAGGGAACCGCCCGTAGCAGAGATGTCATTGGTCTGATGATTGATGGTGACTGCCATTACACTGCAATGCTCCCTGCCATATCTTCCTGCGTCATAACCCAAGCGTAGCACTTGTCCATGAAGGATGCGCCGGATGATGCCTCAATCTCAGTCAGGTCAGCATGGTAGCGGCGGAAGTCCACCTCGCGGGTGTCATCGTTAGGCGTAGCAGTGGCGTAGCCAGCGACATCAATCATCACGGTGAACTTAGGGCCACCCTCACGCATACGGGAGATGCTCCCAGTCACGATACGGAAGTAAGCGCCAGCAAAGGGTGTGCCGTATTGGCTTGTCTCAAGGTTTAACTGAATAGCCATGTTGGCCTCCTTTAAATGTAGATGACTTCTGATGTGTCTAGGTTGCAAACCCACCGAATGTTAGTAGCTGCTGCTCCCGTGACTTCAACTTTCAAGCCACCAAGAGTTGTGTCAGCACTCAGAGTTACGCCGCCCCATGCAGGCGTGTTGTCGATAACAGTTATTGCTGAGTTGATTAAGCTGGTTGTTGCAGCGCCAGTCCCCCTGACAAGCAAACCTTCAACTTTGAATGCAACAGCGTCTGTGCCAGAGGCGTTTTGCTGTCGCCCCACAATGAGGCCAGAAAAAGTTGCCGCAGAGGCGTCTGGAATTTGAAAGAAAGTTTGGCTTGCAGCAGCAGCACCACCAGATGTCATTTGCGTTAATGTTGCGTCTGTTGTAGCGCAACTTAAAATATAACGCCCAGCCTGAGAACCGCCAGAAACATTGAATTGGTCGGAACCTAGCATCAAGCTATAGTCTGCTCGACCCGAAACTCTGCGACCAAAAGCTGTTGTGTAATCTGAACTTATAGAATGATCTCGCCCACCACCTACAAAGTTATACCGCCCCGTGACAATGCTGTCATATCCCCCGACAATAACTGAGTAGTCATTTGTGGCTCTATTTGAATAACCACCGATCACAACGCAAAATTGGTCTGCTGCCTCTGGATTATCACCACCTATGGCAACTGAGTATTGTGTTCCTGTGGCCTCTGCACGATCCCCTATTGCGACAGCGTGAGTTGCAGATGCAATCGCCGAATTACCACACGCAAAACTGTTTGCTCCAGTCGCTTTTGCTAACTCACCAATCGCCACCGAGTTACCCCCAGTAGCGCCATAGCTTGAGGAGTTGTTGGCTATAGCTGCTGCGAAAGAGTTGTTGCCAGAGGCGTATGAGCCACCGATAGCAGTCGCACCGCCAGCAACGGCTTGAGAGCCAGCGCCACTTGCAGCCGCACCGATAGCTTGGGATATTGAAGTCGTAGCCGTTGCTGCATAACCTATAGCCAGCGAACCTCCACCAGACGCCGTTGTGTTTGTGCCGATAGCAAAGGAGTTGTTACCTGTCGCATCAGCCCCGCTGCCAATCGCCGCAGAGTTTGTTGCTGTTGCCGTTGGCGCAGTAGGTGTAACAGGGTTCTCAGCGTACAGTTCAAGAACAGGCGGAATATCCTCAGCCGTAGCCGACACATACACCACCGCAGAGCCTGTCAGGGCAATTACTGCCCCAGCATTGCTAGACTCACTTACAGTGCGTGTAAGGGTCGTCCCAGAGGCCGTGTAGGTGCCTGTGCCGATCTCCCAGTCAGTGCCATCCTCGATGACGTAGCGCACCACATCAGTGTCAACCACGCCAGCATCAGCAAACGACTGGTAGCCGTCAACCACACTTGCCAAGCTGATTGTGCCTGTGCCTGTGGTGGCCGTGGTCATCTTTGCGCGGTTGACGAGTTTGGTCATGTGATACTACCTTTATACAGGGTCTGGAATACGTACAGTGAAAGAGGTCATGGTAAAGGTGTTACCAGTATTTACAGACTGGGATGCGTTAAGATCACCCGTTGCAAGCAGTCTGGAATTAACGGTATCAACAATAGCGAAGTGAGTTGCAGTGCCTGTACCAGTAATAACACCATTGGTGACGGCAGTGGAGCTTACGGCACGACCATTAGGAGTGCCATTAACAGGAGCGCCAATACCTGGATAGTTTGCACCAGAAGCATTACCTAGAGCGTTAGTAGAAGTTGCGGAAGCATATGTAGTTGGTTCGAGAGAGCACAGATAGATAGCATTGGCCTCTACATCCAATTTGCTAAGTGCTGCGTCCAAAACGTAGTCGGAAATAGTTGCCATGTAAAGCTACCCTTTTTTTTTTATAAAGGGGCTACCACGAAAATGTAGTAACCCCCCATAAAATGTTAAAGGCTGCAGCAACCTTGTATCACTGCAGCCGTATTATTATGCCAAGTTGTACTTAGCGGTGGTGATAGCCTCAGGACGCAGAATTTTGCGGCCATACAGGTGCATACCACGGATGATGTCAGCAAACGAGTCTGGGTCACGATAGGTCTCAGTCTTGTTGATCTGCTCAGCAGTAGCAACAGCCGAATCGTGGCCAGCAACGATAACACCGAAGTCAGTGTTCTGGTTTGCGGTACCCGTGGTGCCTGGACCCGAACCAAACTTAGGCAGGTTGTTCGAGATGTACACGCGGAAGCCGTGGAAGTTCGTCAGAACCAGACCGTTACGCAGAGCGCCAGCATCACCGAAGTCAGCATTCAGGAAACGCGAATCTTCGTCACGCAGAACTTCCATCATAACTGGGTCGATAACCAACCAACGGCCAGCCGAGTCTACGTTCTTCTGGTCGAGCAAACGAGCCATACGCGAAACCAGCATAGCAGGCGAGATGTACTCGGAAGGCAGGGCGGTAGCACCTGGCAGACGGGCAGCAACAGGGATCGAGTGATCGCCAGCCGACAGCGTGGTGATGTTGCCGAACGAGCCTTTGATGAGCTTCATGCCAGCCAGCAGTTCGTCAGAACCAGCGGTTGCATCAGCTTTGGTGCCGTTGACAGTGGTGTTCAAGGTGTCAGCATTGGTGTGCAGTGCCGACTGAGTGTAGCCCGACAGGTAACCCAGAACTTCTTGGTCATACTGGTCAGCCAAGCGGTAAGCTGCACGGTTGGTAGCCAAGTCCATGAAGTTGACATGCGAGTGTGCTTCTTCAATGTCATCAACTTTGAATGCAAAGTAGTTCGACTTGTCAATAACCAGCGAGAAGTCATCGTCCTGCAGGTCTTGAGCAGCAATCGTGGTGCCACGAGCGTATGCCGATACCGAGATTTCAGGCTCTTTGATGATGCGAACGGTGTCACCTTGTGCGGCGATCTCACCGAAGTAGTCCGAGTTGGTCACAGCTTGTGCGACGGTCTTTTTACGGAATGCGAGTTGAACTTTCTTCGAGTAGATTACCGACGAAAAGTTACCATTTGGCAGGTTAGTCCAGCCTGCAGCAGATTGAAATGCCATTTTATATTCTCCTATAGATGGCTTATTTGTAATGTTACCAATATGTGCGAGGGTAGTGTTGTTAATGCACATATAGTAAAAAACGAATGTTCCATAGGTGAGAGGCCATTACATATTGGGTGTCGCTTTAGAGGATCAGTCTAATTGAGGCCAATTGCTTTGGGTAGTCTAACATCTGATATTCGTTGTAGTTGCACCCACTGAGGTTGGCGTTTTAAGCGGCCCAGCAAGTGCAAGTAGTATGCTTGTAGTTATACTTAACTAAATGTATTTGTCAAGTAGTAATTAACGTGCTCCACCAGAAAGATCGTAAATAAAGTTACCCGTGCGGATAGCTTCCATAATCTCATCTGCTTTAGCTTCGTATTCCTTCATGGACATCTTATTGACAGCGCTCTCTTTAATCTTTAGAGAAGCCCCATCCGAGTCCACATCAATGCGGCCCCGCTTAGTAATAACGGAAGATGCAGCATCTTTAGCTTTTTGTTTAGTTGCTTTAGCATCTTTACCAGTTTTAATTTTGTACAGGTCAATAACTTCAATAACTGCTTGAGCATCATCTTCATTCTCATAAACGGCATCCTGAGTACGCTTAGACTGCTTAGCAACCCAATCATGGAACTCATCGCTATCACGGATTTCGTCAAAGTCGCTGTGTTCGCTACGAATAGCAGCCTCAACTTTCTTACGCTCTACGTCTGCGGTAATAGCGTCAATACGGCTGAGTCGCTCTTCTGCGCCAGCGAATCTCTCAGAGGCTTTCTTCTCTGCAATAGCCTCTACAATAGCAGCAACGTCAGGGTACTCATCCATCCATGCACGGACATCTTCTTCGCTCTTTGGAGGTTTAACAGCAGCAGTGCCGCCTTCCATTTGAGCTTCAAGAGCCTTGACTTTCTCGGTCATAGCATTTAGGTGTACACGAAGATCGCCGTAGCGCTTCTTATACGTCTTCTCTTCTGGTGAAAGCTTTTCTTCTTTTTCAACAGCTTCTTGCTTTACTTCTTGCTCAGGTTGCTCTACTTCTTCCTCTTGGGGTTCAGTAGTTTCACCACGAGCAGCAGCTTCAAGCTGACGAAGCTCTTCTTCATCGCGTTCAATACGTTTTTGGTGGCTAGTAGTAGCACCAGAATTAACATATCCTGCAATATTACTTTTTTCAATTGTGCCAAAAGAGGCCATGTAGTTCTCCATTATGGGGCTTCTAAGCTAATACTCTCTTGCAGTAGCTTAGAAGGTCGCCTGGTTATAGTGTCATAATTAACACAGAGTGTCAAGCTTTATTTAGCTTTATTTGTCTTCATAAGTCCGCCACGAGCTTTACCACGAGTAGCTAAAGAAGTGCCTAGCTTATCGGCTGCAGCTTTTGACTGAGCCTGTTTTTGGCTAGCAGTCATAGCCTTCTGAGTAGCCCCACCAGCGGCAGTAGACTTACTTACGCTACCACCCGCCCATGTATCACTACGATCACTACCTTTATTTGCATAGGCTTGACCTTGTGCAAGTTGCTGTGGTGTCATAGCGGATGCAGTTTTAACGCCAGCACTAGTAGAAGGTACCCTAACTGTAGTTGGTACTGGATTTTTCTTTAAGTAGCCGGATGCTAATCCCGTACCAGGAGCAACTTTACCTATAATTGTTTTTGATCCAAAACCCATCTTATCAACAGTATCTTCAACTAACTTTTTCTCTTCACTCATGTCCCACCCATAGGCTTCTGCGACTTGAATCTTAGCTCTAGCTTCTGCAATTTGGGTTCCTGCACCTAGAGCACCACCAAGTCCCGCACCTATGCCGCCACCAACTAATGCACCACCAACCTTACCTACAGTGCCAGCAGTCTTGAGGCTATCTAGGTCTTTTATGACAGAAGCTTTTACTGCCTCTGGGGATGCGAAATCTTCTTTCTTGAGTCTGCTAGATGTTCCAGTAGAATCTACTGTACCACCAACACCAATCTTACCAGCGTAATCACCTGATTTATCTGGGTTGTTTGGCTGTGCTGCTTGTGGAGGAGTTGCGCTATACCCATCTGGAATTGGAATAGTTGGATTACCATTAGCGTCAAGTGGGATCACCACAGTTAAGCCCTGACTGTTATAGTACACTTTGCTTGAGGTAGGAGCCTGTGTGGCCGCTTGTTGTGGTGCTTGTGTACCGAATGCACTAAAGCCAATAGGCATAGATGCAGGATTAAAAGTAGAACGCTGTGCTGCAATCTCATCAGCAGTTGCTACACCACCTACAGCAAAGCCGGATTGTTGCATCTGAGCATCCATGCCCTCAGCATCATCCATAGCTTGAAGCTCCTCTACACTAAATGGCAGAGACTCTTCATCATCAGCTACAGGTTCACCACCAATACGCCCGTCCTTATTCATATCTTCAAGGCCACTTTTAGCCTTCTCACGGAGCTTCTCGAAGAATTGTACACCGAAGAACTTTACAACATCTGCAGGTATAACGTATTCACCATCAGATAGTTTAGCGTCGATAGTGTCACGCACTTCAATAGGATTCGATCCAGCAGGAACTTCGTTGCCGCTTACTGGATCAACTGTAGCTCCATCAGTCTTGAGACCGCCTTCTGCCATTAGTGTATTCATCTGATTATCCATCTGTTTTACAACACCGCCATCAGCGAAACCAACAGCTTTCATTAGGCTACTAAAAAGCCCACCCTCTTCTTTATATACGTCTTTAGGTTTACCGTGAGGCTTTTCTACGTAGTACCCGCGTCTCTTAGTAGATTCCTCTGAAAGCTTATATAAGGAGTCTGCTGCTGCATTAATCTTATCCCTACTCTCTTGGTCAAAGCCTTCCATATAGTCGTTTCTGGAATCACCACCAGCT
>Ga0208160_1000136_pt1 | contig 34131 bp, 40 predicted proteins | sample CB_VirMetaG_FD_184536 | JGI IMG/M metagenome (GOLD analysis project Ga0208160, IMG submission 184536) | Freshwater to marine saline gradient viral communities from Chesapeake Bay - CB_1504_1 Viral MetaG (SPAdes) (version 4) | ecosystem: Environmental > Aquatic > Marine > Coastal | place: USA... | reverse complement strand
AACTTTGTAAAACAAATGACGGGGGTGTGGGTGTTGGTAAGTTGGTGACCCATACCCCCTGAGAAAAGAGAAAATGTTCTTTGAATAATGAGATTAAAAAATCACGGGTGGCTCCCTTAATAGTTAAGGCTGACCTTAAGCATCTGACGTTATGTCTATACAGGGGGCGAAAGTGATTTTAAAAATATTGATAGTGGTCTTCCCCACTCAACGGATGTCGACAATCCAGAGTGGAATCGGAATTCATCACCCTTTCTGCCGAGGCCTCGTAAAACTACGATTAAGCAGTTAAGATTGGAGCGAGACGGGTACTCCATCACTATCTCTAATTTGTGTTGTTCCCTTGAGAAAGGAATGGTAACATGACCCAGTAATAAAACACTCAATGAATGGGTATCAGACGTGAGGCAACACTGAGGACTTCTCATCCTCAAATTTGGTGTGATAGCTCAGTAGGTAGAGCAGTGGACTGAAAATCCACGTGCCGCAAGTTCGATTCTTGCTCATACCACGGAGTCCTGAATTGACAGGAGACCCCCACTCCCGTATGGCAGTCGGTCCATTAACCCGATGAAGTGGGGTTTTATATGGTGGTTATAGCTCAGTTGGCAGAGCACTTGATTGTGGTTCAAGTTGTCACGGGTTCGATTCCCGTTAATCACCCAAATAGGTCGGGTTCCCTAGTGGTAACGGTATGAACTTAAGTAAGTAAACCACAAGAATCTAGTAAGAAGCGGAAGATGGGTTCCCCGCGACCTATAACTTGGAAGTGGTCCGAATGGACGAGGAGCTTGTCTTGAAAACAAGTAATACGGAAACGTATTGGGGGTTCGATTCCCTTCGCTTCCGCCACTTAGTCTCTTGGTGTAACGGATTAGCACCTATCGCTACGGACGATAAAGTTTGGGTTCGAATCCCAAGGAGACTACGAAAGGAAGGTTACCCAAGTTGGTGAAGGGGTCAGTTTGCTAAACTGATAGGGTGTTAAAGCCGCGAGGGTTCGAGCCCCTCACCTTCCGCGGAAAAATTACGGGGTGTGGGAAAGTTGGTAATCCGCTTGGTTTGGGACCAAGAGATTCGCAGGTTCGAGTCCTGCCACCCCGACTAAATAGTCATGTAGCTCAGTTGGTTTAGAGCGTCTGCCTGATACGCAGAAGGTCGTTGGTTCGAGCCCAACCTTGACTACAATACGGCTCAAAAATTTATGATAATGAGCCACAACTTTTAAAAAAATGAGCTTAAAATGAAAATAAACAGAAAGGACCTAAATTGGTTTCTCCAAAACATCCGTAGGAAAACTGATGGTCAGGAACTAACGGATGAGGTATTGGTTGACAAACTTGCGTCCTATATGGAAACCAACCCATCCTGTGTTGATATGGAAGGTGTTAGTAACCCTGGCAGGTTCTATTATTCAACCGTAGGGTATGGTGTTTTTTCACTTATGGGTGAGAAATACCGAATGGGTAGGGTTGAAATATTTGATAAAGAAGATGAGTCAGGATATGCAACTAGTGAAGGTATCTATACAATGCCATTCGTTGCCGCAAGTCAATTTGAAGATTTTATTGAATCTTTGGAAACTGACCTCCCCATCAATATTGAGATTGGTTCTCACAAGTGGTGTGAAGATGAATGTGCCAAATCTCTCGGTTTTGAAAACGCTGAAGAAATGAGAGACCCTGAAAAGGTTAAAGAATATCGTAGGAAGAAAAACGATGAGTATGCTCAAGAACAGGGTTATAAAAATTGGGATGATTTATTGGCAAACAGTAAATTCGCACCATTAAAATAATTTGTTTGATTATAAAAAAATTGTATATTTGTCAAACATTTGTCTTCGTAGCTCAGTTGGTTTTAGAGCACCTCACTTTTAATGAGGGAGTCACAGGTTCGAGTCCTGTCGGGGACACTTTGGGTTCATAGTTCAAGGGATAGAACTACTGCCTTCTAAGCAGTCGGTCCAGGTTCGAGTCCTGGTGAACCTACTAAAATGGTCAGATGCCTGAGTGGTTTAAAGGGGTGGACTGCAAATCCATTATTCGGGGGTTCGAATCCCTCTCTGACCTCAAATATACACGGATATGGTGTAATGGTAGCATCCCAGTCTCCAAAACTGTTGGTGGAGGTTCGAGTCCTTCTATCCGTGCAAATATTCCTCTATAGCTCAGCGGTTTAGAGCACTTGACTGTTAATCAAGGGGTCCATGGTTCGAATCCATGTGGGGGAGCAAAGGTTGATTGGGGAAGTGCATAACGTTAACGTGTCAGTAGTTCGTGGTTATGTGGGAGTTTTAACTGTCAGAGTAACGCCAATCGTAAAAAGAGATGTCCACTGAACCATCTTCTCTTTTCCTAACTTGGGTCAGTTGAGCAGTTGGTCCGCTCGCTAGTCTGTAAAACTAGTCTCTTCGGAGGGTATAGGTTCGAATCCTATCTGGCCCACAAAATGAAAACAATTATTACAACCATTATGTTATTCCTCACGATTAATCTGTGGGGGCAATACTCAGGTATCACTTATTTTCCTGATGAACGAAGTTTTATGTTGTCATTAGAAAATACGGATAATAAAGGTTGGGGTATTCATGTTGGGGGTGGATATAATATGTGGTTGGTATCCACCCCTATTAGTCAGGTAAACCCAAGCCCTTATTTAGATAGGTTTGGGATTAATTATGGTATATTAAAAAGTGGGGTCGTTATTGGTACAGGAATTAAATTTAATACATTACCAAATACTAATAACGATGTAAGACCTGAAGTTTGGTTTAAGTTACAACCTCTTAAATTATTAACACAAAACAGAAATCAATGGGATGTGTCAGTAACTTATAGTATTTCCGATAAACAATATTGGGGGTTTGGATTATCAATACCAATTCAGTACAGATATTCCTATTTATTTTGACAAAATGTTTGGCTGATTCATATTTTTGACGTATCTTTGTATAACAAAATCAGAAACAATATGACAACTACCAAAACAACCAACTCAATTATCGTAGAAACTGTAGGAACAATGGCTGGAGATGTATTCTTCGGAAATTTCAAAACTCGTATCAAAGATAAGGTGATTGATGTTAGGGTTTCTAACCACCTTAAAGATGTAAATGCAGAATACGAATTCCGCATCGCAGGTAAATGCCGAGCAGGGTTTATCTCAATCCACGATACAAAAGGAACTCCCGCAAGCATCATTCGTGGGTACAAGAAAAACTCTCTTGTAAATATCCAAGCTAAAAATGAATACGGTCAATGGATGAACGTATTCACAACCAAAGGTGGTAAATGGCACGGAATTGACAAAGGATTCTTGGAGTCTTTGACCGTAGGAACCATGAGAGAGTCTTTCCCTGAGATGTGTGATATGCAGATTTGGGAACGTATGGGAGCTAAAACTTGGGCTGACAAAGCTTTTACTCAAAACTAATAGATATGAAAGAAATTATAATTATTAAACTTTTTTTGGTACTTTGTTGTGATATCGATATTGATGGGGCGTATACGTATGAAGTTAAAAATGTGGAAAATCACTCTGAAACTGGTATTATAGGTACCAATATAAAATATAGTATTGGTGATACGATTAAGTTTGAATTTAAAGAAAAAATTATGGAAGTTAAAAATTAATTGACATTTTCTAAAATTTAGATATATTTAATTAGAAACACGGAATACCGCAAATGAAAAACTTAAATATCATACTATTAGGCTTAGCTGAGGGAACAACAGATTGTACTCAGGTGGGTAAGGTATGATATTAATTCAAGACTATGAAAATACCAAACCCACCTCAAAAAGGTGGGTTTTTTTGTTTTCACGATTTGTTATATTGAAAAAAGTTTTGTAACTTTGTGGTGCTGATTTAAAGAATGTTCTTTGACATGTTGGTGAAAAAAAATAAAAAAATGATGGGCTGTTAGCTCAGATGGCTAGAGCACCTGCCTTGCACGCAGGGGGTCGAGAGTTCGAGTCTCTCACGGTCCACTATCATTGGTCCATTCGTTCATCGGCTAGGATGCCGCCCTGTCACGGCGGTGAGGCGGGTTCGATTCCCGCATGGACCGCACATAGCGGGGTGGACTGGAGTTGGTTCCAGCTCGGTCTCATAAGCCGAACTACGTGGGTTCGAATCCCTCTGGAGGCTCAACATCGCGGATTAGAGAAGAGGTATCTCGCAAGGCTCATAACCTTGAGGTCACAGGTTCGAATCCTGTATCCGCTACTAAGATGGGGAGACACACAATACGCGTTGGAACTATGTGTCTTGAAAAAAGAACCCCATCTCTTTGCGGAAGTAGCTCAGTTGATAGAGCGGAAGCCTTCCAAGCTTCAGGTCGCGGGTTTGAGCCCCGTCTTCCGCTCAAAAAAATCGTAGTACCGCAAGGGAGCAAGGTGAAAGGTACACTCACCGTAGGTTAAGCGATATCCTACATTTGCGAGAGTAGCTCAGTTGGTAGAGCACAACCTTGCCAAGGTTGGGGTCGCGAGTTCGAATCTCGTCTCTCGCTCAATATTTGCCGAAGTGGTGGAATGGTAGACACGATTATCTTTTTTTTAGTGTGTATGATATTTATATAAAAACATACATTATGATAAGAACTGATATTTTAGATTCAAAAGAACAAATTTTAGAATGGATTTCACAAAATCAATCTAAAGCATTTATTTGTTCTCAATTTAAGTGTAGACCATCTACATTGGAAAGTTATTTGAAAAAAATGGGAATAGAATATGTTGGTAATATGGGAGGGAAGGGTATAAAAACTGACCCAAAAAGAAAATCAGCATATGAATTATCTCTCCGAACAAACATTGGAAGTCATAAATTAAAATTAAGAATGATTGAAGATGGTGTTAGAGAACACAAATGTGAGAGATGTGGAATTACCGAATGGATGGGAGAACCAACTCCAATTGAATTACACCATGTAGATGGTAATAGATTCAATAATAGATTTGAGAATGTTCAGTTATTATGTCCTAACTGTCATTCACAAACTCCTAATTATTCAGGTAAATCAAGTTAATACCGATGTGGTGGAATGGTAGACATGTCAGTTTTAGGCACTGATGCAGAAATGCGTGAAGGTTCGAGTCCTTTCATCGGTACCAAAATAAGCTTCTGTAGTTTAGCAGGTAAAACAACTGACTTGTAATCAGTAGTCCCCAGTTCGACCCTGGGTGGAAGCTCAAAGAGTAAGGGATACTCATAGTCTTCGAATCAAGACTTTAAGAATGATTCCGCAGAATGTCTACGGCGTTAGTGGGACATCTTTGGAGCAAAGGATGATGAGAATCTCCTCCATCGTAATCTTGACTTTTTTCATTGGGGATGCCCTGCAGGTTGTTTGAAAGGAAACAAACCGATATAACTACTCACCTGTAATCTCAGGGTGGGGAAACATAGTCGGGTAGCTCAGTGGGTGAGAGCAGGATTCTTATACAATCAAGGTCGTGGGTTCAATTCCCACCCCGACTACAAAAAAAGATTTGTCAATGTGAAAATTGATTCGTATCTTTGTATTGTTCTTTGAAATAAATGCTCGGGTGGCGTAAAGGTAGCCGCGGGGGACTTAAAATCCCCTGGACAGTGATGTTCGTGTGGGTTCGAGTCCCTCCCCGAGTACCAAAAGACCCCACGATTGACAGAATCCAAATAAAAAAATGCGACGGTGGTACAGAGACTGTCTCATGAGCAGTGTTGGGTAGCTCCCCTCCGAGGTTCGATTCCTCAGTCGCAACTAAAGACCCCACGATTGACAGAGATATCCGACTGTCATGGTGTGTGAACCTGACTTGAAGGCTTCAAGGCTATGGGGGAGGCAACACAGGTTGGGTAAGGATTCCCCATTATGGATTAAGGGGGTTAGGAACCTTAAATGGTTGTAATACAATCCACAAGTTGTAGAAATACTGGACAATTCTACAATATACGCTCTTCTTCCGAGCGAGACTCCCACGTAACTTTGGGTGTAGGGTGAAGAAGTCCTGAGGATATCCCTGAAATATGGGGGAAAGTAGAGGCCCACCGTGGATGGTTACTATGGTCTAACGAATCTTAGACATATCGGTGTGGAATATTATATCGCCAAATATAGTAACTTAAAAGGTTCTCCCAAAATGGCGTGGGGACGGTTCAGAACCTTTTATTTATGGCCCTTTCGTCTATCGGTTAGGACATTAGGTTTTCATCCTAAAAAGACGGGTTCGATTCCCGTAGGGGCTACAAACACATAAACTTAAGTACCCATACCGCTCACGGTGGGCTAAGTAAGATACAATTTCGTACTGCGGGAAGTAGAATGCTTGAGAGTGTGTTTACGGACTTGTAGCTCAGTTGGTTAGAGCGCCTGACTCATAATCAGTAGGTCCCTGGTTCGAGCCCAGGCTGGTCCACAAAATTTTCACCAATATTTTTTAGATTAATTTTTTTTTTCGTATATTTGTATTATGAAAAATCAACTCCCATATTGTAAGACATCTGAAGCTATTAAAGGATACACTGAATCCGTAATTGCTAAAAATGAAACTAACGATTGTGTTGTCCGAGCAATTGCTTCAGGATTTGATATTGACTATAACCGAGCGCACCAATTTGTTAAGGAAACCTTTGGTCGTAAAGACGGTCGGGGAACTTTCGGGTTTGTAAGAGGTATGAATAAGATTGCTGAAGAAAGAACTCGTATTGGTCGTAAAACCTGTAAACCTATGGGTAAGCCTTTAAACGAGCGTAGTTCATTCTACACATTGAATTATGATGTTAAGGTTAAGGGTGAGAAGGTTACTCGTCAAATGACCGTTGGTACTTTCACTAAGAAAAACCCTAAAGGTACTTTTATCCTTACAGTTTCACGTCACGCATTCACAATTAAAGATGGTGTGGTAATTGGTAATTTTGAGGATTCAAAAAAGAAACGTATGAGGGTTCATGCGGCTTGGAAAATTGGTTCATAATTATTAAACTTGTTAAAATGGAAAATAGATACATAATTTACTTAGATGATGTGAGAACACCTCATCCAATCAATAATGAATGGGTTGATGGTAATCCTGAGTGGACTGTTGTTCGCTCTTACGATGAGTTTGTTGCAAAGGTAACTGAAATTGGTTTGGAGAACATTGATTTAATTTCTTTGGACCACGACTTAGGTGATAGTGCGATGAATGAGTGGTTATACGGTGTTGTTAAAAACTACACAATCAACTATGATAACATCACTGAAAAGACTGGTATGGATTGTACCAAGTGGTTGGTTAATCAGTGGATGGACGGAAAACCTATTGTTAGAGTTGTTGTTCATTCAGCAAATGCTATCGGAGCTGCTAACATGATGGGTTATATCAACAACTACAAACATATCCACCGTTTACCCCAAGATTGCATCAGAGTTCAATTCCCTCACGACGTATAATATGAATATTTTTATCTTAGATTTAGATGTTAAAAAGTGTGCTCAGTATCATGTTGACAAACACGTAGTCAAGATGATACTTGAGACCGCACAACTTTTGTGTGGTGTTCATCATATGACCCCCCAAGTTACCCCCCAAGTTACCCCCCAAGTCCCATACAAATTATCACACAAAAATCACCCTTGTGCCATTTGGGCTCGTGAGAGTTTAACAAATTATTTATATTTGTGTGAGTTAGGACTTGAGCTCTGTAATGAATACACTTATCGTTATGGGAAACGTCACAAATCCGAACAGGTGATTTTATGGTGTATTACAAATAGACCTAACATTCCTGATTTAGGATTTACAGAACCCGCAAAGGCAATGCCTGACGAATATAAAGTCAAAGATGTTGTTCAGTCATATCGTAATTACTATATGGGGGCTAAATCAGGGTTTGCTAAGTGGAAAAATCGTGACGTTCCTAAATGGTTTAAATTTGAGTTAGATTTAGTATGAAAGTATTAGTATTAGGTGATGGTCGATTAGGTCAAGAAATCGTTAATCAAACAGGGTGGGATTTATTATCACGTAAAAAAGATAATATTGACGTTTTAACATTCGACGATTGGTGTTGGAAAATGAATGGATATGATGTAATCCTTAACTGTATTGCAAATACGAATACATATTCAGAAGATTACAAATCAATACTAGATACTAATTATAAATTTGTCACATATTTGACAACATTTTGTGACGAGATGGGTATCAAATTGGCTCACATATCAACCGACTATGTTTATGTAAATTCGGTTGAAAACGCCTCTGAAACCAGTGTTCCTGTACCTGATAGAAGTTGGTATAGTTTATCTAAATTATTGGCAGATGAACATATCGTATTATTCTGTCGTGATTACCTAATTTGTCGTTTGTCCCACAAACCATATCCATTCCCCTACGATGAGGCTTGGGGCGACGTTTTAACTAACGCTGACTACACACCTGTAATCTCAGAATTGGTTATTAAATTGATAGAGAACGGTGCAAGTGGTTTATATAATGTCGGTACCCCAACTAAAACCATCTACGAATTGGCATCTCGGACTAAAGATGTTACCGAAACAATATCTCCCCCACATATTCCAAAAAACGTCACAATGGATATTAGTAAGTTTGAAAATTTTTTATTATCTTTGACCCATGATTAAGATTGATAAAAATTTTAAAGGTAATGTGTGGATTTTTTCAGACCCACACTACAACCATAAAAACATATGTCGTGGTGTGACAAACTGGTTGTTACCTGATGGGACTATTCCTATCAGTCAAACTCGTGATTTTCCTGATTTGGAAAAAATGAACTCAACCATTGTTAACAATATCAACGACAATGTTATGCAAGACGATATTTTGATTTGTCTTGGTGACTGGTCTTTTGGTGGTTTTGATTCTATTGAGGAGTTTTGGAATCGAATTGTTTGTAAAAACATTCACTTGGTTTTGGGTAACCATGACCACCACATCGAAAACAATCGAGGAAACATTCAACGACTATTCTTAAGTGTTAGTCACTACAACACTCTGAAGATTGATGAACACACATTTAAGTTGATGCACTACCCAATCAGTTCTTGGGATGGTCTTAACAAAGGTGTAATGCACTTACACGGTCACTGTCACTTACCAACTGAATTACGATTCGGTAAAGGACAACGTATGGATGTTGGTATGGATGGACACCCTGAGTTCCGACCTTACCACATTTTACGTGAGGTGGTTCCTATGTTAAAGAAACGACCAATTATGTCAGAAATGTATGAAGACCACCACACTTATGACTATATTTGGTAATGGGATTTCAGTATATAGTCATAAAGCTAATGCTGAATTAGATTTAACAGATATGGATGGTTGGTAAAACTAATAAATATTGAAATACGACAATTTGTCGTATTTTTTTTTATACCAAACTATTTATAATCATATAAATTTAATTTTTTATGGGTACAGAAGTTATTGTTGCATTTATTACAGGGGTTATTGGTCCCATACTATTATTATACATTAAAAGTATTTTAGATAAAAAGAAAACACCTGACATTGTAAAAGATGCGTTAAGAGTTAGTGAGTTAATTACGTCAAAAATTGACCATATTAGAGATGAATTTTCTGCAGATAGAGTTTGGATAATGCAGTTTCACAACGGAGGTAATTTTTACCCAACAGGAAAATCAATTGCCAAGTTTAGTTTTATATATGAGGCGGTATCATTAAATACCCCATCGATACAGATGAATTTTCAAAACATACCCGTAAATTTGTTTAGTAGGTCAATGAATCAATTATTGGAAAATGATGTAATTGAAATCCCTGATTTTAAAGACCAAACAATTGCGACTTATGGATTAAAATATGTTGCTGAAGATACTGGATGTAAATCAGGTTATTTATTCGCTATAAAAACAATTGATGATAGATTTATTGGTGTTTTAGGGTTAGATTACACTAAAAGAAAAACAAAATTAGATATAGAATCTATTAATCATCTTACAAATCACTCAGCCTCTATTGGTGGTGTATTAATGGGACATATGAATACTAAATAATTATGAAAACACCATCATTTAGTAATCCAGTACCTTATGGTAATTTTAAATTTAATGGTGATAAAAACGCTGAATTAATATCTTACCCTGGCTCAAAGTTAATTTTACCATATGATGGGATAGTTGTCTATGATATGACCCCTCCATGTGAAAATTATATTAAAATTAAACATGATTTTAATGGAAAAGAAGTTTATTCTGTATTTTGTAATGTTAAACACCCTATGGTTACCAATAACGATGAGTTAAAAAGAGGGTCAATTATAGGTAGGTTTGCTGATGATAAAATACACTACTCAATTCAAGATGATAATGACAGTAAAAAATCTTTAAAAACTTTTTTCTATTATCAAGTACCAAAAGATAAAGAGGAAGAGGAAAAGGAAAAATCTAAAAAAGAAAAAGATACTGATAAAGAAAAAGATTCTGATAAAGAAAAGGAAACAATCAAAAAACAAAAAGATAAAGACAAAAATAAAGTTGAGGGTGATTTTGAGGATTTATTTTTAAGAGCTTTACTATCCCCACTAAGTATTGTTGATACCTCCAAAAAAAGTAAAACAAGTATTAAAGATTTAAATCTAAAAGAAGATATACAAAGAATTAAAAATCTTTTGAAATAAAAAAACCCCTCGATGAGGGGTTTTTCTTTTTTTAGACTACCTCACTACTTGTAAAGTATCTACCATAGCCGAATCCGAACAAACTGCAGATGAATCAACTCTGCAAGTATCGGAACATTCAACTGTGGTTTCGGTAGTGTTACCACCACAAGATACAATCACCATAGAAAGAGTAACCATTGTTGCAAAAATGATTTTTTTCATATGTTCTTATTAATTTCAGTAAATATAATTATTGGTATAAATGAAATAAATAGAAACTTTTAAAAAAAAGATAATATTTATAACTACAAAACAAAAAAAATCTTTACTAAGGGTATTGACAGAAAGGTTTTTTTTATTAACTTTGTAAAACATTAAGGAAACAACCTTATTAGTTATTTGACGTATTATTAACCTTTAAAACTTTTTTATGGAAGAAGAAAATGTTATCTTCTACTACTTCAATGACAAAGGACAAAGACTCTACACCTCAAACCAAGAGTTTGCTGTTATTAGAGCTTTTGAATTTGGAACCAATGAAGTGTATATTGAAAAAGAAAATTAAAAAAAGTGAAAGAAAAATTTGGTAAATCAAAAAATTATTCTTAACTTTGTAAAACAAATGAGAGAGATAACGATTCAGATACAACTCTCAAAAAAAGTAAAAGAAAAATTTGACGGATTGAAAAATTTTTCTTAACTTTGTAAAACAAAATCGGAAAAGTCCGATAACGTTCTTTGAAGTATGAATTATCCATCAGGTGAAAGTAACCCTTCGGGGTGATGATAATCTGTAAATGATAATCGGCCGTGTATGGTCGTTAAATAAACCACGAAAGTGGGATAAAGTGAACCCTTAGTGTGTTGGGTTTGCGTCTTGAGAAATCGAGGTCGAGTACACAAGCGGGATACCGTTTAATCTTTAGTACCGAGGGCAACGCTGTAGGGAAAGTGATTAGATGAACAGGCGATGTGGGTCGTCTGTTTGAGGTGGGAACACCAATAGGAATAACCCGTAGGAATCAAACAAAAAATGATGTTCCAACGTCGTTATTGTGGGTTCCAATATCAGAGGAGACTTAAAACCGAAAGGTATGATAACAAACGGGTGGTGCCGACATTATCCTTGACCTTAGCTTACCAAAGCATGTGTCTTGAAGTAGTCTTGAAGTATGGAGGTGGGGACATCTCACGGAGTAGTTTGGTATTTTGTTGTTCAAAAGATAACAAAGCCTATGACGGACCACTACTTCGACAATCCACAACACAATCTCTTTATTTGAAATTAAAGACCATTTAAAAGTACAATAGAAGGAAAAGTGTTCGTCAGGTTTGAATGAAAGGTGACTACATAGTAATGAGCCGTTCATTGCACACAAAGGTCCCAAGCCGATGTGTAGTTATCCGAAAAACCTTTAGTCCCGCAAGGACGAACTGGGGAGGCATCCTCGGAAAGAGTCAAGTAAGATGAGAGTAATTCAAACCTCAAGGAGTGGTAAACCTAAAAGACCGTCACTGAGAAATACTTCTCAAAAAGAAGTGGAAACGGGAAGAAACAATAATGTCCCTAAAGGTTCTCAACAACAAGGTGTATTCTCAGCCCTTAGCCATAAAGAAGTGATTCCAACCACGAGAAGGAAGGTGATTACGTTAAGACCTGAAGTCATGAATCAAAACTGTTCTTCAAATTATTACGTAGGTTTTTGGATGTGATAGTTATGCAACTTTAACACAGACTGTTTTTCCCTTAAAGAAAAGGACAAAAAAGTAAAGCTCCCTGTTGGGTCAACCTAAAGACCACCTTGGTTACAGTAAAAAAATAAGGAAGACCACTTTTTAGGATGTGGATGGTATTATCACCACAGACATTTTGGGTCGTTAAACATAAAATGTCAAAAACAGATACCCGTGATGCTAGCACCACCCAACGATATAGGGTTCTGTAGTTGTGTCACTAACAACTCAGTAGGTTTAGATTCCTAGGACAAACAAGGGGGAAGTGTAACGAAAGTTATTTCTTCCCCCTTTTTTTATAATTTAAGTTTACAACCAATTTTTTTTCGTGGACCAGTATATTTATTAGTAATAAAAAAAGAAAATATTATTATTATGAAAAAAATTATTAGACTTTCTGAATCTGATTTGGTTCGTATCGTAAATAGAGTTATTTCTGAATCAAAAATTAAATTACACGAAGGTAATGGTACTACCGCATTTAACACTATTAAAGACGGAATGGCAGGTTTAGGAACTGATGAAGATAAAGTTGCTAAAGGTGTTTATAGTATCAAAAACAAGGCGGACTATGATGAAGCATTGGCTTTAGTGAAAAAGGCGGGATATAAAACAATAATGTGTTGGATAGGTACCGATATGGGATGGTCCAAGGAGTATGACTCAACACAGGCGGCTCCAATAGCTGATTGGGGACAACAAGGTAATAACCCGTACTTAAAAGATTTTAGAAGACACTTACGACAATTTAGTACAAAAGAAGAGATTTGTGGTGAGAATTGGATTTAATCCATCGTAATTAAAAAAATATAAAAGGGTATCACACGATACCCTTTTTTGTCTTATATAGTAAAAATATAATAAATCCACCAACAATACCACCAAAGTGTGCAAATTCACCACCATTTAAGATTGGTTGATTATTAAATACCACGAATACCGTATAAACTATAAAATATAATGCAGTTAAATTAAAAATTATTTTTTTAACGTTGACTATGTTGAATAGTAGGTATAAAATAAAGATTCCATAAAGTGCCGCGGACGCTCCGTAAGTTTTTGAAATAACGTAATTGTAATTAGATACTACGTTTGATTGATTTTCTTTTAATGATAAAAGATAATTGTTAGATACTACACCACCATCAATTTTAATATCTCCAATATTCAACCCGACATTTTGTATTGATTTAGTAATATTATATTGATTGACATGATAAGAGTAGTTCACTGACAAGTAACCAAAAACCCCAATAAAAAAATAAGCGAATAAAAAGTTTTTAGAACCAATTTTGTTTTCTACAAATGGGGCAAAGATTAAAATTAACACCATGTTTGTTATCACATGTGATGGAAATATTACGTGTACGAACATACTTGTGAAAATAGTGACAACATTAAAGTTTTCGGAATATGTTGGATATGCCGCAAAGTAATCTTGTAAATTTACACCTGTGAAAATTTTTGTCATTAAAAAAATAACATAGATTAAAAAATTTAACCCAACAATCCACTTAGTAACTTTTGGTAGATTTGATAAATATGGTTTAATTTTTTTCATAACATGAAATTATACAAACTTTTTGTAATTGCAAATATTTTACAAAAAATCCCATTATTTTTTATAATGGGACTAATTGGTGGAGGTAGAGGGATTCGAACCCTCGTGTTGCCCATCTTGACTACTAAGGACTACACGCTTAGGATAATATTTTCTAATATTCCAAAATAGTCGGTTTGTTCTTCACCATCGTAAACCTGACAACCAATGGACGATTCGATTTATGGTTCAACCGTTTTTCCACCCTATAAGGACTTCTGTTCCTGGGTTAATGTCCTCCCGACCCGAATGGTGTTTCCTAATCTGATTAGGCTACAACCGCAGCGTCTTCACGGATAAGACCGATAGTCGCCATTTTGTCTAGAACGTTGCCGTCTAATTGTTGACTCCATAGATTTAAGTGATAGGAACCCTCTCACTGCGTGCCCCGAATAACCAACAATGTCAGTCAATTCCGAGTTACCCCCATATGTTAAAGAACTTAATTCTTGTACAAAGATAATAAATTTTTTGTAAAAAACAAATTTTTAAACAACAACCCAAACAAATTCTTGTATATAATACCCTGTAGATAAATTTGTTAAATCTGAAGATGAGTCAAAAATTTTTGCATCGGAAATATTTGAACTCCATCCCGATTCAGTTAAGTATTGGCCAGTATTGGCATTTTTAAGTACATATCTAAAGTTTGATGTCATAATTAATTATTCTTTTATATTTATTATTAACTATAAATATTCATGGAAGATTCAAACAACAGTGATATATATGACGCGTTAGTCAAAATTAGCCAAGGGAGGGAAATTTCTAATTGGGAATTACAAAGAATGGATGATGTTGTCGAAAGTGTTAGGTTTAATTCATCGTCACCAGGTAAAAGTATGGTTAAACTTAGATTTAGTGATTATGAAGACTATTGGAAACTTTTTGATTTAAATGAAGATGATATTTGGTTCGCCAATGCAATATATTCAAATTACGACACTATTGAATTTGAATCTGAAGATTGGTCTAATGATGATTGGAAACAGGGATACTTAATTAGAGAATTTAATGGTGAAAATATTGAGAAGTTAAAAGAGATTTTAATGATTATTGGCCCCAAATATGCTAAATTAGGTAATGATGAGGATTTTGAAAAAGCTGCTGAATTATTAAATGGATTATTTGAACGACAAGCTGATGAGATGAAGTGGGCGTACATGGCAGAAAGAAACCGATGTAAAGAACGTGGTGCCATGCAAATGATAGAAAGTGAAACCTGTAATGCTTTTCAGAACTATGGTATTTTTTCACTTGGTCGTTGTTTCTATAGTTATGTGACTACAGTTTCGGTATTACTTTCATTGTATAAAATGTATGGCAATCCGTCTATGACTGTTTATGAAGTATTAGAAAAAGTGGGTGAAGATAAATCTATTGGAGGTCAATGGTATGAATATATGTATGAACAAGATTGTATTGATTATGATGGAGAATCATTTAATAGAGAAGTTGCTTGGGAGTTAGAAAGAATCATGACTAAGATTGAAGAAGATTATGATATTGAAGGTGCGAACGAGTTTTATTCTAAAGCAACAAAAATACTCCAAGATTATGAGATTGGTAAATGGCATCGCACACCAAAAGATAAAACTTTGGCATTTATGATAAATGATATTAAACCAAAAGAAAATAAAATAATAGTTTCAGTCCAAAAACAAAATATTGGCGCTAATATAGAAAAAAGAAGTTATGATATTGATAGTTTCAACACACTTTTATATCAACCTGAATTATTTGAACATAAAAAATTTGGTGGTTGGAAATAATTGTTATATATTTGTATAATGGAAAGAGATTATCAGTTGTTAAAGGATGTATTGTCCGTACCAACAAAAACGTATAAAGAAGAAAGAATGATTGAGTTTTTGGTCGATTGGTTAACCAAAAACAATTTATTTTTTGAGATTGATGATATGTTTAACATATATGTCACAAAACAAACTGACAATAATGTTGAGTATTTCCCCTGTGTTGTTGCACATACTGATACAGTACATCAATTAGACACTATTAATGTTCATGAAGAACAATTACCAAACGACCAAGGGGAATTAAAACTATCGTTAAAAGGTTATAATGATGAAGGTAAGCCAACTGGTATTGGTGGTGATGATAAATGTGGTGTTTATGCTTGTTTAGAATTACTAAAAGAATTACCAAATCTTAAAGCGGCCTTTTTTGTGTCTGAAGAAACTGGTTGTCACGGGTCAAAAAACGCCAATAAAAACTTTTTTGACAATGTTGGATATGCAATACAATTTGACGCTCCAGGTAATACTATGGTTAGTGAATATTGTATGGGGGTACAACTTTTTGAAAAGGGTGGTGATTTTTTTAAAACTTGTGATAAAGTATTAACAGAAACATTTAACAAAAACCGAGAATACCAATCACACCCATACACCGATGTTTATATGTTAAAAAAATTGTTTGATTTTTCTTGTATAAATTTTGCAATTGGGTATTACCGATATCACACACCGAATGAGTATGTTGTTATTGAGGATGTTTATAATGGAATTAAAACGGGTAAAGAGTTAATCGAAGGTTTGGGTTACAAAAAATATAAACTAACACCTAAACCAAAACGTGGTTATCAATTTACTTTATTTGATTAAAAAAAAAGAGGGTTATCCACCCTCTTTTTTCTTTCTACCTCTCTTTGATTCGGTTTTAAATTTAATTTCATTGTTTTCCGAAATTAAAACATATTCTTGGTTTTCAACAATAGAACCCTTAAGAACTTCTTCAGAAATAAAATCTTCCAACTTATCTTGAATTGCTCTTTTAATTGGTCTCGCACCATACATCTCATCAAACCCTACTTCAGAAATAGTGTCAACAATTGAGTCGTCTAAAACAATTTTGTAATTTAAAGACTCCAATCTAACCATAAGTTGTTGTAACTCAAGTTTAACAATTTTTTTAACGTCATCTTTATTTAAAGAGTTGAATATAACTACCTCATCAATCCTATTTAAAAATTCGGGTGCGAAGAACCTCTTGAGTTCTTTTTTTAACATTTCGCGTTTTTGTTCCTCTTTAATATAAGAACTAGCCTTTGTCTCAAACCCAACTCCTGTTCCAAAATCTTGTAACTTTTTAACACCAACATTTGATGTCATAATAATAACACAATTTTTAAAGTTGATTTTTCTACCTAATCCATCAGTTAAATGACCATCATCCAATACTTGAAGTAATGTTGAAAATATGTCTTTATTAGCCTTTTCAATCTCATCAAACAACACCACGGAATATGGTTTATTCTTAACCTGTTCTGTTAATTGTCCACCTTCATCATAACCAACATACCCTGGAGGTGCACCAATTAAACGAGATATGGTATGTTTTTCTTGGTATTCAGACATATCAACTCGAATCATATTCTCTTCACTACCAAAAATTTCCTTAGCCAATTGTTTTGCCAAATATGTTTTACCAACGCCAGTTGACCCTAAGAAAATAAACGAACCAATAGGTTTTTTAGGGTCTTTAATTCCTATTCTATTTCTACGAATTGATTTTGCGATTTTTGAAACCGCTTCAGACTGACCTATAACTTTATCAGATAATACATTTTCTAATTCTGACAATGATTTTGTTTCGTCAGCATTTAATTTATTTAAAGGTATTTTAGTCATATTAGAAACAACCTCAAAAACCAATTCAGGTAAAACCTCTTTCTTTTTAGTTTGTAATTCTTCTTCGAATTTAATTTTTTCGTTTTCTAATTTATTTAAGATTCGTTTTTCTTTATCCCGTAGATTGGCCGCCTCCTCGTAGTTTTGTTTTTTAACAACATCAAGTTTGTCTTGTTTAACTTTAGACGCCTCTTGTTTTAATTGCTCAATTATCTCGGGCATTTTAATCTCCACCTGACTACGAGCACCAACCTCATCTATAATATCAAAAGCCTTATCAGGAAACTCTCTATCAGTAATATACCTATCAGCCAAATCAACACACAATTTTAAAATTTCATCAGAAAAAGAAACTTTATGGAATGTTTCATATTTGTCTTTAGCATTTTTTAATATAACCAAGGTCTCTTCTTTGGTTGCGGCATCAACAATTACTTTTTGGAAACGACGCTCCAATGCTCCGTCTTTTTCAAAGTTCTTACGATACTCATCTAAAGTGGTTGCTCCAATACATTGGATTTCTCCACGAGCAAGTGCTGGTTTAAAAATGTTAGATGCGTCTAATGAGCCCGATGAATTCCCCGCGCCTACAATCGTGTGAATTTCATCAATAAACACAATAGTATTTGGTGTTGTTTGCAACTCTTCAATTATCACCTTCATACGTTCCTCAAATTGACCACGGTATTTTGTCCCAGCAACAATTGATGTCATATCTAATGAAACAATACGTTTGTCCATTAGATTACGAGGACATTCTCCGTTAAAAATTTTAATTGCCAACCCCTCAACAATTGCGGTCTTACCACAACCAGGTTCACCAATAATAATGGGATTATTTTTCTTTCTACGAGATAAAATTTGTGCGATTCTTGTAATCTCTCTTTCACGACCAATAACAGGGTCTAACTTACCTTGTTCAGCTAATTTAATCAAATCCCTACTGAAGTTATCTAAAACAGGTGTTGAGGATTCTGACGTTGATTTAGGTGATTTACCCTTGTTACCGTTATCCATTGATTCAATCATATATTTTATTTTTTTATAGGGTAATGATAAACATAGTTTTTTCAAATATCAACTAACATTATATTTATTATCATGAGACAACATTGGGAGAAGTTTATTAAAACATTGGATGCAGATAAAGAAATTAAAGAAACTTATGTTAATTTAAGAAACGCATTTAAAAGAGAAGGGTGGACAGAAAAAGATTTAGAAAAACCTCCTTACTACCCAACTGATATAATGAGAAATTTTCAAAAGTTTAATGAACTTAGAGATAAATTATTTTTTGAGATTAAAAGTTTTTTTGGTGATGTTGACTTTAGTGATTATTCAGATTATCTTAAAAATGTATTATATAAAATAGATTTAAAAACCCCTTTGGAAGATGGCGATAACAAAAGAAGAGATACTTGGGACGAAGATTTTGAATGAAGTCCAATCAAGTAATATAGTAAGAACTGAGTTTGATACTGAGTCAAAATTAATGGTCGTTGAGTTTAAAAACGGAATGAGATACCAGTATGAAGGGGTTCCCCATGAAGTATACACACGTTTTAGAATGACCGAATCTCAGGGTAAATTTTTTAGTTCAGATATTTCTAAAAAATACAAATTCACAAAACTATAATAATTTCAAAATACAAACTATTTATAATGGATGAATAATGCCCAATCCATAATTAGTAGTTTTAATTTACAAGATAAATTAGACCCAAGTATTTGGTCATTAAAGAATGGTAAATATACCATGAAACCAAATATTAGACGTAATTTACTTGAAATTGCATATGATTTTATAGACTCATTAAATGTTGATGTAGTGTTTAGTGATGTAGTAATGACAGGTTCATTAGCCAATTTTAATTGGTCTAAATATTCAGATGTTGACATACACATTATTGTTGATTACAACCAATTCCCAAAAGGTTCTCATGAATTATATGATGAATTGTTTAGAATGAAAAAAACAATCTATTCAACCAAACACGACATTACAATTTACAATTATGATGTTGAACTTTACGTAGAAGATGAAAACGTACCAAGAGACACTAAAAATGTGGGTAGGTTTTCAATTTTGAATGATGAATGGCTAACCTACCCTTCAAAAAATAATATAAAAATCAATGTTAAAAATATTAAAGAAAAGGCCAATCAATGGATGAGGATTATTGACGGAGTTTTGGAGAACATCCAAGACGAAGACATTGAAACTGCTAAAAAATTAATTGACAAATATAGAACAAAACTTAGAAAGTTTAGACAATGTGGTTTAGATAAAGGTGGAGAATATTCTGAAGAAAATTTAATTTTTAAAATATTAAGAAGAAATGGTTATTTAGAAAAATTAAAAGGTGGTAAAACCAAACTAGTTGACAAAAGACTTACGATAAAAGAAGTAACAACTAATATTGGGGGTGATTTTAAAACAGATTTAGAAAACGGACCGAAAAACCATGGTGGTAGAGCTTTAGGAAATTGGCAATCAGATAATGCGTGGGATATTTTCGCACCTGCTGGAACTATAGTTAATTCCTATACTAATGGTTCTGTTATTAAAGTTAGGGATACTGGTAAAAACTCAGGTAAAATATTTGGTACTCAAGTGAGTATACGAGGTAATGATGGGTATCCCGATATTTTCTATACACATTTAAAAAATGTAAAACTTAACGTAGGTGATGTTGTTAAAGTTGGTGATTATATTGGTCAAATATCTGAATGGATAGGACATGATTCTATGACTCACGTACACATAGGTTTACCATATGGTACACATCTTAGAGAATTACTAGGTAAATCAGATAAAATGTTTTCAGGTAATAAACCATCTGATTTATCTAATACTACTAAAACACCGACAGATACTGATAAACTTGATATGCCAAAAAGTCTTACTGATTTAACAGATTTAAGTAGTTTAGAAACCAGTAGTGGTAAACATTTCTTAGATAAATTAAACGTTTCTGATGACGAATATTTAAAAATGCTTACATCTACATTTAAGACCTTAACGGGAGCCAAATAAACATTTTATATTCTCCGTATATTTATATATAAAAAATAATTTAAAAAAAAAACTAAAATGGGAAACTTAAAACCAATCGGAAGTGAAAAGTTACAAGGTACAGATAAATTAAGTCGTATTCTTGAAATTGCTAGATATAATGAACATATGCCAAAACCTGTTAATGAGGATAAAAGTGTTGAGTACACAAAGACTCTTGCTGACGGTAATGAGTATTCAATCGTTAAAGAAAAAAACGGTTATGTCATTAAAAAATCTCTAAACGAATCTGTTGGCTCAGACTACGTTGAACCTATGAAAAATAGAAAATATTATTCATCATATTCTCAGGCTTTTAAAAGGTTAAATTTAATTGCTAAAGAAATTAATATTAATGAAGGTCATGATAAAAACATTTCTTTATTTGAGGCGGCTGATGAAGCGACCAAATACATTTTAAAATTTGGTGAAACAAAAGAACAGGCACCTGCTCCCGCAGCACCTGCTCCCGCAGCACCTGCTCCCGCAGCACCTGCACCTGTAGCTGAACCCGCACCTGAAACACCCGTAGATGATGTTGAAATGGATGTTGACGTTGAGGATGTTGAAAACGCACCTGAAGAAGAGGAAAAAGTAACATATAAAACAATTCAAAAGTTAACAGGTAAGTTAGCTCAAAAAATTAGAGCATTTAATGATGATGAGGATAAAGAAGAATCTATGTCTTCTAAAGATATTAAGTATGTAATTAATTCTGTTCTTTCAGCATTAAACTTGAACGATTTAGAGGAGGACGATGTTGAAAGTATTATTAACAAACTTGAAGGTGTTGAAGGAGAAGGTGATATGGAAGGTGATGAAGAAGTTGTTGATGTTGATATGGAAACAGCAGAACCTGTTGCAGAACCTGAAGGTGAAATGGCTGAGGGTGAAGAATTTGAAGGTAATCCTGATGAATTAGTTGATTATTTGTTTTCAGATTTAGAAGAAGAAATTGAAGTCGATACTAACGAAGAAGATTCTCACATGAAAAAAGTTGAGGAAATGATTGAAGGTATTTTTACTGAATCAAAAGTTGATAATATTTTACAGAAATATTTTTCATTAAATGAAAATGAAAAAAAAGAAGTTAAATATAAAAGAAATCAATTGGTTGAGGTTAAAAGAAACACTATTAATAAAATAAAAAATGTTTCTGAAAGCGTGTCACAAAAAGTGGCATCAACTAAATTAGTTTCTAAATACCCAAAAATTAAATTGGTTGGTAAAACTTCTAAAAAGAATTTAGTTTTTGAAATGAATGATAAACAATATAGAGTTACTACAAAAGGTCAAATTCTATGAGTTTTTTAATATATGTTAACGAGTTAGGTCCTAACTACAAAGGGGATAACATATATGAATTTATTTTTTCTGACGCTAAAGAAAATATATGGGGTGAGAATTGGGAATCTAAACCATCAAACGGATATCCGTTCCCACCTAATTTAGAACACATAAGAAAAGTAGGTGTTTTAAAAAATGATAAAATAACAATGTCGGTAGTCCAAAACTCCGACTTTTTTTCTATGATTGATGCGATTGATGGTGTTATTGCGTTATCTTGGGAAAATGAAAATGAGGATATTGATTTTGATTACAAAACCAGATTAGTTTTTAAGTTTGGTGATGATGAAAAATTAGTAAAAGATAAATTATATGAACGTGATATCGTTTTAGAATTTGAAAAGAAGGTGGTATATGAAAACTAACCAAAAACAATTAAAGTTAATTCAATACGGTCTAAGACCATCTACGGTGACTGATTTATCTGAGTCACAAGTCAATTCATTATTTATAAGACTTACCGAATCAAAAAGTGATAAGTGTGGTTGTGGATGTGATAAGAAAACCTGTACTTGTGGACCTGATTGTAAAAAATGTGATTGTGGTAGAAAAAAGAAAGAAACTAAAGAGGATACTAATGAAAAAGTAATGGTATCAGGTAAAAACACTGCTGAAGTTGAGAAACTTAAACAAGCTGGCGCAACATTTGAGGTTTATGAAGAAATGTCTGAAGAGGACTTGGGGACTGTTAGTATGGGAAGTGCTAAATCAGGTTATACAACACAATTACCAAAACAAGTGGCCGCTGGCGATGGAACTGACGATGAACGTCAAGGCTCTGAATTAGATGAGAGTAATTTAATGGAAAAATTTGAGTCAAAGAAACAACAAAAATATTTCTTCGCCAAATGTGGTGACGGTAAAACTAAAGAACAAAAGAAATGGTGTAAAATGGCTGAAGAATTCGCGGACAAAACCAATTTCAAAAAATTACCCGAAAAGAAAAAACAAGAAACTAAAGAAAGTATGAATAACCTTACTAATAAAATTGCTGCGGCATATGCTGGTGGTTTAAAAAGTAAGTTGAAAAATACAAATATTAATCCTACATTTGGTGAAAATGAAATTGAAAAACATATTTTGAGATTGGTTGAAAAACACATAACACCTAAAATGAGTAAAAAAGATTTTTTAAATTTGGTTAACGAATCACCTAGTACGGCGCCATCAAGACCTGATGTTATGCCTGGTGTTGATACACCAACAAAACCTTCAAAACCTGATACACCGTATAGACCAAAACCAAATGTTAAACCAGCACCTAAAGCTGGTAAAGAATCTCCTGTTAGACCTGATGTTATGCCTGGTGTTGATACACCAACAAAACCTTCAAAACCTGATACACCGTATAGACCAAAACCAAATGTTAAACCAGCACCTAAAGCGAGAAAAAAGATGCCTAAGTGGTTATCTTTTGATGAATTAGGAATTAAATTACGATAACCATGAGTCTTAATCCTAAAATAGAAAAAAATTTAAAACTTAAAAATAGGTTACAAAAAAAATTAGTTAACGAGGGTTTAACTAAAAATGAATACGCTTTATTAAATGAAGTTAAAAATAACTTAAAAGAAGCCCCTATTGATTATGAAGGTCCTGAAAGAATGGAACCTGGTATTGAAAGAAAAATTACATCAAAAGAAACACCCTATTCTTCACACCCTGCAATGCCAAAAGGTGATAGAGATTTTGTTGAATTAGTTTCATCCAAAAGATTTAAAGACTCAGTTAATAAAGTTAGAAATTATTTGGGAACTACACAACCACTTCAAGGTGCAAACCCTTTAATGCAATTAATGATGATGGCAATGCAAGGGTTACAAAAAATACAGTCTATTGAATCTAGAAATAAAGAATACTTAGAAAATTTGGCGGTTGATTTAGTTAAAAAAGAAATGGGTATTCCTGAAGGAGCATTACAATTTGACGCTAAATTAGTCTCAAGTCCAATGGGTTCTGCCGAAGGTATGAGAAGTAAACCAGAAGAACCAAGTAAAGAAGATATTAAAGACGCGTTTAAAGAAGCTGAGGAACACAAAGAAGATTTAATGGATTTTGTTGATGAATTTGAAAGGTTTGATATGGAGAGAGCCAAAAGAAGGTTCATTAATTCATTAATTCAGGGTGCTGCCAAAAAGGGGCATTATATGTTCCATTTAGTTCAAGATGAGTTAAAACGATTAAATCCTGAACTTGTTAATATGTACGGTGTCACACAGTCATTGATGGACCACTTATATTGGGTTTATCCTGATATGGAACAGATGGCTGGTTCAGGTGGAGGTCAATTAGGTCAAACAGAGATTGAGCCTGAAACAGACCCCCCAACTGTTAAAGCGAGAGCAGCAACATTCCCATTATTAATGCACGAATTAATTAAAGGTGTATACGAAGTTTTTGGTACTCATGGTTTACCCGATGACCCAAGACAGGCTGAAATGGTTATGGGTGCTGAAGATACTTTACCTGCGGAAATATGGGACATGAGATTAGGTCCTATATTTTGGGAAAAGTTTACACAAACATATCCAGCTGAATTATTTGAGGAAGATATGAAACATATTCAGCATTATCTATTTATGAGATTTTCTAAATTAAATGCTGAAGAATTTTTCAAAATCGCTAAACTTATACTTTCAGGCGACCCTAGAGGTAATCAATTTATTCAAAGAATGGTTGATGAAATTATTCGTGAATTACGTGATTATGAAGTCCAACAAAAGTTTGACGATAACAACGATGATTTAGGTGATGATGACCTTGACGATTTATTAGGTGGCTTGGGTATTACAAGAAGCTAATAAATTATGAGTAATTTAACAAAAGAACAAGTTTTAATAGAGTATGTCAAATGTCAAAAAGACATTAAGTACGCTCTTAAAACTTATTTACAGACATATGACAATACTGTGTCAAAATATGTTCCATTAGAATTATTTCCTGACCAAGTTTCTTTATTGCAAGATTATGAAAACTATAATGAAAATATTGCATTAAAATACCGTCAAGCGGGTGTATCAACAGTAACAGCCGCATGGATGTCTAGAAAATTAGTTTTTGCTAAAAAAGTTAAACCCGAAAAAATCCTTATTATTGCAAATAAATTAGACACCTCATTGGAGATGGCTAATAAGATTCGTTCATTTGTGGGTCAATGGCCTAGTTGGGTTGGTGTTGATTTTTCACCTGAAAAAAACTCACAAAAACACTATAAGTTAACTAACGGTTGTGAGGTTAAAGCGGTTGCAACATCTAAGGATGCTTTACGTGGATTTACCCCCACGATTCTTGTATTTGACGAAGCGGCGTTTATTGAAGCTGATAGTGACTTCTGGGCAGCTTGTATGGCATCGCTATCTACGGGTGGTAAAGTAATTGTTGTATCAACACCTAACGGATATGACCCAATCTATTACGAGATTTACGACCAAGCGTTAAGGAACATGAATGATTTTAAGATTACCGAGATGTTTTGGTTTAGAGACCCTCGTTATGCTAAAGATTTATATCTTGTTAAGACTGATGATATTATTCATTATTTGTTAAACAAAGAAGAGTATAATGAAAAGGATATTATTAGTTGGGAAGAAAAACCTTTTGAGACTCGTGACTATGAAGAGTTAAAAGAATTGATAAATCAAGGTTACAAACCAAGTTCGACATGGTTTGAGGCTATGGTTAAGAAATTAAAATATGATAAACGTAAAGTTTCTCAGGAGTTGGAATGTAACTTCTTGGGTTCAGGTGACAACGTATTTGACTCTAAATTATTACAAACGGTTCGTGAAAATATGATTCGTGAACCCCAAAATAAAATGATGGGTAATGCTCTATGGATATGGAAGGAACCTGTTGTTGGCCACAAATATGTGATGGGTGTCGATGTTAGCCGTGGAGATAGTGAGGACTTTAGTTCATTCCAAATCGTTGACTTTGATGAGAGGGAACAAGTTGCTGAGTTCGTTGGTAAATTACCCCCTGACACAATGGCTGAGGTTTGTTACAAATGGGCTAATATGTATTCTTGTTTTGTTGTAATTGATATTACGGGAGGTATGGGTGTTTCCACATCAAGAAAATTACAAGAGATGAATTTTAAGAACTTGTACATTGATGGGGTTGATTCTAATAACAAATGGAAATATGACCCTAAAGCAATGGAAAAAATACCTGGTCTTAATTTTAACAATAAGCGTGTTCAGATTATTGCCTCTTTTGAAGAAGTAATGAGGCATGGTTTTAAAATTTATAGTAGTCGTTTGTATAACGAGATGAACACTTTTGTTTACATCAACGGTAGACCTGACCACCAAAAAGGTCACCACGATGACTTAATTATGTCAATTGCCATGGCAACTTATGTTGCTGAATCATCATTTTCAAACCTAACAAAAGTTACCGAACATACTAAAGCAATGATTGATTCTTGGTCTGTTAACTCAAATGAAAATGTAAGAGAGGCGATTGCTTTTAACCCTGTAATACCACATTCGGGTGAAAGGATTCGACAATTTGGGGGACAAAACATGAGTAGGGAAGATTATATGAAATATGGGTGGTTATTTGGTGCAAGGTAATATTTATAAATAAAATAATGATGGGATTAGTTCAAAGAAAAAAATCGGGTAATGTTTTAAATGGGAGTAAATTAAATGTTCCTGGCCAAGGTATTAGTAATGTTAAACCTGGTGGAGATAATAAAATCAATGAACAAAAGCCAAATAGTGACGTAAAGACTAAACGAACTTAACTATTTAATTATTATTAATTGTAATTAAATTTTATACATGGAGAATAATCAAAATAATCAATTTACAGTTTGGCAGAGACTATCCCAAGCCTTTGGGCCAAATTCTTTGCTAAACCAAGATTACCCAACATATAAGTTAGATAAAAAAGAATTACTTAGAACTACTTCCAAACAAGAGTATGAGATGCAAAAGTTGCAGGCTCAACAAACGTTTTACTTAGCGAATCAATGGACTAAGATTGAAAGTAACTTATATACCCAAGCCGTTTATTATGAACCAACTCGTTTAGCGTCATTTTATGATTATGAGTCCATGGAATATACCCCTGAAATATCAGCAGCGTTAGATATTTACGGTGAAGAATCAACAACTGTCGACCAAAATGGTTACATGTTACAGATTTATTCTGAATCAAAAAGAATTAAATCAATCCTTGTTGATTTATTTAACAATGTTTTAGATGTTAACACAAACTTACCCATGTGGACAAGAAACACTTGTAAATATGGTGATAACTTTGTATATCTAAAATTAGATTCTGATAAAGGTGTTGTTGGGTGTATGCAATTACCAAATATTGAAATTGAAAGGTTTGAAAGAGGTATGACCGCTAAATCGGCAAGAATTGACGAACCTGATGAACATAAAGGTCTTAGATTTACATGGAAAGCTAAAGACATGGAATTTAATTCTTGGGAAATAGCGCATTTTAGATTATTAGGTGATGATAGAAAACTTCCATACGGAACATCGATGTTAGAAAAAGCTAGACGTATTTGGAAGCAACTTTTATTATCAGAGGACGCGATGTTAATTTATAGAACATCAAGAGCACCTGAAAGAAGGGTTTTCAAAGTGTTTGTTGGAAACATGGACGACAAAGATGTCGAACCATATGTACAACGTGTTGCTAATAAATTTAAAAGAGACCAAGTGGTTGATTCTAAATCAGGTAATGTAGATTTACGTTTTAATCAAATGGCGGTTGACCAAGATTATTTTATCCCTGTTAGAGACCCTGCGGCACCAAGCCCAATTGACACTTTACCTGGTGCTCAGAATCTATCAGAGATTGCCGATATTGAATATATCCAAAAGAAATTATTAACAGCACTTCGTGTTCCTAAAGCATTCTTAGGATTTGAGGAAGTTGTTGGTGATGGTAAAAATTTATCATTAATGGATATACGTTTTGCAAGAACAATTAATAGAATTCAAAAATCTATGATTGCTGAATTAAACAAAATTGCAATTATTCATTTATTTTTATTAGGTTTTGAAGACGAGTTATCAAACTTTACATTAGCGTTAACAAATCCATCAACACAGGCAGACCTATTAAAAATTGAAGTTTGGAAAGAAAAAGTATTGTTGTACAAAGATGCTGTGACGGCAATTGAGGGTATCGCACCTGTTTCAGTTACGTGGGCTAAAAAACATGTTTTAGGTTTTTCTGATGAAGAAATTAAACTAGATTTACAACAACAACGTATTGAAAAGGCTGTTGGTGCTGAATTAACAAATACCGCGACTATTATTTCACATACAGGAGTATTTGATAACATTGATAAACTTTATGGTACTAAAACAGGTGATACCGCAAATGCGGGGTCGGTGCCACCACCTCCTCCAGGCGGTGATACGGGGGGTGATTTAGGCTCCGATTTAGGGGCTCCTCCTCCACCACCACCAACTGAAGGTGGGGGTGAAATTACACCTGAATCAATAAATAAAGAAACCATGAATATTTTATTAGAAAATGAAGGTTTAATCGAACATGACGATTATATTGATTTATCGAAAGGAAGTAATTCGTTAGGTGAAATTGAAAGTCAATTGGATAAACTATTAAATGGTTGATATTTATAATAAAAAACTACAATGACAAATTTTGGAATATTAAAATCAAGAATTGAAAATACTTTACTAGAATCATATAAAAAAGGTACTTTCAAAACCGAATTGAAGAACTTTAAAAAATATATTTTAGAGAATAAAAACATATCTAAAATATTTTATTTATATGATGATTTATCATCTAATAAGGGTATGGATAGTGCGTTAGTTTCAGATTATATTAACGAATGTATTACAATTTATGAAAATTCAATTAATAAAATCAATCCATCTGAAATTAATAATATTAAAAATTGGATTGGTGGGGTAGTAGTTGAGAATCAATATAAAAATATCGATGATTTGTTTTCAACTAACGTTCTAATGATAGAATCTAGATTAGAGGGTAGACGAATGATTGCGGAAACATTAAAGAAAAAACCTGTAACTAAGTCAGACACACCTTTAATTCCAATTAGTTCTATGGTTAATTTAGCAAATAAAACAATTACTAATTATATTGATTCTTTAAATGAATCAGATAAAAAAGAACTACTTAAAGTTTTATCTGAAGACGATAGTAAATATAAAGAAGATTTTGATTCTTTAAAAGAAAGTGTTGTTAACAAGTTAAAAACTTTAAAATTAGATTCTGTTGATAGAAATACCAAAACTAAAATTGATGAAACTTTAGAAAAAGTAATTTCTGAAAAATATGATAAGTTAAGTTATTTTAAACTTAAGAGTTTAAATGAAAATATCTAATCATTATTTGATTTAAATTTTTTCTGAACGTATTTGGCCTTCATAATCTGTTGTCTTCTTAATACAGATTTTTTAACAAACTCTTTTCTTTTATTTAATTCCGAGCTCTGTCTTGTTTTAATAACTTTGCTTTTGTATACTTTCAAAGCTTTTTCAAGACTCATTTTTCCTTCTACTTTTACAATTATCATATATGTTTTTGGTTAGTTTTATTTTTTTGACTATAATAGTAAATATACCTATTATTCTATAAATAATAAACTTAGAAATTATGAATTTTAATGAAAAAGGGGAAAACCTCAAAAATCCAAGGACTGAATTGCGCGAAAGTTGTGTACGGTACAGTAGATTCAGTTAAACTAAAATCCATTTATTTGAATATTCAAACGTGGGTTGAACCAATTTATGAGTGTGAAAATTGGACACGGACAGTTCTCAATATGAGCAGAGCCATAAAACATGCGGTGTATGAATCCGTAGATAGAAAGTTATTTGAAGAAAAGTTTATCGTTGATTTAGACCTTAGGTCAAGTGGAATATCATTAGGAAAAAAATCATTTATGAACTTAGAAGTTAACTTTTATTTAATTGAGGATAATAAAGATTTTAAATCTAAAGATATTCGTGACAGTATTAAAAAAATATCAAACAATATTTTTAATGAAGTTTTTTATAATAACGAATATTTTAGATTTTACTTAACAAAAAAAAGTAAAACAGAGTTAGATGTCCCACAATTAGAAAATGTTTGATATTTATTTAAAAAACATTTGAGATGGATTTGAAAATTTTAAAACCCTATGAATCAGGAAAAGGTATTTTAGTAGAATATGATGCTGGATATATTTCACCAACGGATGAACACAATGCCAAGATAATTAAAGAGTCTAAAGACATGTTAGACCACTCAAAACCATTTGAGTTCTACGCGGTACTACAAAAATATAACACCCCAAATAGAAACGGAAGAATATATCCTGAGCGTATATTAAAAAGAGAGGCTGACAATTATAAAAAGATGATTCAAAAAGGAACTTCATTGTCTGAGTTAAACCACCCTGAATCATCATTAATTGACCTTGACAGAGTTTCACACATAATAACCGAAATATGGTGGGATGGACCTGTATTAATGGGTAAATTAAAATTATTAACTTCACCAGGTTTTCATGAAAGGGGAATTGTATCAACTAAAGGGGACATGGCGGCAAACTATTTAAGACAAGGTGTTACATTAGGTATATCGTCTAGAGGTGTTGGTTCACTTAAAAAAGTTGGTGAACAAAATGAAGTACAAGATGATTTTGAATTAATTTGTTTTGACTTAGTGTCTTCACCATCAACACCAGGGGCTTATTTATTTAGTCAACCTGAAGAAAGATTTAACTTTGAAGAAAATATTGATGAAGAAAATAAAATGAAAATGCAAAGACAAACAGGTGGTGTAACATCTGACAAATCTATTGACTTAATGAAAAGATTATCCGATTATTTGGGTAAATAAAATTTAAATTATGGACGAAAAATATTTTGTAGCAAAAGTAACAACCGATATGATTGATGAAAATTCGGGTAAAGTTAAAAAATTAAGAGAAGAAAAATTAGTTAGGGGTTATAATCCTACTGATGTAGAGGCTAAAGTAACTAAAGTTTACGAAAACTACACTCAGGATTGGAGAATAACTGCAATTGTTGAAAGTAAAATCGATGAGGTGATAGAATAAATTTTTATACATTCAATAATTGAAAAGGGGGACTATATGTCCCCTTTTTTATTTTTTACAAAAATGTAAGTATTTATTAATAAATAAAAAACCTATTATCGAATGAGTAAAAATAAAACTTTTTTGATAATGGGTGATATTTATATATTAAAAATAAAAAGAAAAAATGGCAAAAGAAAAATCTTTAGTAGAGGAAGCAATCATCCAAATGAAAAATTTGGAAGAAGCGGTTGCTGAAAATGCAAAAGGAATACTTGCTTCAACAATGAAGGAAGAAATCAAAGAGCTAGTAAAAGAATCTCTGTCTGAACAAGATGATGACGAAGTAGAGGTTGACACAGATGTCGAAATGGAAGAACCTGAAATGGGTGACGAAGAGGAGACAGATAACGATGATATGGCAGACATGGAAGACATGGATGACATGGATGACATGGATGACATGGAAGACGACGACGAAGAAACTATCGATTTAACTGACGTTGACGATGAAGATGAAATCTTAAGAGTTTTTCGTTTAATGGGACCTGATGATAACATTGTTGTTACAAAAGATGAAGCAGGAAACATTAACCTTAAAGATGAAGAAGATGAATATATGATTGTTGGTGAAGGTGAAGAAGATGATATGTTAGAGGGCGAATGGTCTGAAATGGATGATATGGGCATGAGTGATGCCAGCATCGAAGAAATCGTATCAAAAGTGTTTAACGACTACGAAGACGAAGGTGAAGACGGAGACGAAGAAGAATACGTGGATTACGAAGAAGAAGGCCTTTTTGAACAAGAAGGTGATGAAGACCCTGAACTTTATGAAGAAGATGGTGAAGATATGGGAGGTTATGCTGACCATATGGAAGAAGAAGACCAAATTGTTTATGAAATAGTTATGGACGAGGAAATGGGTGATGAAGACCCTGAACTTGAGGAAATGTGGGGTGGAAACTCAGGTGATTACCACAGAGAAGACGGTCATAAGACTGGCATCGAAGGTGGTGGAAAATTTGGTAAAGGTGGTCACTATAAAGATTACGAAAGTGATGAACTTGAGGAAGAATACATGGAAGAAATGTATGATGACCTTGAGGAAGGTGACGAGTTTGACATTCAAGAACCAATGGCTGAATCCAAAATGACTATGAAACCTAAAGGTATGGGTATGGGTAATCCTGGCAAATTTAAGTATTCAAACAAACCAAACCAAGATGGTGGTTTTAAAACTGTTAAGAAAAAAGTTAACAAAACCATGGGTACTGGTAAGGCTAAATTTGAATATAAAGAAGGTGAAAACATGGACGGTAAAAACAAACCCGTTAAAAAAGTTGAAACCAAAGAAGCATCAAGAACTTTAGGTAATGGTAAGTATTTCAGAAAAGGTGGTTTACCAAAACAAAGAGCACATTCTGAATTTAATGCTAATATCAAAGAAAATGATGTAAAAGAAATGAATGTTCTTAGATTAAAAAATGAAGAGTACAGAAAAGCTCTTAATGTATTCAGAAATAAATTGAATGAAGTAGCTGTGTTTAATTCTAACTTAGCTTACGCAACTCGTTTGTTTACTGAACACTCAACATCTAAGCAAGAAAAAATTAATATCTTGAGAAGATTTGATGGTGTAGAAACTCTAAAAGAATCTAAAAACTTATATAAAGTCATTAAAGATGAGCTTTCAGTTAAGACAAGTCAACCAATGAATGAGTCTATTGAACGTAAAATTGAAAACGTACAAGCTACAGGTTCTTCGGTTAACTTGATTGAGTCTAAAACTTATGAAAATCCTCAGTTCTTAAGAATGAAAGATTTAATGGCAAAAATTAAATAAAAATAAACTAAACAAAATTAATAAAAAACCAAAAAAATGGGAGCATTATTAGAATCAGGTCTTGTTGGTAACATCGGTCTTAAGCACCTTAAAGTTATCAAAGAAGATACAATTAACAAATGGGACAAATTAGGGTTCCTTGAAGGTCTTAAAGGCCACCTAAAAGAGAATGTTGCTCAGTTATATGAAAACCAAGCATCTTTCTTAATTAACGAAGCAACTTCTGACGGTTCTTCAGGTTCTTTCGAAACTGTTGTATTCCCAATCGTTAGACGTGTATTCTCTAAATTATTAGCAAACGATATCGTTTCTGTACAAGCAATGAACTTACCTATCGGTAAATTGTTCTACTTTGTACCTAAAATCCAAGGTTACTCTGGTGGTACTTACGTTGACGGAACATTCAACGACGGAGGTTCAGGTGACCATTATGGTCCTGTAGGTGGTCCTGGTAACTACCCAGGTAACCCAACTGCTGGTTATGACTCAGGTTCTGGTACGTACAACGCTACATACCCTAAAAACCTTTATGATTTATTCTACGAAGGTACTGAACCAGGTTTAGACCCTGCAGGTTTATTCGACTACTCAAAAGGTCGTTGGTCAGCTATCACAGCTAACACAACTATTCAGCAGTGGTACAATGGTAACTTACAAGATGCAATCATCTCAGGTGATTCTGCAGGTTCAGGTGTTATCGTATCTGGTAACACAAGAAAAGTTATCGTTAAAATGTGTGGATTTGCTGACACAGGTGCTGGTAGATTAATCGGACCTAACGGTAATGAAATGGATACTGAAGAGTTCTTATCAAGTTTAGTAATCTTTACAGGTTCAGGTTTATCTGTGGCTGAAGGTTCTCCTTGTACAGTTTCTTCTGGTCCATTATTGTTCAGAGTTGTAACTCAACAATATGGTCAAGGTATTGTTAACAATTTAACACCAACAACTTCAACTACTTGGGCATCTAGTGGTAACGGCGGTTCATTCAAGAATATCTGTGCGGCTGACGGATGTATCTACTTAGAAGTGGATTTATCTTGTCCTGTATGTGCTGATTGTGACGCAACATCTTTAGATGGTTACACTGGTACTACAATTGCATCAGCAACTAACGGAACCGCTTCTTTCAAAGCAGCATGGAGACGTTACGAAGAGTTAGAATTCGAAGACAAAATTGGTGAAGTTTCTTTCGACCTTGAGTCAGTTACAGTATCTGTAACAGAAAGA
>Ga0208160_1000134_pt1 | contig 34200 bp, 51 predicted proteins | sample CB_VirMetaG_FD_184536 | JGI IMG/M metagenome (GOLD analysis project Ga0208160, IMG submission 184536) | Freshwater to marine saline gradient viral communities from Chesapeake Bay - CB_1504_1 Viral MetaG (SPAdes) (version 4) | ecosystem: Environmental > Aquatic > Marine > Coastal | place: USA... | reverse complement strand
AAATCATTAGATGAACACAATTCAAATTCTTGGAGCAATTATTCTTCAATGTTTGAAAACTCACCAAAACCAAACGGAATTGCTTGCCCAAAGTGTGGTGAGGAATTGATGGATAGTCAACCTATGGTAACATTAACATTCAATCCACCAAAGAAGGATATACATTGCCCTTCTTGTGGTTATGTTGGATATAGAATTGCATAACACCAAAGAGAAATGAAATCACATAATGTTCGATTCCAGAGAATATTTAACCCATATTTGAGAAAACTACTTAGAGTTGAGATATGTCCTATCATATATGATGGTAAAATAATCGGTTACGGAATAATAAAATTTAAAACAAAAGAGAAATGAAAAAGTTTAAATGGGGTAGAATTATGACATCAAACCAAATTGGGCTGATGGTATCTTGGGGAACAAGCGTTATCCCAAAAAGAAAGTGCATCTGCCTTGAGATTCCTTTTCTTATTATTCAAATCTACCTTTAACACCAAAGAGAAATGACACCTAAAGAAAAAGCACAAGATCTAGTCAGTCAGTTCAAAAACATCCTAATGGATGAGGATACAGACTGCGGTCAGGAACTGTTGTGTACTTCGATAGCAATTAAGAACGCATTAGTTATGATAAACGAACTACTCAGTAACTCAACATTCTTATTGAGTAGTGGTGAGATTTACTATTGGGATGAAGTAAGACGAGAACTAAACAACCTTTAACACAAAAGAGAAATGAGTAAACTAAACCAAATCAAAATACCAGTAGATATAATACCTAACAATAGTAGGTATAAACTAGTTCGTGAACGAGATGGTTTGACACATTATGGAAGAGAGTTAGGTTGGATTGAATGGAATGAAGATGATAGGTTCGAACAAAAACATGATGAACCTGCCGTTGGTAGATCTTGTATGTTAGATCCTCATCGACTAAGCTTTACTTGGTTAACAACTCAAGTAACAGAAATAGTAGAACAAAAAGAAGATTATATCAAATTCAATACAAAGAATTCAGTATACGAGTTATGGCAGCTAAAAAACGATTAAGTCGAGAACAAAAACAAGAACAAGCAGTTATTGATTTAATTAATCAAATGTTTATTATTGCTGGTCATGATGTAACTTATGATGATGTTGTAGGACGCAAAGATGATTGGTACACACAATGGACAATGACTGTTGAACAAAGTGAGGAATGGAGAGCATGGGGTGAAAATTACCTACGTAAAAACCTTAAATTAAATAAACGTTTGGCTGAACGAGAAATGGCTATGGTGGTTTTGATGTGGGGTTTAAAATTTAGTAACTGGGAAGAATATCATAAATAATAATATGGAAGGCATAGTAAGTTTAATAGCAATACCTTGGATTGTAGCAATATGCATATTTGGCATATATTTAGCTACAAAAAAGGTTGAAGATGATGAATAAGAGTTTGGCTTCTGTAAATCATGATGTTATATTTATATCATAATAAAGAAATAAATAATAAAGGTTATGACAAAAACAGAAGTAAAAAATTTCAGATCAGATTTTCAGAAAGCAGTAGCTCAGCTTGAGAAGCAGTATGGTGTACAAATCGGATTGGGTGCAATTCGTTTTAATGATAATGAGATGCGAGCTAAAATGACAGCTACTAAAGGAGCTGCGGTTGAGCGTCTTAGTAAAAATGATTTTAAAGTAGGTGATATTGTAGGTATTAACCATAAAAAAATTAATCCGAACGAGTCATTTCGTATTATCAAAATTAATTCTAAAAACATCATAGTTGAGGAGATAAATGACAATCCTTTCCGTTCACGTAAAATTAATGTTTCACCAAGTTTGTTAATTAAAAAATAAGAGTTATGTTTAATATAGTTAATAATGATTTTAATAAAGGTTTCCAAATAACCTTCTCTAATAAAATGACTGTGAGTGTTATGTTTGGTAAAATGAGTCACAGTGATGGGAATACAGCTGAAGTAGCTGTATTCAATGATGATGATATTTGGTTTATTTTAGACCAAGATGATAATTTAGTTCCTGTTAAGGATGGTACTGATGTTATGACATGGGTTTCAGCTAATAAAGTAGCAGATATTATTTCTAAAGTAGCAAATTTTTAAGATATGAGTACAACATTTGGAATTGAATATGGTGATGAGGTCATAGAGATTGCTCGTCGTATGGGAACTGGAAATGGTAAAGTGGCCATTATATGGAGAAATGATTTATACAGGAAATTAGCTCCAGATACACCAGTAGTACCACTTGACAACACATACCAAGGTGTTGAAACAATATTTGATTTATTGGTGCTAGAGAGATATGGTAGTTTAAAATTAAAAGTAGAACAATATGAAGTACAGTCTTAAAGATTTTTACACACTAGATAACATGTATTACTTTCCTAATATACAGGATGGAATATGGGTTGATGAAATTGAGGCTCAGAATATTATTAATGAAATGAATACTGAGATAGAGGATGAAAATGAACCATGGGAAGATTACGAAGGTGATGCTGCATGGAGTGATTATAGTTTTGGAATATAAAATAAAAGAATATGAATATAATAGCTATTGAATTGTTGGCAATATTTTTCTTGTTGCTTAGGATAAATGATAAAATAAAAGAATAAAATGAAAAATTTAAATAATATTATGTTAGTGGTTACCTTTATTGGTATCGTTATGTTGGTTTTTAAAATGGAGAAACAAAATGCTCAAAAGGAAGCCTATTTTAATCACTTTGATAGTGTTATCACTAGGGTAGATTCATTACTGGTTCAAGCAGAACAAAGAGTTAAATGGACAGATAGTGTGACTAATTTGCTTCGCGAGTATAATAAAAACAATAAGTAATGTCTCTTATTCCAATGTTTATTGTTTACACTTTATTTTGCATAATGATAGGTTTAGCAGTTGTAGGTGTAATTAGTATTATTGGAGACTGTAAATGTAAAGATAAATGAGTAATGCAATAATGATACTATGGGGAATAATAGTCGGATTAATAATCCAGGCTGTTACTTTCTTTCAATTACAAGGACCAGTTAAATGGCCTAGTTGGGATAAATACTACTGGGCATTAGCATTATTAGGTGTTCCGGTTTCAATGATTTGGATGTACTATGCTAAAATGATGAGTCAAGCATTTGGAGGACAAATATGGCCACAACGTCTAATTGGGTTTGGATTAGGTGCTATTGTTTTTGCCTTAGGTAGTTGGTATGTTTTTAAGGAACCATTAACTATGAAAACTATAGTTTGTTTAGTGTTGGCTCTGATTATTGTTATGATTCAAGTTTTTTGGAAATGAATTTAGAAGTAATAAAAGAAATGATTAAAGTGTATCTTAATGACCTTGAGGGACATAACATCAACATAAAGAAAAAAGCAGACATATTAAATGACTTCCTTCTGTACTGGCAAAGCCAATGGGGGGATGAAAATGATGAAGACGAAATAGCATACTAATGAAAGAACTAGATTTAATAGAATTAGGTTTTGAGAGAAATGATGATAATGATGGTTATAAAGAATATTACTACTATACTCTTGATATAGGTGATGATTATACCCCATTCTGTTTGATATCAAAAGCTAATAATGAGGGAAAAGATAAAGAATGGTTTGTTGAAATATTTGATTATGAATCATTTAGATTTATATCTCGTTATCAATTAGAACAATTTATCACTGTCCTAAAGTATGCTCAAGTTACTAAAGAAAATATTGGGGTGAAACAAACTATAGGAGGGATAAATAATACGAGTGTTAATAATCCAGGTAATAATACGACGGGGAACAGAATAACATGACACACGAGGAATTTAAACAACACAGGGAACAATGGGTACGTGAGTGGGCAACCAAATGGAGACACCTTGATATAGACTTTGAGGCGTACATGGTAATGAAGGGTGTAACCGGGGATGAATATAAACGGTTGAATGAGGAAACAGACGATACTGAATCGGACGGTAATGGATTAATTGGCCTTGCGTAACGTGTGACAAGCACATGCCATACGGATATCCTAATATGTGTAGATAAGTATAATATGTGGAACAATAGGGGACGGGTGTATGGGATAGAGTTAAGGCACCATTAACCCCCTTTCATTGCGAGGCCAAGCCTCTCACTCTAAAAAGAAATATATACACCCCCCTAACCCCCTGTTTGGCCCCCCAGGGGAACGATGTTATATTTATATCATAATAAAGAAATAAAGGTCATGAAAGGTAACGCATTAATTAACATCCAAAAAGAAGCTAAAGTAATTGTTGAACAATTGGCTGATAAGCAAATTAACGAAATGGTTGCACGTTTGGATGCATTTTTAGCTTGGATGCAAGTTGATGGAAACGCTATTATATCTAAGTACAATAACAGTATTGAATCATATGGTAGTGCTGAAAAATATATTTACTTGACTCAACACCGTACATGGAATAGTGAGTTGAGCAAATTTGTATTGCCTACAAGTTTTGAGCCCGGTTACAGTGGCAGCCGTCGCTTCATGACTAAGGATGAAGTTAATATGGTTGCCGAATTGAGAATGATGTTAGGTAAAAATTGGATGGATAATTTCCGTGAGCAATTTATTGCCTCAAACATGATGAAATTGAATCGTGCCTTGAGTAAGCACATTCATGACAACATGACAGCTAGTAATATTAAGGTACGTGTTGGTGGTGATGGAGCAGAAGTAACAGCCGATGTAGATGATAAGTTTTTTAAAACGTTCGGAACGTTGTGTGGCGGATATGTTCAGTGTTACCACTACCGTTACAGAAGCAGTTTGAAATAAGGTTTGGCTCTCCAAATCATAGATGTTATATTTAGGTATATTAGAAATTAAGGTTATGAAACAGTTTATTAAAGAATGTATTATTGGAACAGCTGTATTGGCTATGGGTGTGATGTTTGTGGCTGCGGCCGTAATTGCAATTTATAAAGCAGCAGGACTATAATATGGATGCAATGGATAAAATGATAGACATGTCTATGAAGTATGCCTCGGCAACAGGACGACTCTATGGGGCCGTAATTGGTGAAATGCTATATAATGATGATATTCAGATAAATAAATTCAATATGCTATATGAAACACTGAATTATGTTGATGAGACACTAGGACGACAAATGGACCCGTTTGATAAAGCACGTTTGGAAGAAAAACTAGAAGAAATCAAAAACGCAAAATAGAAACCTTTATTTATTTATTATATTGGTGGTGCACCTTACGGTGTACTGCCTGCGTACGTACGTACCGTGTACGGGGTATATGCGCATAAAATACCACGTGCGTTGTTATCACTATAGGTTTGGATATATGGGAAAAAGGATTTAGATGTAAATTCAGCTCGAAAATAACTTTTACGCATCGATGTGTATATACTTATATCCCCCATAACATAAATGTAATTTCCATTTTACCAACCGGGAGAAAAATTTATAAATCCAAAAAAAGAGCTTTAATAAAAGGTTTGGCTATCGAGGAATATATACGTATATTTAGGTATATTAAAAAATAAAAGGTTATGATTTATTGGGTATTAACAATTGTAGTGATTTTAGTTTTAGCAGGATTAGCAGAACTAGTTTGGAAAATAGCAGGTGGTATTGTCAGATTGGTTTTTGGTCTAATTAAAACTATTTTACCATTTATGTTGATAGTTGTTATTTGTGATTTCGTTATTGAAATTTTTGAATACTAAGGTTTGGCTTCCGTAAATAAGGATATTATATTTAGATATATTAAGAAATAAAGGTTATGAAAAAAGTAAATTTGAATGTTGTAGGATTAAGTATGTTAGTGTTAGCTATCACTAGTTTGTTTAAAGGTCTTGAAGATGCGTTTTTGATCTTCTTAGTTCTAAGTTCAGCTATGTTTGGTGCAGCTCGTATGAATGTTTTAATGGATGGTAAATCTAATATTAGAAAATCAAATGCTCTCTTAGCATTGTTAGGTTTAGCATTTGGTATTGCCAGTATGTTCACCTCAGGTGTCTTTGAAGTTATTTCTAGCTTTTTCTTAGGTACTTGTTTTGGTTTGATTGGTGTTAATATGATCTTTGAAAAGAACAATGAACAAGAAGATTAAGGAACTACTAGATAAGAGAGATATTCTTTCAGATATGGCAGAAGTGTTATATGGTGAGTTTTGGGTCGCTAATGACGAGTTCTATAACTCACCAACAGAGAAAGAAATGAGGGAAGTAATGGCCCAATTGAATGAATTGGGTTATGAGAATCCCGATATGAATGATGATACAAGAGCCCTCGGACAAATCATTCTTGATGAACTTGCCAAAAAAGGAATTATTCTAGATGAAGATAACATTCCTAAATGGTGGGAAGATGAAGATGAGGACGATGATGATAATTGGTTTGTATAAAAAAAGTTTTGACACTAACAAATTCCGCGTATGAGTACTTTCCTCCCTCCCGAACAAATCCTAAATAATCCAGAATATATCCAAATTGAGATCAAACCGGATGGCCTAGGTGGATCACGAATGGGACAAGTAACCCATCACACACGTGTTCCTTCAGTTAACCCACGTTTCCCGGACGAGGACGGTTGGGAAGACTACATGTATTTCCGTCATATAGGGTCTCATAACGCCGATGAGTCACCTAAAAATGGACTTGGCGGTTATGTTTATGTCCTCGTTAATACACAGTTTCCTGGTAAATGTAAGATTGGTATGACTACCAATCATCCTACTAAAAGACTACAACAAATTAATAATGCTGGTGTAGTTAACGATTGGGAACTAGCTTATCATTACAAGTGCTCTCGCCCGTTTGATTTTGAGCAAGCACTTCATGCCAAACTTGATTACTGTCGTACCCGTAATGATAGGGAATTTTTTGACATCCAAAGTGGAGAAGCAATTTTTCTCATTGAAGAAATGGGACATATGTTTAGTCCATTATGATCGTATATACGGATAGATGTATATTAGGACTTCGAACTCACCTTTTTAAAAGCTGGCTTGGAATCCAAAAATAGAGATATTATATTAAACTAAATTAAGGTTATGAAAGATAAAACATTCGGTATTTACACATTAAAGTACAAAAATCAAAACGCACCTACTTCGGGTGTTGTTTCTACTAAAGAACATTGGGACAATATCAAACTATATGTCCTAAATAAAGCCAATATAAACGTTATAGAACAATTTATTCTGTCCTATTACGATAATAATGAACTTAAAAAAGAAGTGGTTATATGATAAAAGATCTAATTTCTATTAATGTTAATGAGCTCAAAAGTTTTTTGACCCACATTATCGACAACAATCGTTTTTTGCAAGAGCAAGGAAAATCACCTGTTAGTGTTGAAGTTATAGGTGAAAGTGGTATTGGTAAAACTTCCGCCATTATTCAACTTGCTAAAGAGCAAAATCTTAACTTTGTAAAATTGAACCTATCCCAAATTGAAGAAATTGGTGACTTGGTAGGTTTTCCAATTAGACAGTTTGAAATGCAAAGAGATGAAGAGGGAGATAAAATTTGGGTTGATGAAAATGTTATAGAAGAAAAACGTAAACAAGGTTACTATTCAACAGGTTTAAATAGAATGAGTTATTGTCCACCCGAATGGATTAGTGGTAAAGAAGAAGGTGGTATTTTGCTTTTGGATGATTGGAATAGAGCAGATGTTAGGTTTATTCAAGCTGTTATGGAGTTGATTGACCGTCAACAATATATTAGTTGGACATTACCTAAAAATTGGCATATTATTCTTACTGCTAATCCTGATAATGGAGATTATTTAGTTAATAGTATTGATAATGCTCAAAAAACTCGATTCATTAGTGTTCAACTTAAGTTTGATAAAGATTGTTGGGCTAAATGGGCTGAGGAAAATGACATTGATGGTCGTTGTATTAACTTTTTGTTGATGAATCCAGAATTGGTCACTACTGATGTTAATAGTAGAAGTGTTTCAATGTTTTTTAATAGTATTAGTTCTATTAAGTCTTTTGAAGATAGTTTGCCTTTGATTCAAATGATTGGTGAGGGTTCAGTTGGGCCTGAGTTTAGTAGTTTGTTTACTATGTTTATCAATAATAAGTTGGATAAGATTATTTCACCTGAAAATATTTTTGAACAGGATGAAAAATATGTTATGACTACTTTGAAATCAATTGTTGGTAAAGATGATAAATACAGAGCAGATATTGCTTCAACTTTAGCTACTCGAATTGTTAACTATTTGGATGTTTATGCTAATAAAAATAAAGTTGAAAAATCAACTATTGACAGGATTTCTAAAATAGTTAAAGAAGAAATTTTTACAACAGACATTTGTTATAACATGGTTAGGTCAATTTATAATAATAATATTACTAAATTCAAAACTATGATTATGGATAAAGAATTAGTTAAATTTATAATGAAATAAAACATGAGTAAATTTTTTAAATTAAGCTACCAATATAATTCTTACCAACAATACCACCAGTTTAGTTTTTCATGGTGGTATAATCAAGGTTTAGAGTTTAAAGAAGTTAATATTTTAGAGAACAGAGTGCAAGATGTAAAAGAACTTCTTGAACTACCTGGTAGTGATATAAATGGAGAAATAATATATGCTGGTAAAGGTTCTAATGTACCTAGACATAAACTAAAATCATATATTGAAGAGAATAATTTGAAAAAAACATCTCGTGTACAAACAGCAAATACTATTATTTTTGATAAAAAAGAAATTGAGGAAGTTTTAAATTATTATAAAAGAGCAAGTAAGGGAGAATTTGCTTTTGTTAATTTTACTAAAGAGATTTGTGATGTTATTATAAGTTATCTCAAGTCAAATAAATCTATGTATTCAAATTTTGAAGATGAAATTAAAAACAAAATAGGAAAAATATGGGCTATTGAAAAAGATAAGTATTATGATCTTCCCTCTGATTTAAAGAAAATAATCAACTGTACAGAGTTTAAAGAATGTTATGAAATGCATAATTATAGAACTCAAAAGATTTTAGACATTTGTAGTGTTATTGATGTTTATTTAGAGGATAAAGATACTAAAAGTATTGTTTGGGATGATTATATGTTAGAAACTCTAAACTCAGAGGGCATTGAGTTGGATGCAGAGTATTTAGAAACATTTCATAATATGTTAAAAAGTAATGAAACATCAGATACCCAATTAGCTTTAGAAATGTTGACTAATATTAATCTTGAAAAAGATGGTTTATCAGTTGCTCTTCTTTTAAATGAATATAGAGATAAATTTGGTTGGGGTACAGGAACTCAAAGTCAAGCATATAAAATTTTGAACAAATATTTTAGTAGTAAAGGAATTCATTGGAAAGATGACTTTAGAGCCTTTTCAGCAGGGTTATGGAATTACTATGCTAATGATAATAAAGCTAAAGAAATTATAGGTGGTTTTGTTCAAAATAATATTAACAAATATTTGAACAGGGCAGGTGACAAATTTGTTCTTCAAATTGATAATTTTAATCTTAGCTTATATAAAAGAAAAAAATAATGTTTAACATTTACGAAGAAATAACTAAATATTCTAAGCAGTTAATGCTTAAAGAACCATTTTATGGTTTATTCCTAATTAGTCTAAATAAGGAATTAGATAAAAATATTCCAACTGCTTGTGTTACTCCAGACAATATTAATGTTAAACTAAAAGTTAATCCTGAATTTTGGAGTACATTAGATGATAAAACTAAGTTAGGAATTCTTAAACATGAACTTCTCCATGTTGCTTTCTTTCATTTAAATAATTGGGATCGTTTTGATAATAAACGTGTCTATAATATGGCTGCTGATTTAGAAATCAATCAGTATATTAACTCTGATATGAAAGGTGAAGCTTGGGATGGTTTGGAAATTGATGGTCCTAATTTTGCTCCTCTTAATCTTGAACCAAGAAAAGGTACAGGATATTATTATGGAAAGTTGATTGGAGAAATTGAAAACAATCCAGAAGGTGATATTGCTAAAATGGCTAAAGAAGGAGGTAGTTTTGTTATTGATGTTGAAGGAAGTGAGGGGATGAGTGAGGCAGAAAAGAAATTAATTGCTAAACAAATTGATCACCAGTTAAAAGAGATTGCAGAGAATTTAGAGAAAAAAGGTAGAGGTAGAGGTTTGATTCCAGGTGAAATGAAAGACTATATTGATAGTTTGTTTGAGGTTGTTGAACCTGTTATTGATTGGAAATCATACCTAAGACGCTTTAATAGCATGTCTACTATGGTCTATACTAAAAAGACTCGTAGGAAGCCAAATAGACGTTTCAATAGTGGTCCTGCCCTTAAAATAAAGCCTAAGAAAAGAACATTAGTAGCTATTGACACTTCAGGTTCTGTTTCTAATGAAGACTTGAAAGAATTTTTTAATGAAATCCAACACATTTATAAATCAGGAACTTATGTTGATATTATAGAGTGTGATACTAAAATTCATAGGGTTTATGAGTATAAAGGAATTAAAGAAAATATTGAAGTACAAGGTAGAGGTGGCACTGACTTCGAACCGGTTATGCGGTATTTAAACCAGCATAAAACGTCTTATGCCAACCTAATATATTTGACTGATGGAGAATGTGTCTCACCTGAGACTCAACCTATAAAACCAATTTTGTGGGTTCATTGTTCAGAAAGCAAAATAAATGAAGAACTTCCAGGTTCTAAAATTCAAATTAAAAGATAACATATTTATAACATATGTCAAAGATTGTACTTTTAAGTTGTACCAAATCTAAAATGGACAAACCATGTCCAGCTAAGGATATGTACTCACCTTCACCAATGTTTCAAAAAACAAAAGCATATGGTGAGGGACTTAAACCTGATAAAATGTTTATCTTATCTGCTAAGTATGGGTTGTTACCTATGGATAAGCAGATTGAACCATATGATTTAACTCTCAAAACAATGAAATCAGATGAAAAAAACCAATGGGGAGATATGGTAAAAGGACAAATGAGCAAAGCAGGATTATCTCCAGAAAAAGATAAGTTTGTTTTCTTGACAGGCTCAGAGTATATGAAACCATTAGAAAAATTTATTCCAGCTGATAATGTTGAAAAACCAATGGAAGGAAAAAGAATGGGAGAAAGATTGTCTTGGTTGAATACACAAGTTAAAAAGTTACAAGAATTTGTTAAACATATTAAAAACATGATTTATGAAATTGTCAAAAGATAAATTAAACGAGTATATTGATTTGTATTTAAGTGACTCTTATGACTATGAAGATAGTGAGACACATACATTAAATGAAAATGTGCTTAAACCCGTTAAAAACCTTCTATTAGAGTCTAACAAAGATGGAATGACGACATTGCTAGAAATTTCAGGCAACGTTAATAAACGTGATAGAGCGGTTATAGACGACTTTATTTTATACCTAGAAAATCTTTAAAAACCTCTTTTGGGAGAGGATTGATTAGGGTTTGGCTTGCCAGGAACCCGATGTTATATTTATATCATAATAAGAAAAAATAAGAGTTATGTTAGACATTAAAAGTAATCAGTTCCTAAACAAATCCGAAATTCGCAATCGTGCAAATTCAATTTTCACTACTAAAGGTGCTCCTGAAACTAGTGACAAGTATTCACACATTCCAACTGAAAAGATCATTGATGATATGGCTGCTTTGGGTTGGGGAGTAGTTGATGCTAAACAAGTTAAAGCTCGTAAAAATCAAGGTTTCCAAAAACACCTTATTGTGTTCCGTAACAATGATATTCAGATTACCGCTGAAGATGGTGATAATGTGTTTCCACAAATTTTGTTAACAAATTCACATGATGGTAAAAATGCCTTTACTTTTACAGCTGGTTTGTTCCGTATGGTTTGTGAAAATGGTTTGGTTATTGCTTCAACTGAATTTGAGAAAATGAAAATCCGTCACATGGGTTATAATTTTGAAGAGTTGCAAAACACTATCAAGTCAATGGTTGAAAAATTGCCTTTGACTGTTGAGTCACTTAATAAGTTTCGTGAGGTTGAATTGAACCAAGAACAAGCGCTTGAGTTTGCTAAAAAGGCTCTTGAGTGTCGTTTTGACGAAACAGAAATGACTCGTATTGATGTTGATTTGAATGATTTGCTTACCGCAAAACGTAAAGAAGATCAAGGATCTGATTTGTGGTCAATTTATAATGTGATCCAAGAAAAATTGGTTCATGGAGAATTTAATTATAAAGCGGGTGTTAAAACTCGTAAAGCTCGTAAAATCAAGAACTTCAATAAGGATCTAGAATTGAACGAGAAGTTGTACGATTTGGCTCTTGAGTTTGTCTCTTAAGAGCCTTATCATTATATTAACGATATGAATGAAATGGATGATATGGCACTACAAGAAGCAATGTTTAACAGTCAATGCGATAAAATACTAGCGCGAGCCGATTATTATAATTTGCAACTTGAAGTAGTTTATTCAGCGTTCAAACATAAAGAAGACTTCCCACAAGCATCGCTCCTAGAATGTCTACAAGTAGGAGCAGATGAGTGGGATGTAAATCTTTAAAGATATGCTGTTGTGGTGGAATAGGTAGACACGCGGGACTTAAAATCCCGTGACCCGAAAAGGTCGTGCCGGTTCGATCCCGGCCAGCAGTACTAGGAGACTCACGTAGTTCGTTCTTTAATTTATTGAATTACCAATGTTCGGGATGTAGCGCAGTCCGGTAGCGCATCTGGTTTGGGACCAGAGGGTCCGAGGTTCGAATCCTCGTATCCCGACAAAATAAGCCACAATAGCTCAGTTGGTAGAGCTTCTGATTTGTAATCAGATGGTCGGCGGTTCGAGTCCGTCTTGTGGCTCATTAGGAGAGATGGCAGAGCGGTCGAATGCGGCGGTCTTGAAAACCGTTGACTGTCAAAGGTCCGGGGGTTCGAATCCCTCTCTCTCCGCCGCCAACTGAAGACAGAAGAAGAATGTTTAGGTTCCCATGCAAAGCGACCCGCCTAAGCATAAAAAAACCCGAGTGTGAGCTCGGGTTTCTTCTTTCTATATTAATATTATTTAAGGTATAACAGTACTATAATCTTGGAACCAATTTGATTGATCAAATCTTAATTTACATTCTGATACTGTTGTACATCCCACTCCGTTTGCTGGTGGTCCTGCTCCTGCTCTATCAATAGGATTACCATCAACATCATAATTTTTTAAAGCATAATCACAAGCAGCTATAAAAGCAGCGTCTCCTTTTGAAGGTACTCCTCCTAATGTGGTAGCCATAAATTGAGGTTGGTCTGTTGGAGGATTTCCTGCTCCACCTGAGTCTTTTGCATTAGGTAAAGCTAAAGTAAAATAAGAAGCTGATGGTGGACCAGCATAAAACAAAGTATCAGTAGTTGTTTGAGAAACAGTAAAATTCCAAACTCTACCTGCAATTTGTCTTCCAATATAAAAACTACCTGTTTGGGTTGTATTTGCTGGAGCTGCTCCATCTAAATTAGGGGCGTATGTTATAGCTAATTGAGACATAGTATTATTTTCTTATACATATTTGGCTTTCATAAAAAAGTAAATTATATTCAGATCATGTTCTCGTAGCTCAGCTGGATAGAGCAACTGCCTTCTAAGCAGTAGGTCATTGGTTCGAATCCAATCGGGAATACAAAGGAGTTCTTTGACATAATAAAAGAAAGGAAAAAATTATGGAAATTATTTTAGCTTTTGGTTTGGGAGTGGTATTAGTTATTAATATTGTAATAGTTAATATGGCTCTAAAGTCAAATAAACAAGTTAACGAATTAAATGAATTTAAACATATTATCAGTGATAATGTTAAAGATATCCATACTGATTTAATTAGTATTGAAGATCGTTTTTATAGCGAGACAGATAAAATTAATGGTAAAATTGATTCTCGTGTTGATAAACTAAATGATGTTTTGATTAGAGAAATAAGTGAAACAAATCGTAAAGTAGAATTTTTAAGAAAATCTCTTGGAAAGGATTACTTTTAATTAAATTAAGTTAAACCCGTTATTGAACTCCTTTATGGACCTTTAGCTCAGTTGGTCAGAGCAGCGCACTCATAATGCGAAGGTCATAGGTTCAAGCCCTATAAGGTCCACCGCAGTCAGATGTTGTAGCTACGGCCAGGGGGATTTGTTATTTTTAAACAAGTCCCCCCTTTTTTTTACATATTTATAAACATGAAATTACCTGTAACATTTGAACAATTTGCTAAAGACCCAGTTAAGGCGGTCACGTTTTGTATGTTAGTGGTAGTGGCTTATTTATGGTATGATAATAAAACTAATTATCAGTCTCAAATAGATACACACCAAGAAAAAATTAAAGTTCTTGAAGAAAAAGTAGACAAATGTCTTGTTTATATGAGAAAGGCTGATAGTGCTTTAGCTTCGGCTAACACTAAATTAGAAGTATTAACCGCCCTAGGCAAAATCCCTAAGTAAGATGAAAGAAAAATTATTTGATTTTACTGTAATGGTCCTTGTAGCTTTTTTTGCTATTGATATGACCACTGATAAAGTATTTGCTGCTGTACCTAAACAATTTGATGAATTAGATGCTCTTATAGCTAAGTCTGAAAAAACTATGAAACAAACTTCTTCAGTAGTTAAAGCCGCGGCTAAAAAACAAGAAGCTGTAGAAAAAGAAATTGTTGAAAATGTAGAAGCTTTAGAAGAGACTATTATTGAAACAGAAGAAAAAGTTGGTGATATGGAAATGGAGATGAAGATGATGGAAGAAGCAACCCAAGAAATTAACCAACAACTTAAAGAAAACCCAGAAATGGCTAAGTCTCTTGCTTTATACGGTTTAGATAAAGTCATTGAAAGTAAGACTAAATCAAAAATGAACGACTATAAATTAGAAAAGGCTAAAGCGGAAGGAAATGATAGTATAGTTGAAGAATTAATATACATGAAAAACTTTTATGAAATTAATAGTGGAGTTAATCCATTCTTAAATAATAAAAAAGATACAACAAATAATAAATAAAAAATATGAAAAATGTAATTAACTTTATTAAAAAAATGTACACTATAGCTAAAGATTGGATTGTTGCTAATGGTGTTGAAGGAGTCGCTGGCTTAATAGCTGGATTATTTTTATGGGCTTTTGGTTATAAGATTTGGGCTGGTTTCTCATTTGGAGTATTTGCTACTCGTAACTGGGATATCTTAAAAGCTTATTTAAAATCTTTAATCAAAAAATAATATGAAAAAAATTACGGATTGGTTAGCAGGATTATTAAAAGATGAAAAAGGTACTCCTTCATCAAAACGATTTGTAGGAATCGTTTGTGCGTTAACTTTATGTATAACAATGTATGCGAACTCATTTACAGAAGAGCATTTTGCTCCTTCTCCTATTTTAGTTGAGTCAGTAGCTATGTTAGCATTTGGATGTTTAGGATTAGCATCAGTGGATAAAATTTTCACTAAAAAGAAAGAAAATAAAACAGAAGAAGAATTAGATTAAAAAATTATGTTATTAAAGGTTGGCTCAAGAGGCGAAGACGTAAAAAAACTTCAGGAAAAATTAGGAACTCCTGCTGATGGTATCTTCGGTTCAGGTACAGAAAGATTAGTTAAAGAATGGCAAGCTAAGAATGGTTTAGTAGCTGATGGATTAGTAGGTAAGGGTACATGGGGTAAAATGTTTGGTGATGAACCAGCACCTGCTCCTATTATTATTCCACCTTCAGAATTTAAATTAGATGCTTTAAAAGGGCATGTTCCTGATAATGTAATAGCTCAAATCCCAGATACAGCTGCTAAATTCAATATTACAAATCCATTAAGATTAGCTCATTTCTTATCACAGTGTGCTCATGAATCGGGTAATTGGAAAGCTGTTTCTGAAAATTTAAATTATTCAGCTGATGGTTTAAATAGGATTTTCCCTAAGTATTTTAAAAATGCTGGTAGAGATGCTACTCAGTACGCTCGTAACCCTGAAAAGATTGCAAATATTGTTTATGCCAATAGAATGGCTAATGGTGATACTGCCTCAGGTGAGGGATGGAAATTTAGAGGAAGAGGATATATCCAATTAACAGGAAAAGGAAATTATACTAAGTTTGATAAAATGGTTACTGAAAGTGTTTTAGATAACCCTGACTTAGTAGCTACTAAATATCCTTTAATGTCAGCTGCATTTTTCTTTGACTCAAATAACCTTTGGTCCATCTGTGATAGAGGATCAGATGATGGAACTGTTACATCAGTTACCAAAAGAGTTAATGGAGGAACACACGGTTTAGCAGATCGTATAAAACATTTTAAACTGTATTATAACCTCCTAAAATAAACTTTCGTACAATTTATCGACCCGTATAGGGTAGTTGAGTATAGGCGCTATATAACTTTTTTATGGCGCCTATATGTATGGATATATGGACATAAATAAGATATTTAACTTATTTGACTCCGGTTCTGAAGATAAAATAAAAGAAGATACACAAATTGTGTTTGTCGACTTTAAAGAACATCCTGCCTATTGGTTAGGTATGTTTAAAAAATTGATCCAAAATCATAAGCTATTTAAAAGGAAAATAGTTTCATTCCTAGAAAAGTCAGAACCAGAATTAGAATTAGGAGACTTAGACCTGGTAGGTGATGATCTTGCCTATGAAAGGGCTTGGTACTATGCTTCAAAATTTGATCCTAGCTTGGAAATACATAAAGAGTCCATTAACCTTATATTAGATGAATACCTTGAAAAAGCTATTGATGAAACAATACTTTACTTTCAGAACAAAGAAGAGTATGAAAAATGCGCTCATTTAAAGAAAATTTTAGATGAAGTAAAGAAGCTTCAAGGATAATTTGGCCCCCAAAATCTTTTTACTTAATATTCGATATCGGAGGGTTTGAGACATTAGGAATGACTGAGGAAATAGAGGGGTTTGAGACAAGGGATGAGATGGATGATAGACGGGGGTAAATAAGGGATAAATAGAATATATGAAAAATAGGAATATTATAATGAGACGTTTGGAAAAAGCAGAAGGGCAGATTGAGAAACTGTATTTCTTTCTCCAACGTGGTGGTAGTCAAGAAGATGTAAAGGAGGTATTAGTTACTTTACGTGAGGCTATTGATGATGCTAAAGTTTTTATTAACCAAGAACCATTAGGACCAAATGAACTTAACGGCTGAACAAATCCAAGATAATTGGAATAAATTAATGGGTTTCATTGATACTTATATCTCTGAACCTCGTAAAGATAATCTGAAAAAACTTTATGAAAAGTATGCTGAGCGTTTAATGTTGATGCCTGCTGCTCATAAAAAAGAATACCATAATGCATTTCCAGGTGGTTATATAGAACATGTTAATAGAGTTATAGAAGCAGCTATTAAGTTAGAAGAAGTATGGGAAGAATTTGGATGTGATAATTCTACTTATACACTTGAAGAACTTGTCTTCTCAGCTATGAATCATGACTTAGGTAAGATGGGTGATGAAGAACATGAATCTTATATCCCTCAGGATGATAAATGGAGAAAAGAAAAACTAGGAGAAGATTATAAGTTTAATGATAAATTAGCTTTTGCATCTGTTCCTGATAGAGGTTTATTCTTACTTCAGTCTCATGGTGTTCAATATACTTTTAATGAAATGGTAGCTATTCAGACTCATGATGGTTTATATGATAAGGCAAATGAGAAATATTTGATGACTTATATGCCTGAGTTAAAACCAAGAACTAGTTTACCTTATATTATACACCAGGCTGATTTAATGGCTGCTCGTATTGAGTTTGAACGTGAATGGTTTCCTAAATTTAAAGGTAACTTGGAAGTGTCAAAGAAGCCATTTACATTAGAGACGAAAAAATCAGCACCTGTTACTTCAGCAAATAAAGCTAAAGCTTTAGGAAGTTTAAAAAATGAGGGGCTAAAAAATTTATTAGATAATTTATGATATTAGCAATTATTATTCTTTCAATATTGGTCGTGATTTTAGGATACACGACCTTTAACCTTCTTAAAAAGAATGAAAAACAAGAAGATATTCTAGCAGGATATATGTCTTACTTAAATAAAATTTCAGACACAATTGAACAGGCAGATGAAAAATTAAAAGAAGTAGACTATAAAGGTTCCTTTAAATCTGATGATGAGGTAGGTTTTGTTTTTGAACAAATTAAAACTATTCAAACAATATTGAATACTTTTATAATCAAAGATATTAAGTAATGGAACTAGTGATGGTAAAAAAGAAAAAAGGAGTACAGTACTTTACCCAAGAAACAGAAGACTCAATAGTATTATATAATAACACTTCTGACCCAGAAACAAGAAGTCGTTTGTATAATGATAAAATTCATTATGCTTTTTTTAAATTAACAGAAAATATAATTCATACATTTAAGTTTTATTATACAGAAGTAGATGAAATTGAACATCTACAACATGAAGTAATTACATTTCTACTTAGTAAAATTCATTTATATGATCAATCTAAAGGTACAAAAGCATACTCTTATTTTGGAACCATTGCTAAACGTTATTTAATACTTTCAAATCAAAAGAACTATAAAAAACGTATTGATACTGCTCCTGTAGAACTTTTAGAAGAAGATGAAACATATTCTTACACTATAGATGATTCTTCTTCAGATGAAAGACTATCTCTTTTTATAGATGATTTTACAGATTATGTTACTGAACATATTTTTGAATTATTCCCAAAAGAATATGATGCTCAAATAGCTGATGCTATTTTAGAATTATTTCGTAAAAGAGAATATTTAGATGTATTTAATAAAAAAGCACTTTACATTTATATCCGTGAACAAGTTGATGCTAAAACACCTAAAATAACTAAAATAGCTAATCAACTTTATGACATCTTTAAAAAAGGTTATATATTTTATTTAGAACACGGATATACAAATTTTTAAGTTTCATATTTATAAGAAACTAATTGTATATTTATGTCACAATTTGATAACGTAGTCTTTGGTAAGAAAAAATTTTCTGATATTTTAGAAGAAATTTATACTAACCAACAGAAAAAGGATAAACAAGTCTCTGCTCTTATAAATGAGCTAAAACCTCTTATTTCCGATATTGGTGATGCTACTTTAGTAGTTCCTTTAATTAAAGAATATATGGAGATTAGTGTTAAAAATGATGACTTATTAATTAAAATGGCTGCTTTAGCTCAACGAGCTATGAACACTCAAGCACCAGATGGTTCATTAACTATCTCAGATGAGGAAAAAGAACAACTATTAGCAGCAATGAATGATCTTAAAGGGAAAAAATAATGTTTGCTAGTAATAGTTTATTTAGAACCATTGTACAAGAAAGTCAAAGACTTGAACGTAATGGTACTTTTACAATTACCCCTGTAAGAGTAAAATATACTTTTCTTAATCTAGAACAAACAAAAAAAGACTACCCTGAAATATATGCTAAGTATGGCGAAGACTTTGCTTTAAATGGAATTCTATTTGATTCAATTACTGCCCCAACTCCAAATACTAAATCTAAAAATTTAGATTATTATATATTTGCTAAACCTTTATTTCCTAATTTCAGACAAGTTCCTCTTGTTAATGAAATAGCTTATGTAATAACATTACCATCAGTTAATTTACAAGACCCAAGTTTTATTAACTTAAATGATCAAGAATTTTATTACTTTCTTCCTATAAATCTTTGGAATAGTGTTCATAATAATGCCTTACCTAATCCTTTAGATACAACAACTAAAACACCCTCAGAACAAAAATCAATACAACAAATTGAAGCAGGTTCTAAAATAAAAGTAACAGATGGAGTTAATGATATTGATTTAGGAGAAACATTTGAAGAACAAGCTGATATTAAAAATTTACAACCTTTTGAAGGTGATGTAATTTTTGAAGGTAGATGGGGTCAATCCTTTAGATTTGGTTCCACAGTAACTGGAAGTAATGGATTGCCTTATTTAGGTAACCAATGGTCTGATAAGACTTTGCTAGGTAATCAAGGCGATCCTATCTTAATTATAAGAAATGGACAACATAATGATGGTAAAGAAGCTTGGAAACCTATATTAGAAGATATTAATAAAGATCCTGCTTCTATCTATATGGGATCAACCCAAAAAATCCCATTAACTCCAGCGGCTAGTTCTTATGAAAGTTATTATTACCCTCCTACAAACCCTAAAGAATATTCAGGTAACCAATTAATTCTTAATTCAGGTAGAGTAGTCTTAAACTCAAATAATGATCATATATTACTTTCATCTAATAAGTCTGTAAATTTAAATGCTGTTGAAAGTGTAAATATAGATACTAAAGATTTTATTATTTCTTCAAATACTCTTTTAGGAGGAAAAGATGCTACAGAAGCTTTATTAAAAGGAAATACAACTATAGGAATATTAAATGAGGTAATAGATAATATTCAAACGTTATCTGATACTTTACAAACTCTAATCTCCCAACCAGCTGGTACTAATTTTGCTACTTTAGCTGCTAATGCAGGAGCTGTTTCAAGAAACTTAACTTCATTAAAAAATGAATTAACTAATAAAACATTATCAACTAAAAGCTTTACAATATAATGGCTTTACCAATAAATAAAGATATCGCCCTTCAAATAGCTAAACAAAAAGCAAAAGAAGCTATAGCTCAAAAAGCTGCTAAAGCTGCTATGGAACAAGCTAAAAAACTTAGAGAAGCTAAAACTTTACCTAAACCTGAAGGAGTTATTGATATTAAAGCATTATCTAAAACAGTTAGAGCATCACAACCAGATGATCAAAAACCAAAAGGTTTAGCTAAATTTGGTAAACTTATAACTGATAATGGTTTACAATTAGCTCAAGCTGCCTTACCAGCGGCTAAAGCTTACGCTGTACAATTAGCTATAGATACAGCTTCAGAAAATCTTCCAGATGTATGTCCTAGTCAAGAAATAATAGATTCTATTATAACCCCATTAACTAATTTAATAGAAAGTATAAATTCAACAGCTACAATTACTCAAGATATAAATAAATTAATGCAAGATGTATCAACAGGAGTAACAGTTGTTTCTACTACATCAACTATTCTTAATGCCTTAATTCCTGGATTAACAACAGCAGCAGATGCTTCTCCTTTAGCCCCAGGTTTCTTAGTTTCAGCTATTGATAAAATTGATTATGTTAATAAAAAAATAATTTTTAAAAATGATGGTACTCCTAGATTACCTGAAATTATATCAAATGTAGGTAGTGTGACTATAGCTACAAGTTTAGTATCTTTTTATTTAAAACAAGTAAAAGATATATTAGATAAAGTAATAGCTATTATTAAAAAATGTTCTCCTAGTTCTACTCTCCCTGAATTAAATGCTGAAGTTATTTCTTTATCTAAACAACAAGAACAATCAACAGCTAACCAGGATAATGTCTATAAAGGATTTTTAATAAAAATAGTTGAGGTTAAGTTTAATGAACAATTAAACCAAAGAAAAGCAGTAGCATATAATGGTAATGGTATTCCTGTATTAGAAACTGAACTTTCATTTACTACTAACACTCAAACTTTAGTTAATGATTTAAAAAAGATAATTGATGAATCTGGTTTAATTGGAGATTATCAAGCAACTCCTCAACCACCAGCAATTGATCAAGACTTACTTCCAGATTCAGGTCTTGAGAATGACCAAGTTAGATTAAGTGTTTTAGATACTAGAATAGCTGCTAATCAAAGTAAAGTTGATGATGAATATAAGAAATTCTTAGCATTAAATAAAGAATTACCTATTTCACCTCCTAATTATCCTGCTGTCATTTCTACACTTAATATTGGTACTGTCACAGGCCAATTTAATACTTTTGCTAATGAAGTACTTAATGAAGTTAATTATAGTTTTTATGCGTATCGTGATGGTCAGCAAGTTGAAGAATTCCGTTATTCAGAGCAAGAAAGAGAATCAGCAAATAAAATAATACCTGAATTAAAACAAAAATTAAATACTATTAGATCCCTTATTGATAATATTAATTCTTTTAAAGGAAATAAAGGAGTAATAGAAGGAACAGCTGTAGCTGTAGATATAAACACACAATCATCATTTGCTCTTCCTACACCTTTAAATCCAAACCCGTAAAAAAATAATTAAAACTAATATTTATAACTAATGAAACCGACAGAATTCAAAAAATTAATTAAAGAAGCTGTTAGAGAAGCTATCCAAGAAGAATTAAAAGATATTCTCTTAGAAGCAGTTCGTGCCCCAAAATCAGTTGTAACTGAATCAAAAGACACTTATGCTCAACCTCATATTGAAAATCCTAAACAACTAACTGCCCAAGAACGCAGAGATATGTTTTCAGGCATTATAGGTGAAATGCAACAAGGAAAACCAGCTACTTCAGCATACGCAGGAGATATACAAATGAATAAACCTGTAGATACTATTAATGGAGCTTTACCAGAAGGTAATGTAGGGTTAGACCAGATAATGGCAATGATGAATAAATAATGGCAATTATAGTTAGAAATAGATTCCCAGTAGATTCTCAAGCTCAAAAAGCTGTTGGAGTTGATATTCCCTTCAATGGACCTGCTGTATTTAAATCTAATTACTTAACTAGAGAAGCTATAAAAAATAACTTAATAAACTTTTTTTCCACTACCCCTGGTGAAAGAGTATTTAATCCTTTTTTTGGAAGTAAATTAAAAAGTATAGTTTTCCAAGGATTAAATGATGTTACAAGAGAAAATATTTCTTTTATACTTAATGATGAGTTAAAAAATATTTTTCCATTTGTACAGGTTCAAGATATAAACTATGTCCCAAATGAGGACTTTAATGAATTAACAATAACTATAACTTATCAAGTAGCTAATTTTGGTATAAATGATACTTTAGAAATAACATTATAAAATGGCAATTAAAAGAGATGTAAAATATTTAAACAGAGACTTTAGTACATTAAGAGACCAATTAGTCACTTATGCTAAAACTTATTTCCCAAACACATATAATGACTTCACCCCAGCCTCACCTGGAATGATGTTTATGGAAATGGCTGCTTATGTTGGGGATGTAATGTCATTTTACTTAGATAACCAAATTCAAGAAACTTATATACAATACGCTCGTCAAACAGATAATATATTTGATTTAGCTTATATGTTAGGTTACAAACCTAAAGTCACATCAGCAGCTACTGTTAATCTTGATTTTTATCAAACTGTTCCTGCTACTACAAGCGGAAGTAATAATGTGACAGTTCCTGATTTTAGTTATTCTCTTTTAGTACCATCTAATACTATTATCACCTCAAAAACCAATTCTAACTTAACCTTTATAACTAAGGATAAAGTAGATTTTAGTTTTAGTAGTTCATTAGATTCAACTGAAGTATTAGTATATCAAACAAGTGGAGGATCTCCAACATCTTATTTATTAAAGAAATCAAGACAAGCTATTTCTTCTACTATAAAAACAACAACAGCTACTTTTACTTCTCCTGTTCCTTTTAATTATGTTGATATAAATGATACAAATATTATAGGAATATTAGATATTACAGATTCAGATGGTAATCAATGGTATGAAGTAGATAACTTGGCCCAAGATGCTATTTTTGATACATTAGAAAATACCAACCCAAATGACCCAAATTATTCAGGAAATTCAGATGTACCTAATCTATTAAAAATTAAACAAGTTCAAAATAGATTTGCTACTCGTTTCTTAGACGCTGAAAATTTCAGAATATTGTTTGGAGCGGGTAATCCTAATGATACAAATGAGGTAATTGTTCCTAACCCAAATAATGTAGGTTTAGGTTTACCTTTTGAACAAGATAAATTAACAACAGCTTACTCACCTACTAACTTTGTGTTTACAAATACTTATGGTGTTGCTCCAACAAATACTACTTTAACTATTAGATATTTAACAGGTGGTGGAGTTGCTAGTAATGCTCCTGTAGGAGATTTAACAACAATTAATACTTCTGCTGTTAGATTTATTAACTCAAATATAGCTAATAATACAGTAGCTCAAACATCTTTTGATTCTTTACAAGTAAACAATCCAATAGCTGCCTCAGGAGGTAGTAGTGGAGATTCTTTAGAAGAAATTAGACAGAATGCTTTAGGTAATTTCCAAACCCAATTACGAGCAGTAACATCAGATGATTATAATATTAGGGCTTTAAGTTTGCCTCCTCAATATGGTAGTGTTTCAAAAATATACACAGTAAAAGAAAAAGCAACAAATATTTCTCAAGTTGGTGTTACTTCAACTCTTGATATGTATGTTTTAAGTTCTAACAATGATGGAACTTTAAAAACAGCTTCACCCGCTTTAAAACAAAACATAATTACTTATTTACAACCATTTAGAATCATTAATGATTCAGTTGAAGTAAAAGATGCTTTTGTTATTAATATTGGTGTTGAATTTGATATTATTGTTTTACCAAATTATAATAATGATCAAGTTTTAACTAACTGTATTAACTACCTAAGAAATTATTTTAACATAGACAACTGGCAAATTAATCAGCCTATTGTTTTAAAACAGTTATTTACGAATTTAGACCAAATTGATGGTGTGCAGACAGTACAAGCTATCAATATTGTAAACAAAACAAATACAGCTGAAGGGTATAGCAATTATGCTTATGATATAACCTCAGCTACTTATAACAATGTAGTTTATCCTTCACTTGATCCAATGATTTTTGAAGTTAAATACCCAACAGTAGACATTAAAGGCAGAGTAGTAACATTATAAAATGGCAGTATATAAAATTTTCCCGTCTAAAGATACAACCTTATATTCATTATTTCCTAATATGAATACTGGGTTAGATCCCATTATGGAAGCTACCCAAACTTCCTTTACTACAAATGAACCTAGTCCCCAATCAAGCAGATTTTTAGTCACTTTTGATAGTACTGAAATAGAGGATGTATTGGAAAACAAAATGGGAGTATCTGCTTCAGCCCAATTACAAGATACTTCAAGTTATGAAGTTAATTTACAATGTTTTATTTCTACAGCTACAGGTGTTGATATTAATCCAACAGGAACATTATTAGAAGCTTATTATGTTTCTACAAATTGGAGTATGGGTACAGGTCAATATTTAGATGATCCTATTTCAACAGATGGAGCTTCATGGTATTGGGTTAATTATTCTGGTAGCACAGCTTGGACAACTGCTGGTTTTCCAACAGGAGTAACAGCTTCTTTTACAGGTTCTAATACAGATAGAGACACTAATCCATATGCTGGTGGTGGAACTTGGTATACTGGTTCTGCTAATAGTTTATGGGATGCTGATGCTTACCCAATATCTGCTTCTCAAACATTTTCATATTCAACAGATAAAGACTTAAATGCTACTGTAACTAATATAATAGGAGCTTGGTATACTGGGGCTATTAGTAATGATGTTTTTAATGGATTTATTGTAAAACAAAATCCTGAATTTGTATTTGATAGAAATTACCAACCAGAATTAAAATATTTCTCAGTTGATACAAATACTATATATCCTCCTGCTTTACAATTTAGTTGGAGAGATTTTACATGGAGTACAAGTTCAACTATAGCAGTTTTAGACACATTACCTGCTTTAGTTTCATTAAATGAAAACCCAGGTACTTTCCATAGTCAGAGTGTTAATATTTTTAGAGTTAATGCTGCCCCAAAATATCCACCTAGAGTTTGGACTACTTCTTCATGGTACACTACAAATTATTACTTACCAGAAGCATCATACTATGCTATAAAAGACTTAAGTACTAATGAATATGTTGTAGAATTTGATACTCAATTTACTCAATTAAGCGCGGATACCACAGGTAGTTATTTTACATTATACATGAATGGTCTCCAACCAGAAAGATATTATCAAGTATTAATTCAATCAACAATAGGAGGAAATACTATGGTTTATGATGGAGGATATTATTTTAAAGTAATTAATGGATAATGGAAAGAATCAATTTAAGAAGACAAGTTTATGCTAAAAGTGCTTTTGATAATGTCATTAGTACTGACTTCACTCAGTTGACACCTGTAACTCCTGAAGTTCCTCAAACTCAATCTATTGATATAAATGAATTTTTTGTCCAATATAATAATATATTCTATGATATACCTAAATTTGGAGAAACAAACTCTCATGAGTACCTTGTAAAAACAAGCGGACAATATATTAATTCAACCCAAACAAATGAAACAGTAGAAGCCTTAATTGAAGAAATTAATCAATTAAGACAAGAAAATGCTGATTTACAAAACCAACAAATACAAGGAGATTTAACTAGTGTAGGCCAAAGTATAGCTAGTGCTCAACAAAAATTAAGTAAATAATGAATAAAGTTAGACCAATAGATCCTAATACTCTTAATTATCAAAATATAAGTACAGAGGATGCTAATTTATTTGATTCTTTTGAGATCACAAGTTTATTTAATCCTACTCAGGATGTTGTAGAATATTATGTTTATGATCTTAATAATGAGTTAATATATCAAGACTTAACTTTTAACAATTGGTCAAATGTAGAAGATCCATCTTTAGCTTCTACTACCCCTGAAACAAATAATACAGGATCTACTTTAGATGCTGAGTCAAATCCTAATATAGCTCAAGTATCAACAGTAAATTTAGATCCAATTCAAGACTTACAAAATGTAGGTTTAGATTTTGGTAAAGTAAAGTCAATTTATAATTTTGTAACTTATAGATTAAATTCAGATCCAAATAATGAATATTTTATTTCTGAAATATCCTCAGATAGAACTGAGTTAAGATTAAAATCAAACTTTATTTCTGAAGCTAGTTTACAAATTTCATTTGAACAATTTCAAACAGACTTTTTAGACTCAACTGAGTTTGATGAGTTTTATTTAAACTTTGGAGATAATAAATACGTTGTAGCAGTTAACGCAGCTATAGACACTGATACTTTATTAATTAAGTTATATGAACCTTTACCTCAAGAATTTGGAGTAAAAAATACAGCTTATATTTTAACAAAAAACGGAGAATCAGTAGCTTATGAAGTTGAATTTGATGATTTTGTCCTTGAAGACACATCAATTCATATTGCTCCTCCTAACATTAATTTAGAATTATTAAATCAAATTAGTCCAGCTTCAACTTACAAAAGTTATACAGACATAACAGCTACTGACTTATCTGGTTCTTATAATCAATTAATAAATTTTATTTCAGGTTCAAATATTGGAATCCCATTAAATGTTAATTATACTGATTATTCTAATTTTGTTTACTTCTCTTCAGCTAAACAAAGATTAGATAATTTTATAACTAAATTAACTAATATTTCTGCCTCTCAAGCAGATTTAAATATTATATATAGTCAAATTACAGGTTCAACTTCTGGTTCTTCTACAGTAGTAGCTAATAAAATTCTTTTTGAAAAACAAATAGAAAATGAGATATCTACTTTTGATCCTTATGAACAGTTTCTTTATTACCAAACAGGTTCAAAATCATTCCCTAAAACCAATAGTACTCAACCTTATACTTTATATGATGTAAATAGTTCTACAGCTGAACAATGGTATGCTACTCAATCAATAACAGCTTCAAATTATGATGCTAATAACCAAAATTATCTTTACTGGTTAATTCCAGAATATTTAAGATCTGATTCAACTAATAATAATTATTTCTTATACACAGATATGATTGGTCAATTATTTGATCAATTATGGTTATATACTAAAGAATTTACAAGCAAATTAGAAGCATATCCTGGTTTAGATATTGGTATACCTTCAGATATGGCTGCTAAAGTTATTGAATCTTTAGGTATTAAAATTTATTCTAGTAATTTCACTACCCAAAACATATATAATTCATTATTAGGTTATTCTCCAAGTGGTAGTATTTTATTACCTACAGGAAGTAAATTAGTAACTAACTATGTTACTTCTTCTATTGATGATCAGTATGTTCCTACTATTAGTGATTATCATAAATTAACATATAAGAAAATTTATCATGCTTTACCTTATTTGTTAAAAACAAAGGGTACAGTTAATGGTTTAAAAACTTTATTAAACATATTTGGTATTCCTGATACTATTTTAAGGATATATGAATATGGAGGTAAAGATAAAAACTTTAATACTTGGGATAGTTGGCAAAATGAGTTTAACTATTCTTATTATACTAGTGGTTCCTATTTTATATCTTCATCTTTTGTATTAAATGGAGATTGGAATAGTGCTAATAACACTCCTGGCGCTGTTGAATTTAGATTTAAAACAACAGGTCTTCCAACTGATGAAGGATATTATTCTCAAAGTTTATGGAGTGCAGATGATGGAGCAGGAGCTGGTGTAGCCTTAATATTAAGATATACAGGTTCAGGATATACATCAGGTTCATATTCTGGTTCAATTCCTGACACTTATAACAAATATGCTTTATTAGATTTTATTCCTGATGTAAGTGACACTACTACCTCAGCTAGTGTTTATTTACCTTTTTATGATGGAGGATGGTGGTCTGTATTAGTTAATAGTGGTAGCTCTACTTTTGATTTATACGCTAAAAATAAAATATATTCTGGCTCAGATGGAGATATATTAGGATATCAAGCTAGTTCTTCTGTAACATCAACTTCAACTCCTTGGAGAGGTTCTGAATTTTCATATTTTGGAACCGCTTCTGTTGGACCGGATGCTAAAACATTCTCAGGATCATTCCAAGAAATTAGATATTACTCTACAGCATTAGGCGAAAATGCATTTGATGCTTATGTAATGAATCCTAATTCAATAGAAGAAGATGATTACCTAGCATTTAGAGCATCTTTAGGAGGTGAATTATATACATCATCACTTTCAATTCATCCTAAAGTAACAGGATCATGGGTTACTACTTCATCTTTTACTTCAGATAGTGATTTTTATTTAGAAAATACTTCAAGCTTTGTTGTTAATAGAGAATATATTTTCTTTGATCAATTTGCTGTTGGTATTCAAAATAATGTTTCTAATAAGATATATAATCAGGATTTGGTTCTTCCATTCTATGATTCTTCATTTAATAACATACCACCAAATACAGTTTTATCTTCAGACATTGTAACACAACAAAACTATCCTATAAGTCAAAGTTATACTGAAGATGTAAACTATGCTGAAATTGGTTTATCACCTCAAAATGAAATAAATGAAGATATAAATTCTTCAATTGGATACTTTAATATAGGAAATTTAATAGGTGACCCAAGACAAATATCTTCATCAGCTGAATCATATCCTGATTTAGATGTTTTAAGAGATACTCATTTCGCTAAGTATACAGCCAATTATAATTGGACTGATTATCTTAACTTAATAGCTTATTTTGATAATTCTTTATTTAAAATGTTAAAAGATTTTATTCCTGCTAGAACATCTCTAGCTTCAGGAGTAATCATTAAACAACATATTTTAGAAAGAAATAAATATCCTGTTCCTCAATTAGATACTTACACTACTACTTCTTTTTACAGTGGTAGTTCTTGGAACTCACCTTTAGGAGCCCAAAATATAACTTACTCTAGTTCTATTCTTACTAACTATGTTACTGGTAGTTCAGGTGGATCAGTATTCAATTTAGGAGGCCAAACACAATCTTTAGGACCAGGTTTTAACATTGTTCCTATAACTCAAAGTTGGTATGGTGATAATAATTCAATGAGTGGTTCTGTACCTTATACAGCCTCTTATCAATATGAATTTTTTAATGGACAATATAGTGGATCTAATATTGTAGTATCTGATGGAAGTTTAAGTGACTGTATGGTTAATATAGTTGAAGTTTACAGTACAGCCTCTGTTGGTAATAACACTAGAAATGTAGATGGTATTCCTGTCAGTCCTTTTATTAATTCCCAAGTTGGACTCCAAACAAAGAATAATAGATTAAATTTTAATATAAATGTTGATAAAACATATTATATAAGTTTTGACATGATCACATATGCTGATGATGATATTGGAGGTACAGCTCAAGCCCAATTAAAAGATAATATTGGAACTGTTTTTTATACAAGTCCTACATTTAATCCCGGAGATACAGTCTCTATATCTCAACTTCAAATTAATAATCCTCTTCAACCTTTATATTTTTATATTAACACAGATGTCTGGGATTTAGGTGTTCAAGTTACAAATATAGTTTTATATGAATCTCAATTAAATGACACTAGTGGAGATTGTGAACCATTAGTGAATAATGTGTTAGTGAATAGACCTAATCCATATTATATGGATTTAGATTTTTCAACTAATCCTTATATAGCAATTAACCAACAAAGTGTATTAACAGGTAGTGCTACACGTTTTGCCATTCCTCAATCAGATTATACAACATTAAAACATGCTGGACCTAGATATTTTGGTTCTAGAACTATTGCTCCTGATTTTGGCAAACCAGTATTTAAAAATCCAGCTCAATTACCTTTTAGAAACTCAATTCAAGTTTTAGGAAATACTGATTTGTATCAAGGTCTTAGAGATGGAACAATAGATAAAAATACTTTATCAGGATCATTATATAATACAGGTTCACAAGAATCTAATGTTGAAAATTATGCTGAATATTTCTGTTACTTTAGTAACATAACTTCTTCAGCACCAGAATATCCTTCAGGTAGTAATTTAAACTTAACTTATATTATAGATAAAGAAGGAAACGCTTATGGTTTAAGTAATCAAAATAATGATTCACAACAAGAAAATGATTTCTTGTATATAATTTCTTCTCTATATCCAGCAGGTACCCAACCTAAAATTATTCCTGTTAGTGGAAGTAATACTACATCAACAGATACTATAAGTAATTTTACACTTGTAGAAGGAGGAGCTAGATATCAAACTATTTTTGCTAAAACAGGAAGTGGAGGAAGTTTTGGAGCTTTTTGGTCAGGCAGTAATTCATCTCCTGTATATGTTCCTTCTTTTCATTCCCAAAGTACTTCTACTTTTGATGATACAGGATCAATTTTTAAACCATGGTTATTACCATTATTAACATTTGAAGACCCAACTTCAGGATCAATAAGTAACTATGATTTTGGATTCTTAAATGTTTATAATCCTAATACAGACACAATAAATGCTGATGGATATACTTTACCATCAAATACTTTATTTCCTCTTCAAAAGTATGATTTTATTAGAATAGCAGATACAGGTTCATCTCCTTCATCTTCATTAGACTCAACTTTTGATGCTTTAGGTTTATACCAAATTAAAACTATATATACAGGAAGTACTGTTCCTGTTACAACTTCAAGTTTAGAAGTAGTACCTTTTATAAACGGCTCAACATATGAAGTGACATCAGGAACTATTGATCCTAGTTATCAAAGATTTAGAGTATTTAGAAGAGTACCTTCTCAAACAAACGCTATAATAGGACAAGAAATTTCTGGATTAAATGAAGGATTATTAATACCTGCTAATTATGATCCTAAATTAAATCCATTAGACTTAGCTAGAAATGCAGGAATTATATAACAAAAATTAAAACTAGATATATTTATAATAAAATTACACAACAATGGGATACTTAAACAATTCAGTAGTAACCGTAGACGCTATTTTAACTGATGTAGGACGTCAACTTTTATCTCAAAACAATGGTTCTTTTAGAATTACTCAATTCGCATTAGCTGATGATGAAATTGATTATACTCTTTACAATCCAAATCATCCTTCAGGCTCTGCATTTTATGGAGAAGCAATTGATAATATGCCTTTATTAGAAGCTTTCCCTCAGGCAAGCCAAATAATGAAATATAAATTAACAACTTTACCTCGTGGTACAGCTAGAATACCTATCTTAGCTATTCCAAGTAATGTTGGTTTGAAACAAGGTCAATCACAAGTAATTACTCCTCAAACATTAAACTATACAGGTGGTAATACATTTGAAGCTTCAGGTTACACATTCACAATTTCTGATGTTAGATTGTTCTCAACATTTGAAGGTGTAGGTATTAACACACCAACCGCTACTAATTTAAATACAACAACAACTTTAGGTACTAGTGTTTCTAAAACAGTTATTGGTACAAGTTTAAATTTAAGAGCTACTACTGTTAACACATTATTCTCAACTCAAAATACTTTACAAGCAACATTAACTATTGAAGGTAGAGATTCTGGAGCCCGTTCAATTATTCCTATTTCTGTAACTAAAGTATCTTAATATATAAACCATGTCATTTAAAAGATTAGAAGCAGATGATTTTGTAATAAGCGCGGACGCTATATCATCAACTTGTTGGACTACAGGTACTCCTACATTAACAGAATTTTATACTTCCTCAGTTCAAGAAAATGGTAGTTCCGGGGATTTTTATACAAATGTTTACCAAACATCCTCTTTACTATCTGGCTCAGCTGTTCAATTTGCTATAGCCTATGGTAATTCAGTAGGTAGTGGTAGTGCCAACTATAATAATTTAGTTGATGGGGCCTCACCATCATCAACCATTTATGGACAATACCAGATATTAGTAGTTGGAGATGAAAATACAGACTTTATATTTGGTGGAGTTACAGGTTCTGAATTTTTTGCTTTACCTGTAGAAAGAGCTTGCTATAAAGAATCATTATTTTTAGGTTCTTTAACTTTAACTCTTACAGGTTCTTCAGGATCAATTCAATTAACAGATAATAGTAATTATGTTTCTTCTACTTTATTTAATGAAGCAGGTAGAGTATATCAATTAATTACAGGATCAAATGGTACTAGAGCTAACATTTCTACAAGAAATACTTCAGATGGTTACTCTGCTAAATCAGGATCATATGGTTGGTTCTTACCTGATATTGGAACTATTTTATTAAACCCTATGGCTTTAGCTGATTATCCTATTAGTGGAGGTATTGGTTTAGCTTATAGTGGTTCTTATGGTTGGGGACCTGAAGTAGCTATAGCTACTGGTTCAACAGCTCCTAATGTTTCTCCTAATAGATCATTCTATCAAGCTATTAGCGCTTCAGCAAACTTCCAATTAAATTCTCAAGAAACTATTTCTTCTGATTTTGTATTTGTAAGACCAAGAAGTTCAGAATTTAACTACTCAGAAAATCCAAGCTTTATATCAGGTTCAACTGGTGAGGTATTATATAGTTCATTTATTAATAATCCTACAACTTATATTACAACAGTAGGTTTATATAATGATGCTAACGAATTATTAGCGGTAGCTAAACTTTCAAGACCATTACCAAAAACGTTTACAAAAGAAGCATTAATCAGGGTTAAATTAGATTTCTAAAATGAATGGGCGCGTTCAAACAATTTTTATCCTCAGATATAATCATTACTCCATTTGAAGTAAACAAATCGTTTACTTTTAAAGGTAATGAACTGACTGGATCAAATGTTGCGATAGAAAGATATTTAGGAAAAAATATCCAATCTAATCCTTTCATTTCAGGATCTAATCCTCAAACAGGTGTTGTTTATACTCAAGACCAAGAATTGATTTATGAGTCTATTAAACAACTTTATTATTCTAATTATTTAAATTATACAGCTAGTTTAGGTGCTCCTGTTAACACAGCAAGTTTAGTTCCTGGTTATGATGAATTAGGAGATAGATTAGTAGGTACAACTTCATCAGCTGGTAGATATTGGAATTATCCTCAAACAACTTTAACATTTGAACATTATTACCCAACTGCTTCTAATTCTATAATTGGAGTTATATCTGTCCCTGTTGGATTATTTGGAACATATATTCAACCAAAATCTTTTAAATGGATAGCAGATAGTGGGTCTATATTTGATGATGGTGAAGGAAATTTAATATATGAAACTACAAATCAAATTTGTGGTAATATATTTTATGGCCATGGATTAGCTATAATCACTAGTGATTCTCAACCTTTAGGAGATGTTTATGGAACAGCAATATATGGTTCTTCTCTTTATGGAACTAGTGATGCCGCTGTTATTAATAATTTTATAACATCCTCAAATGTAACTTGTTCATTCTCTTCTTCATTTACTTTATATGAAAGTCAATATAAATGTACTATTAGAGAAAATGAATTTAATTACACTAACAATCCAACAATTATTACAGGAAGTGTTCCTTTTTCAGGATCTATATATTCTGGATCAGCAGTAAATACTAATTCAAATTATCAATTATATGTTCAAGCTGATACAGTAAAAGGATTTGTCACTTCTTCTTATTTTGCTC
>Ga0208160_1000133_pt1 | contig 34396 bp, 42 predicted proteins | sample CB_VirMetaG_FD_184536 | JGI IMG/M metagenome (GOLD analysis project Ga0208160, IMG submission 184536) | Freshwater to marine saline gradient viral communities from Chesapeake Bay - CB_1504_1 Viral MetaG (SPAdes) (version 4) | ecosystem: Environmental > Aquatic > Marine > Coastal | place: USA... | reverse complement strand
ATAACAAAATTACAATTGGTCATCTGGAAAATGCTATTTTAGTAGAGCAAGAGTTACTACACAGTATAGATTTTGCAGAAATTCAGGACGAAACATCAGTACTGTTTATGCAATTAATGATGAACAAGCTGTTATTCATTCTGAAGACTTTACAAAAAGCGCGAGATAAGCATCTGGTTGAAGTAAGACGTGTGCTTACACCTGCACAGAAAGCTGCTAATGCTAAATCAAAACGTAAAGGTAAACCATTACCCCATCGTGAAGATTTACCTCATTACGTATATCTTGACGCTCCTCGCATTGTGGTTGAGCGTAGTGGGGAACCAGTAAAAGGATCTCACAAGACTCATCGCGGTCATAACCGTCGTGGTCATTGGAGAAGATTAACTAATCCACGTTTTAGTAACCACCCCAAATATGGAAGTAAGGTTTGGGTAAGGCCCACATGGGTCGGACCTACTGAGTGGACAGTAGGAAATACAATTTACACGTTGAAAGACATTAATGTCGGGAGTGAAGAACATGGGCATCAGTACCATTAGACATGACGAGGTTTTCCCCGTCCATAAATACGATTACCCAGTTACGGTAATCGGTGTTGGCGCTATCGGCTCAAGAGTTGGTATGGCGCTTGTTGAACTCGGTTTAACTAAACTTACATTCATCGACTTTGATGAGGTTGAAGCACATAACCTCGCTAATCAGGCTTTCATGGACTGTCACATCGGCGTATCGAAAGTGTATGCGATGGAGGACTTGGTTCGTATGAAGCTCGGTTACGTACCAGACACAATGACGTTCCTTCAAGAGAAGGTAACACCTGAGTCTCAGACGATTAATCACGGCACAGTCTTTATGTGCGTTGATAGCATTGAAGCACGTCGTATGTTGATAGAGAAGTTCAAACAAGATGACAGTACTTTCAATGTATTCGATACGCGTATGGCTAGTACTCACGGCAATGTGGTGTATGTGAATATGATTAATGAGTCATCAATTCGTAAGTACTTCAAGAACCTTCCTGAGAATGATGACAACACAGAGTTGAGTGCTTGTGGCTCAACCCTGACTGTTGGTACTACAGCATCACTCATTGCGAACTTGGCAGTATGGCAGTTCATGCACCTGCGTCATGAGCCTGCTGCAATGGAAGAGAACATTGAGATCTTCTTTAAGCCGTTAACGTTATGCCAATGAAACGATACTGTATTTACTCAACAACTGACGGCAATACATTTGCTGATGAAGATGCTGACGGTGAGTATGTTAAATATGAGGATGTTGAACAGTTAATAGCAGAACGTGATGAATTTGCAAAAGAAATCCAACATTTATCATTAAGAATGTCAGACATTTTAACAGAACGTGCCCTTTATCATGAAGCACTAGAACTAATTGTAGAAAACTATAAGGCTATGTCGGCTTGGGATAATAACTTAATCATACCAAACTTACGTATAGCAAATGAAGCACTGGAAGGTGAGAAATGAGTATTCAAGGATTATTTAGGTATCAAACTTTTATTCGTAGCGAATTAGTTGAGCGCATTGAAGAACTTGAAGTAGAACGTGATCGCTATCGTGAGGCACTAAATGTTATTACCAAAGAAACAATAGACATCGGAATACATGACATTGCAGAGAAAGCACTGGAAACAGATTTTTAACAACAACCCGGAGGCATTATGTCGAAGAAAGGAAAGAAACCACATTACGTGGTTGGAGCAACTGGTGGTAAGTATGTACCAACCACTACCACACCGAAACCCGCACCTAAACCGTTGCAGTTCAATGCAACTTCACAGACCAAAACGATTACACCAATTGGCACAACACAGATGCCGACGGTGTACTACACACGGGATGCGTGGACGAAGATGTGGAAGATTGTTGAGCTTTGCCCGGAAGAAGTGGGTTGGCTCGGCATGGTCGATAAGACCGAAACTGGTGATTATTTAATCACTGAAATCTTTCTCTTAGAACAGGAGGTAAGTGGTGTTACCACAGATATTGAATCTGATGCTGTCGCTAATCTGGCAGTTGATCTTGAAAGCCGCGGCATGGATTCAACAAAATTACGGTTCTGGGGTCATTCCCACGTAAACATGGGTGTCAGTCCGTCTGGTACTGACGAAAATCAAACCAACGAATACATCGAACATTGTGACTTCTTCATTCGTGGTATCTACAACAAGAAGATGGAAGCAAAGGTCGATGTATTCGATATGAACCACAAACTTGTCTATCAGAAAGTAGACCATGCAGTTAAAGATGAGCGTTACGATGCTGAATGGCTCAAAGCTCTGAAAGATGAGATTGCAGCAAAAGTTAAGAAGCGTACATATACACAACCTGTTAACAATGGTTATGGGTATGGTGGTTTAAGAAATAACCAAGCAGTACCAGCAACTCAAATGAATCAACAGTTTAAGAATCAACGCGATCAGTATTTGAATTGGCGTTGGGGAGACTATGACAAATGGGATTACTAAAAGAAATTGAGTTTAAAAATCCACAAGTTCAGGATCTGGATTACAGGATCAGACGATTCGAAGAACAGATAACTAATTGGAATCAACGTATTGTAAGTATGCGTCAAGACTTAGATGAATATGTTGAAGATCAGAAAGCAATTACTGAGTACAATGAGAAGGTAACTCGTGCTGGTATCGCTGTCCCAGACTTTTTACAAACCAAGATACGTGTAATACTCCACGATCTATCGCTTAGCGAACAGAATAATCAAGCTTCGATCGAACGTACAGAGCGTGACATATCAAATCACAATCGTGAATTGTCTCCGATTAAGGAACAGCGTGCTCGTCTTACTGATAATGAAATGATTCACATCAGTAAGGATGGAGTTAAACAATCGCTTTCAAACATAGCCGCTGTTAATCCTCGCACAGTATGTGTTGGTGAAGATACACATGGTCAGTTTGTTCGTTGGCGTTATGATGATATTTGGATGTCTCCTGACAATAACAATTATCCATCTATTAACAACGGTGGTCCTGTAAAGATCAAACTTGAACCTTTAACGTGTACTTTCTATGTACGTAATAATTCCGTTGCTATTATTCCTATCCGTGGTGGTCGCCGTATCGAGAATTTCAGTGGTAGGCCAACAGGTCATCCTCATATTCTCGATAATAGTCGTCCTTGTCTTGGTGATTATACCACCCCGGTTGCAGAGGCGATTAGCGAACAGGATTGGCCAACTCTGGCGTCGTTGATGGAGATGTTCCTCTCCAATGCAACAGTTGACGATGCAGCAGGTCGCTACTGGTGGCGTTGGTTACAACTTGTTCCGGGTATTGATGAGACTGTTCGTACTTACGCAGCTCGCAATCCACAGAATCAGTTAGTAGAACAGATCATAATGATTGGGCCTAAGTTCGCTCGTATCCAGTTAGATGGAAACAATGCAAACGTAACATTATATGACACATACGAAGAGTACTTTAAACCGGAGACAGAAGAAAATGAAGAAGCAGCAGCTTGAGTGGGAAGATTTCACAACATTCGATGCAGTGCCAATTGGTATGTGTTACGTAGCTGGTTATTATATAACCGAACCTGAGTACGTGTTCACAACTCTGATGTATGTTGGAACAGATGCAAAAGACATTGTTTGTCTTGATCCCGATTTTGCACAGACAACTAAGTCTAGTGAAGTAGTCATTACTCATTGGGCTGACTATTTCCATCCTGCACATCCTGAAGAAGATGTCGGACCTTTTGGTGATCCTGAGAAATTATCTGAGGAGATTGAAGAATTCACATCTGGTGTGGCAAACGTGGACAACAATCCATCGCTATCAATGGCGGTTGAGTTGTTGGAAGAAACTTTGATCTATTTATAGGAGGCTACATGCCAAGAGTTAGTTATAGTGATTACGAAACAGAAGTTTATGTCACTGTCGATCCCGAATGGGATGAAGACATTGACGATATTTACAACAATTGCAGTGACGATGAGGTTAACCGCTTTATCGAGTTAGCAATAGATCACGGTTTTGAGTATAGCCGTGACCTTACTCGTACTCGTTCTAATGACTCGCAAGAGTCAGATGCGATTGAGAAAGCTGCTCACGTTATTGCTGATGCAACTGATGATCAAATTGCATCTTTGCCCGATGAAGACATCGATATGCTTCGTACGAAGTTTACTGGTGTCGTACATGAATCTACGATCAGGAAGAATCCTCTTCTTGACGAGATAAAACTGATGGTTAATTCGTGTGACGCGTCACCATCACCACAATTATGGAACGAATTTAAGTTCCTTATTTCTTCACTTTAATATCTAAGGAGATATTCACATGGCTATTATTGCTAAAGTTATTCGCGTACCCGGTGCTGTCGTTGAAGTAGGTGTTGAAGACGGTGCTACCGTCTCTGACGCTCTGAGCGCAGCAGGCGTTACCTTGACTTCAGGAGAAACCCTGAAGCTCAACGGCTCTGACGCCGATACTGACGCCGTTCTGTCAGACGGTGCGCGTATCCTGATCGCTAAGGCGGCAAAGGGCGCGTAAGCGCAATAGGTGTCGGGCCGAAAGATGGGTTCCAGATGAGGTCCGACATCCAGAAGCTCTGGAAAGCTGAATAGTCATACTCGGGTCGAGTCACTCACTACCAGCGGAGAAGCCCTACTCTCTATCCGTGTAGGGCAGCTTCACTTTACATTATCCGTTAAATTACGGAAAATAGATCGTTTCTATGAAACATAACTGTGGAGAGAACAATGATGGCAAAAACCAAAGAGCAAAAGCGCCAAGAAGCTGTTGCCCGTGCCAAAGAATATAAATGGGAAAACAGTAAAGCCAAACGTACTGGTTCCATGACCCGCGAACAGTGGGAATCTAAGATTAATGAAATAGTGTTTGGAAAATAATCTACCCGGCCTCGTGCCGGGTTTTTCTTGGAGGATATTAAATGGACGATGCAGACCGCGTTTCGGAACAAGAAGCTATGTTAGAGAAACTTAAAGCCGCTGCGAGAGGGTATGTATATCAAGAAGAAACCGCTGATGACTGTACAATGTGTGGGGAACAGATCCCATCAGAACGCCAATTAGCCATACCGGGAGTACAAACCTGCGTAGACTGTCAGGAACTTTGCGAATGGACGGGAATTAAATATGGCAATGAATAGGGCTTACTTGAAAAATCAAGTTGTAGGTAATATGCGAATCCTTAGTTTCGCTGAGCCATCGATGACACTAAAAGGTTTAATACCACAATACTTATGCGAATGCTGTAATTGTGGAAAGGTAAAGCAAATGTCTCAAGATGCTTTACGTAAGCGTTCTAATACTGGTGCGATCAAGTGTGGTACTTGCTCTCAGATAAAGACAGAAGGGCGCAGTAAAAAGTCAGGAAAGCATACAGACTATACAGTACATGATGGGTTTAACGCTGAATTACATAATAAATTTATTTCAATGCGACTTTAGGAGATCTTATGGACGAAGAAGAAATAAAAGAGGTTTATGCGGTTCACGCAATTATCGAAAAGCACATGAGAATAATGGCGCGCGAATGTGCAGAAGTTTCAAATGAGCCGGGTATTTTTATAATGTCTTTGCTACGCACTTCTATTGACCTTACAAGAGATCTTTTTACTAACGCTCCTGAATCAAAAAAGGAACTGGACATACAACGCGAAATACTTATTCAAAGTATTGCTCATGAATTACGTGGAGTAAAACATGACAGAACAGAACACTGATCTGGTAAACCATCCCCCTCATTACACTTCTCATCCAAGTAAAATTGAAGCAATTGAAATCTCTGAATTACTTCCTTTTTGTTTGGGAAACGCATGGAAATATGTTTTCAGAGCAGGTCATAAATGGGATGATGTAGAAGACTTACGTAAAGCAGGATGGTATCTGCAACGTGCTTACGGTATGCCTGACTGGTTATTTAACTGCCAAGCCCCATCCCCTTCTTTGACTGTTGCAATCAGCAGAGATGTAGACCGTGTGTGTTTCCATGAACCAGATAGCAATAAACGTCGCATACTACGTATGATCGGACATGCTGCAATTCAAAATGATAAAGTAGTTTTTCAAGAACGATTACAACAAGCAGACACAGTGCTACAGGAGATGATAAATGGGTTGGAACAATCTTCAAAAGACGGAGCCGAAGAAGTACGTACGACATAATATTACTGAAGGCAAACGTAGTCACAAAAAACAACTGGTTGAAGTCTATACAGGTGTAAAACCTGATAACTTCAAAGCTATCCGTCCTTATAATCATCAACGTAAAGCTGAACAAGTATCCAAAACAACTGACATTATCTTTGATATGTCAGATGCGGGTACTGGTAAAACTTTTGCCCACCTTCGTGTTTGGCACAAAAGACGCCAAGAAGGTGGGGGTAAACTTCTTGTTTTTTGTCCAAAGTCCATTCAATTTGCGGCTTGGGCAAACGATGTAATGAAATTTTATCCTGAAGAATACACTGTGTCTGTGTGTGGTGCTAAACAGAAGGAAAAAGGCTTTGTACCGGAAGCACAAATCGTGGTTATTAATCACGACGGTGTTAAATGGTTATCTAAATGTAAATCACTTAAAACGCTTCTCGCTGACTTCGATACAGTGATTGTCGATGAGGCTGAAGCGTTCAAGAACCATACATCGCAGCGTTCCAAGGCAATGGCCAAGGTAATGCCAATGTTTAAATACAGAACTGTTATGACTGCTACACCGTTTAACAAGTCTGTGTGCGAGTTATGGCATCAGGTGTACCTTCTCGATCAGGGAGCATTACTTGGCAAGAGTTTCTTCCAATTTCGCTCGGCTGTAAGTATCCCTGAGCAAGTGGGGCCGCGACCGGAAATGCGGATTTGGGTTGATAAGCCCGGTATAGACCGTGAGATCGCACACCTGATGTCATCCTTTACTATCCGTAACAAGTTTGAGGAGTGTCTTGATATTCCACCAAACGTAACGCGACGGATTCCTTTTCACCTTAACCCTTCACACATGGTTGACTATGAGACTATGCGTGATGACGCTCTTATTGAAGCAACTGAAGGTGATGTAACCGCTGTGAATGCTGCGGTTATGGCTCAAAAGTTACTTCAAATCGCTTCTGGTGCAGTTTATACAGAAGATGGTGAGCGTGTATTAATAGACAGTGATCGTTATCACTTGATAACTGAATTAGTTAAAGAGCGAGATCACTCTGTAGTGTTCTTTCAGTGGAGACACCAGAAAGAACTTTTGATGGAGCTATTCGATAAAGAGAGGATAAGCTATGAAGTCATTGATGGAACTGTTCCTGACGGAAGACGAAAAGATATTGTGGAGGGATACCAAGAGGGTCGTTTCCAGACTTTACTCTTGCATCCTAAATCGGCGGGTCACGGACTCACACTTACCAAAGGCAAGACAACGATCTGGGCGAGTCCGATCTACCAACCAAGCCTCTTCAAACAGGCTAACCACCGTATCTACCGTGCCGGTCAAACAGAACGTACTGAAACACTTATGATCGAAGCCGTTGGTACTCTGGAAGAGAGAGTTAATGTTATCCTTGCTGAACGCTTGGATAAAATGCTCAACCTTCTGGAGTTACTGACATGACTGTGGTTTCTGAAATTGTTGAATACTTTGACACAATACAGTTGCAGAACGAGGCGGAAATCTATGTAATAGACATCCCTTTCGACCTGTACGTTGAAATGTGTGAAGAAGAAAACGTTCCCGGAATTATTGAAATAAATGGGGTACAGGTGAATGTGATATGAAGCATATTTATTTAGCTATTGCACTTTTAACACTTACTTCGCGTTTAATAACACTAGCAGGAAACCTGCGCCGCGAGGTGGACTATCATAAAAGGAGAAAAAATGGGGTGGGGAAGCATAGTCAAACCGGAACCAGAGGACGACCGACCATTTTCACCGAGGATGGTGAATTCTACGGCTCGACCGACTACGATTTTAGGGATAGATTTTGAGACATATTATGGCCAACACTTCTCTCTCACAAAACTCTCGACCACGCAGTATGTGCGCGATTTACAAAAATCCGAAATTCACGGCGCGGCTGTCTCCGTGGACGGTGGCCAAACTACTTGGTACAGGCCAGATGACTTGGCAGAGTTTCTCAGTCACTTCGATTGGGATCGAACTGCGGTTCTGGCTCACAACGCTGCTTTCGACGGCTTTATTCTTAGTCAGCACTTTGGGATCACTCCTGCTTATTACTACGATTCTATGAGCATGGCTCGTGGCTTACATAGTCACGACATCAGTGCATCACTAGACGAAGTAGCCAAACATTATCTTCTCGGTGCAAAAACCCCCGGTATTCTCGCTCAAGCAAAGGGCAAGCAGTGGGATGATATGGACGATAAGTTACAAGCAGCCATGATCTACTACTGCATGAATGATGTAAACATCATGTGGAAGATCTTTAACAAGATGCTACCAAGTTATCCACAAGATGAGCTTGATCTTATTAACATTACCATCCAAGCGTTTGCTCGTCCTTTGCTTAACGTAAATCATAATCTGGTTTACGAAGAGTGGATGCGTGAACGTGACAAGAAAGACGCGCTGATGGATAAGATCATGCACCTTTTACATCAGGAAAATCGTGTTGCCTTTGAATCAGCCTTGAGTTCGAATCCTCAGTTCGCTAAGATGCTTGAATACTTTGGAGCGGAAGCCCCATTAAAGCCAAGTCCATCTAATCCGGATACGATGACTTATGCCTTCGCAAAAAACGATATTGCGTTCCAAAACTTGCAAGTCCATCCTGACGCAAGAGTGCGGGAGCTTGTGGAAGCAAGGCTTTCTGTCAAGTCCACAATCGGAGAGTCAAGAGCTGAAAGACTTATTCTTCACAGTAAGCCTACTCTGCCCGTCATGCTCAACTATTGTAAGGCACATACAATGCGATGGACGGGTGGAGACAAGATTAACCCTCAGAACTTCCCCTCCTCGCGTACAGACTCGCGGATCAGGGAATCACTGATACCACCAGAAGGCTATAAGATAGTCGTAATCGACTCATCTCAGATTGAGGATCGAATGAATGCTTGGGTCTCAGGACAAAGTGATGTACTCGAAGCGTATCGAGCTAACCTCGACAACTACAAACTCATGGCAAGTAAAATTTACGATGTCCCGGTTGACGAAGTTACCAAGTCTCAGCGATTCGTTGGAAAGGTTGCAAGGCTCGGTCTCGGCTACCAGTGCGGAGCTGCAAAGTTTACTTACATGCTCAGATCAGGCGCTATGGGACCTCCTGTACTCGAAAGCGACCTATCTGAAAAAGACATCCATCTAGCTCACAAAAAATATCGTGATGCTTCAGAGCATGTTGTGGAAAACTGGAACAGAATGTTTCGAGTTATCCAGAAAATGTATGACAACGAGACATACAACATCACATCTCAAACATCAGGCGAGGTAATTGCACAGGTTAGAGGGCAGAAGATACTGATGCCAAACGGTCTCTATTTGCATTATCCCGACTTAAAACGGATTCAATATGATACGGCATACGGTGAGGGAGAAGAGTTCTCATACCGTACAGGCAAGCACACCAGAGGCAAGATATATGGTGGGCTACTGGCTGAAAACCTGATCCAATGCCTTGCCCGTATTGTAGTGGGTGAGCAGATGCTTGAAATAGCGTCTCAATACCCGATTGTGATGATGACGCATGATGAGGTTGTGTACTTGGCTGAAGAAGACGAAGCCGAGGAAGCCTACAACTTCGGATTGAGTTGTATGCGTAAAGTACCAGACTGGTGCGAAGGACTACCCATTAATGCCGATGGTGGGTGGGGCGATAATTACGGCGAAGTTAAATAGGAGATTCAAATGTTAAATGAAGTGTTGCAAGATGATACACCTCTAGGTACAATGATTGACAAGTTGAGTGACTTGCGTGTTCAAAAAGCAGGACTGACCTCGCAAATGAATCAACTGAACGAGGAGATTGAGGACTTGGAGTACCGGATTCGGGACACCATGAACGCAATCGGAATCGATAAAGCCTCTGGTAAGGATATTAACGTCACTCCAAAGACGGAAGATTATCCAACCTTCGAGGACTCTGAAGAATTTCTTGATTGGGCAAGTTCCACGGGGAACCTCCACATGCTACAGAAGCGTCTGTCAGCTCCGGCTGTCAGGGAATATCTGTCTCTGCATGATGGTGAATTACCTCCGGGACTTAAGACTTTCGAGAAATTCACACTATCTGTAACTAAAAGGAGATCATAATGGCGAAACAAGAAGTCGCTGAAGTAAACCAAACCTCTAATCTGCCTGCTTCAATTCAGCAGGAAATTCTGGAACTGCAAAAGCGTGTGCAGGCTCCAACCGGAAGCCGTATTTCTGTTATGAATAACGGTAAGTTCAAAGTACCGGGTATTGGCGAAGTAGAAGGTCCGATCGATGTAATCGTCGTTCAGTTCGCTGCTGCCAATTATCTGTACAAAGGCGCATATCGTAAAGATAACCCACAGCCACCTGTGTGTGCCGCTGTAGGTAAAGGCACTAACGATGACCTTATCCCTGCTGAAAACGCTCCTGAAATCCAAGCAGATGACTGTAAGACCTGCCCAATGAACCAGTTTGGTTCTAATGGCAATGGTAAAGCCTGTAAGAACATGAAGATGGTAGCTCTGCTTCCTGCTGATGCCGGTGAGGGTAATGAGTCAGATATTATGACCATCTCTGTGTCACCTACGGGTATCAAGGACTTTGACTCCACAATCAGCAAAATTGCAGGTATGGGTCGCTTACCACGCCAGTTGGTAATGTCCATGTACACTAAAGCCGCAGGTAATTCAGATGCCAAGACCGTAGCGTTTGGTGATCCTCGTCCTCTGACTGATGAGCAGTTTGCGTATGTAAACTCTCGTCTGCAAGACGCTGAAAACATCCTGTTGGCCCCACCAAAGTTTGACTGATGTTACCAACTGTCCGTAAACATATCGTTGCGGATGTGCTCTCGTCTTATCGAGGGCTAACCAACAACATAACGCAGCTCAGTCTTGCTGAGCTGTATTATGCTCTGGATCTCGAAATCGACACAAGGCGTAGACCTTCAGCCTTAGACAGGCTAATCAAGCGCATTGTGTCGGTTGAGAGTTCTAATTTACGTGAAAAATTAAGGAGAAAAGTTCATGGCTCGCAAGCCCTCTAAAGTATTAACTGCTACACAAGCTAAGATGAAAGACCAGATTCTTGAGAACAAAGCTGAGATCAAGAACCTGCGTGATGACCTAAAAGAAGCCAAGGCTAAAGCCCGGGAATCAATGAAAGTAGCCAAAGCTGATGAAAAGCACGCTCTTTCTATTTCCAAGCAGATCGAAAAGCTGAATCTTCAGAACGTCCGTCTGGACGACAAGGTTAATGGCTAAACCTGAAGCTAACTATATCAAGCGTGTACACAATCAGTTAAATAACTCTGTGTACACGCAGGGTATGGGGCTTACCGCCACTAACGGTACACCGGATAACTACTACGAGGGGCATAACGGTATTCTCTGGGTGGAATATAAATATGTTCAAACTCCTCCTCGTACGTTGAATTTATCCACTTCAACTCACCCTAAACTATCCAAACTTCAACTACGGTGGCTACGTAGAGCCGCCAAGAATAACGTCAAGACCGCAGTTATTATGGGTACTGATAGTGGGGGATACATTTTCACAGTAGAGGACTTGAAGAAAGACATAGTCCTTAAAGATGTGGGGATGACGCCTCGACAAGTAGCAGAATGGATAGAAGTTATGGTACTTGGATAATGGACAAAACAGACAGACAAACTTACCTTGATAACTGGAACTTCCTCAAAAATTCCATGCAGGCCGACAACGTGCAGTTATTGCCCGTTGTGGATAAGGAAGGAAATAAACGTGTCGCGATATGCCACGTAGAAGGGGAAACCTTTGTCCCAATGGCTATTATGATATGGGACAACCCTTTTGATCTTTTTCAGCCGGATGTAGGTCTTCTGGAAGAAAAAGATCAACCTAAAATAATCGTTCCTTGACTAAAAAACATATTCCTCATAAACTTCAAAGCACATATTGAATCTCCTTTAATGTGTGAATGAAGTGTACTTCTAACCCCGACTTCTCGCGTTGTCGGGGTTTTTTTTGTCAGCACTTCTTGCCGCCGCCGCCTTTCTTACCTTTTGCCATCAGTATTTACCTCTTATTAGTGGATCAAAATATCCTTTAGCGCGTATACCTTCAACTACTTCAGGAATAATTTTGCGGTTTTGCATCTGTTCTTGCATACGACGAATAGTACCTTGGCCGTCGTTAATATCATCAACAGCATTGGCTGTTTCTGCTGCGGCTATAGCAACCTGTGCTCCCTTCGCCTTTGAAACTGAATCCGCAGCATTCTTTCCTTTGTTCCACCAGTTGTACGCCCTTTCTGCTAATTTTTCCATACGTCGTTGTTTTAGTGCGTCACCCAAAGACTCGCCAACTTTACTTATGGCTTCCGCCTGATGCGCTGCCTTTTCCATTCTTTTACTTCTTTCGATAGCACGCTGTTGCTTCTCAAAGCGTTTTTTTCTTCCTGATTTCTTAGCTACCTTCGCTGATAGTAACTCATAATCCTTAGTTATTTCTGCTGCCTCTTTAGTAGCAGGTCCTCTGCCACGGAAAGTTTTTCTAGCAGTCCTTCTCGCTACATTTTCATACAGATTAGTTTGCGGGGCTCTTGGTAATATTTTAGGTCCGGGGATAGCCATCAAACCTGTAGTTAGCGCCAAGTCCTGTTGCGCTGCACGCAAATCTCCGCCCTTTACCCGCTGAGCGTAATCAAAAAGTAATGTTCCACTTGCCATTTCTGGTCTCCTATTAAAACGAATAGTCAAAGACTGGTGCTGCTCTAGCCATTATATTCCCCGGTTTTCATAATTTCAGACAGCTCAACAGCTCTATTGCCTACTTGGTCTGCCCATTTACTGTCTAACATTTCCAGTGCAGCTTGCTCGTAATCCCTTGAGGATATAGCAGCCCACATCTTCTTGAATCGGCTAATTCCAACTAACCCAAGATTAAATACCATATTAACGAGGACATAGTAACGATTGCTATCAAGCTCATGAACGATGGGAAAATGAGTTCCCAAGTCTCTAGCAGCCTTATCCACGTCATTCCGCATAAGAAGCATTGCTTCATCTAAACTAATCCCGTTTGAGTCTAAATTCCTACCCACACCAATTGTGTTAAATCCTTCCGAACACTTGTACAGGCTCAGTCGCACACCCTCATGGCGCATTAACATATTTTCAAAGTCGTCGCTCGTCATCCACCTAATCCCAATTTTAACCCCGCACCCGCAACAATTAGCCCAATAACTATCCATGCCGCCTTTTGGTACAGATCAGCTTTCACTGACCACCTTACTTCATCCATTGCTTCCCGCTGCCTTATTACCTTCTCATGGTACAACCTGTGCCCATAAGGGTCTTCCTTTGGGAATGCCTTTTTTATATCATCCATGCACCTTTGTATGGCCTCAACCTTTTTATCTACATCATCCTGCCGTTCAAAAAGGTGCATCATGTAATCCGCTACATCATGCAGCCCATTATCCTTCAGGGATGATATTAGCCGTACTTGCTCCATGTTCGCCATTGGTGTCACCTTGCGTGGCCTTAATAGCCTTCAGCATTTCACTGTTAAAGTTAAGAATACTCTCATTAAGCTGTTTTTGCTGCGTGTACAGGGCTTTTTGCTCCTTCTGAAGCTCCCTTATCCCCGATATATTTGCGTCTTGCTCCCTCTGCCAGTCCATTGCATAAAGGATAGTCGCACCAAGGGCTGCTGCAATGGCGAAAACAATCTTCTCTAGTAGGGACAAATGCGACTGAGTCATCTGATTTTCCCCCAAATTGCGACTCCAAATACATATAATTTCCGTGTTATGTAAGGTATTCCATCTAGTTCTAATTGCGCTTCAAAACGCTCCTGCGCGTGTTCCCATGAGTGTCCTTCTGACAACAGGTAGTCATGGACGAGGGCGGCGTTGAACCCACAACCCGTAGGTACGGCGAACCACCTAAGACCCCGCGGGACGGTAATTCCATCGGAGATAAACCCCATAGGGACAGTGATCCCGCACTCTGCATGGAAATCTTCCATAAGCATAAACTGCTGATAACTTATGCGTTGCAGGAGAAGCGGAGTCATCTGTTTTCATCCTCATGGTCGTGCATTTTCTTCCATTTATCATGCTCTAACAGCAGAACGTCGTACTCTTTGCGTATGTGCATTAAGTGTTTGTCCATGTTAATTTGTTTATCCTCTACTGCCTTGATACGACCGAGGACTGATACTAGGTCACGGTTGGCATCGTCTTTTGTATAGTTTGTGCTCATAGCCATATTAATCTGGTTCTTGACCTCGCTAAGTCGGCTCTCTATTGTCGAACTGGACGAGCTTAACTTGATGATATTTTCTCGGCTTTCGAGCGTGGACGTACCAACCCATGCAAGAATGCCTAGAATCAGCGTACTAAATATTGTTTGGAAGTGTTTTTCCAACGCCCCCTTCTCAGGTGAGCCCTGTAGTGCAGCTACGGCCTTACCTATCTCATGCACCTGTGCTTGTAGCACAGATAAATTCGGATCATAGGCGCGTTGCCGATCCTCCGCCCTGCGGTGCATTTGCTGTTCTTCCATGTCTCACCTATTCTTTACGTCTGGTAGAGACAGTGCGCGTTCTCCGAACCACCACGTTGTTGCAGTCGTGGCAGAAAAAACAGTCGAATAAACAACGTACCGGACGAGACTCACAATTTCGGCACTTGAAAATATCGTTTGTGCTTGTGAGGCCATCGAAAGGTAATTTTGCAGCGATCCCATGAGGACAAGGTGCATCAGCCACGCCACCGCACCCCACAAACACAGTGTAAGGAAAGGTCTGAAAAGAGACTTGATCGCCACCACAAGGGGAAGATTCGTCTGGTGTTTGTCCAACTCCATCTGAGCGTGGAGGCTCGTCGTCAGTCCGTCCCATGCACCCTCCTGCGAGGTTGACTGCATACGCAGTTCTATCAGTTTCAGTTCATGTTCTCTCTCTGCTTTCTGCTCAATTGCTTTTTGCTGACGCTCTTTATGCTTCATCCATGAGCCAAATGCCGCTCCGAGGACACCGAATAGGCCACCTGATGCCGCTGATGCGCCAAGTCCTAATAGTTCAATCCAATCCATCAGTCGTCATCCCGCTCAATTTTGTTAGTGATGTGTTCAAATAAGAACTTAATCGCTCCGATGAGTACTCCGGCGTACGCAAATACAGCCGCTATCTGCCACTCCTGCATGTCCATAGCGTGTTTTTTGTAGAACTCATGGAAGTCATACGTCAGCCATAGTATGAAAGCCATCACCACTAAAGGGATAATGCGAGTTTTCTGCAAAAGATGAACTAATTCGTGCATTTAACTGGCCTTACACATCCCGAATATGTCCAATTCTAGCTGTTTTTGTGACAATTTCACAGAATTTGAGCATTTTTTGGCGGTAATTTCTGGGACATTTTGTACCAATTTCAGCGGCTTAGCCTTAACAATTGTCAACTCAGGCTTACAGGCGTAGATATTGAGGTCAATGCCTTCAGCCAGTACGTCAGCTTTCCACCCGATATGTCCTATATTGGTAGCATAACTGGCACAGTGTAGGTCGATTTGGGCGGGTTTAGTCAGTCGTCCAAAGATATTGGTATAGGCTCTCGTCAGTAACTTGGCATAGGCATATACGTCAATGCTACCCTCTGCGGTCAAGTCAGAACCAGTAATCTCAAGCAATGTACTTGCGGGGACAAGGCACAGTGAGTCGATACTGGCGTCTACTTCAATAGTCAGTGAAGTAGCGGCAAGGCGGGTAATATACGCCTTGGTTGTCATAGTACATACGCCGTTCATCGGGTCTATCTGGGCGTAGAACGACAGACTTGCATGTGGGACAACAGAGCCTATGCAGCCCAAAGTGGCAGTACCCTCAATTCGTGGAGCCGTTGGCGTTAGTGTACAGACACACTCAAGTTGGCATTTACCCGCGTCTATACTACCTGTGGCGGCAACTGAAGCTACGCAGTTAAGGGTAGTCTTGGGGGAAACAATTGTGTAAATAGCTAATGCACTTGAATTGAGAATATACTGCTCAAACCCATCAACATAAGGCCTGAATGTTATTTTATCGCCATCCTGTACAACGATCGGGTCATGGCCTGTAGCGTTAAGGCCATTTTCTTTTAGTCTGAAAGAAAACTCTACTTCGATAGTATCACCCGCACCGAGGTTAACCCCTACGTTTAAACCATGCGTATCAGTGGATACAAAACTTTGAGAAGCATCAAATGCTCCACTAGATATTTGTTGGGTAGTTGAAAATAACCCAAACCCTAAGTCACCGTCAGTAGGGTCTTGATACATTTCAGATGAGTTTTTGAACGAATACACATCTAGATCAAACGGGTTTGTACCCGGTTCTATATAAAGGAGTTCATTAAGCGTAGGGTTATAATCGCCTTTGTACTCGTTGATTTTAGGTACGCCTGCACACTGCCATCCAAGTCCGGGATGCGTTAATGTACCGCTAGTGAATACGCGTCCGCCAACATACTGCCTATCGCCAAGTTCTCTTGCTGCATAATCTGGAGCATAAAATGGAACATAGGTTGCTTCTTGATAGTTATCGTAGGTTTCGTCGTGATGATTATCGACTGGGCGTGTAAAACGATTTCTGTTCGGCGTTCCCCATGTATCACCGGCATAGTCCAAGTCCAAAGTACCAGTAGTAGTAGATGCGCGGAAATAACAAGAGCAATCTAGATTATACCAATCATTAGTCGGACTTTTAGGGAACGAAATATAATAGGCTATTCCTGCGCTATTATCGACTGGGTTCAATGGATGAATACAAATCTGTGCAATATTTGGCCAAAAAATTATGCCACCATAGGTAAGTGACGAACATTTTGGATAAATCATGTTTTGCAGGTAAGATGAAATTGAAATAGTACCTGTACCATCTGCCGGACACGAAGCAAAGTGATTCTGAGTAGCTCCACACAAACTGTAAGCTGTATAGTATGGAGAAGAGTCGGTACTCATTAGAATAACATGGTCTTTTACTAGACGAATACTCGCGCCTGATACTTCCGTATAAGCCTTTTGGTCAGTACCGCTTACATAAGTATTTTTAACTATGTATGGAACCCTGCCAGTGTCATCTATATACGCCGTTGGAGAACCCTGAAGGCCTGTTGCGGGAAATACGTCCGACCCAGTGGAACCACTTCCGAAAGTACATGCCCATGCCATGTATTTCTCGCCGGTTACATTGGTTGGATCATGATAGGCTACTTGCCCCCAACAGTACCCAAAAAGAGGGAGATATATAGGGGACGCGTGCCACCAAACACCACTAGAAGCAGTAGTCGTAGCAAAATTATCTGTAGTTTTTAAACCAGAGATGAATGTAGCACCGTCGCCGTTAGTTACTTCGGCAACTTTTGCATCGTCCGTTTCCCAATTTTTTGCACCTATAAAAGACTTCATCCAGTTATGCGTATTTGACCCACCCGCATCGTGCGATTTATCAAACGTAACGCAGTTATCTAGAGATCGTGCAAAGAAGAAATGATCGTTATCCGTTCCGTCGTATGTACCCCCGATAACACTAAGGCCGCTATCTATATATTTATACCATGTTGTGATAAGCGCTACCTTGGTACTATCTAGTCCTTGGGTATTCATCGCCACAGTACGGACAAAATCATACTGATAAGCCGGGGCATATACAGCGTGATGCTGCAATCCAGCAGGCATAAATCCTACTTTTCCATCAGGACTATTAATCGCGTAATCAAGCCATATTGGAGCCAGATAACGGTTATTTACAGGGTCAGTATTCTTGATAGCAAACCGAATACGATACGTTGTATTAGGTAAGAGCGTGGGCATAGTATTAAGCGGAGCAGCCCACGTAGCTGTGGACTCGTCGCCATCATCATTACGCACACGGTAAGCGATTACATCAATAAAGACCTGATTGATTACTGCGTTTGCATTAGTAATAGAGCATACGCCGCCCAAGTTAGTTTCCGCTTTTAATAAAAACCACTGAGTCGCATTAGGCGAAATTCCGCAAGTACCGCCACGGTTAAATGCTCCTAAGACTTCATTTCCAAAAAAATCACCAGTCGGAGAAATTTCAGTTATGCAATCTAATTGTGTAGCGCCTAATACTCCGGTTAGTACGTTAGTTGAACCAGTTGCGGACAATGCGGACTGTCCGTTCATTCGTACATGAGTAAACCCGCCACTAGCTACGGACACCTGATAAGAACGATCCCAATCAAAAATATTGGTAGTTGTTCTCAGTGTTGAGTGTACACCAGAGTGATAAACATGAACTTCAGGCGGTTTAGATCCAAACGCTCTAGTAAGGTAGTACCTTATAAAAAACCCATACTGTACTGAAGTATTTGTTCCTGAATTATTTCGTAATGGAAGCAAGTCAACGTAAGGATATGAATAGTTTGTAGTACCTACTTGGTTCCATTTGTATTGGTACATTGGGCGTAAATTGGTTTTATTATTAACACCGTCAATTTTCCATACAATGTCACCACTATACATTTGGTTTGCCGCGTCAAGATACACGTAATCCGACAACGTTAATCCTATTACGGGACTTACGTACGGAACATTATTAAATGTAGGTTCTGCATACCATCCTGCTTCACGGGTTAAACCGTTAGTAACACTACTCGTAAGCCATGCAAATGATCCATAAGAAGCCCCGGAATACGGTTGTATATAATCTGCGGACCAGATTAACGGATACCCAACATCATCTTGATGATATTGTGTGTTCCACACGATTGCATTATTAGAATCTGAAGTTAAGTAACCGTTTGCATCAGTACCGCAATCGAGAGGTATAAGATTTGTCGTTCGGTAGTTATTAGCCACAAAACCAAGTAAAGAATGATTATCTAAATAAAAATGTATAATCGACCCAGCAACATCTTCATGACAATGAATAATGTACGTTAATTCTACTTCTTCGCCCGGAGCAATTGGGTCCATAGGGCGATATACAGGAATATTTATACCATCACTTACATAGTTTTCCACATACAAAGGAGACGTTCCAGTTCCTTTGGTTTTATTTGCGAATAAGACCCTGTCAAAAAAGTCTGGGCGTCCACTCTCACTGTTTGGGTTTACTACTACCATTGCGTGCGGCCAAAGATAATCACCACTGCTATAAGATCGATGGCAGCAAAATACGAGTTTGTTTTTGGAAGAACCTAAACCGCGGAATACAATATTATTGTCTACATCTGGGTCAGACGCATCGTTATTAGATAGGTCTTCTGATACAATTTTAAGAGTGTCCCAACGAAGGGTAGCGGACAAATTACTTACGCTAGTGTTAGACACTACACGGACAGTAGCCATCGCTAAGAGTTCGCCATCTTCAGAATAAGTAACACTTGCTACGGAGAAATTGTTCCATGTAGATTTGTTCCATCCAGTACCGCCGTTATTATAAACACGTACTTGATGGTCATATACCCCTTGATTGTCAGTAGCAACCTCGTGATGCGCTCCAAATAAAACAATAGGGATTGAAGTACCTTCAGGAAAAGTTACATCATTATATGTAATAACGGTTTTATGTATAGAAGCATAAAGCGTTATTCCTGCAATAGCGGTTGCAGTAGATTTCGCCTTGTTTTTATAAAGAATAAATCCCGCAGAAGGTACATATTTAGATGTAGCTGTAAAATCGTCTTTAATGAAGTACCAAGTACTATCATTAGGACAACCAAAAGCATAGTATTGATTGCCGCTTTCATCCTCTACAAAAACTCCATCCTGCTTACCTTCAGTGTCAGTAGAACCCAAAATACATGCTGTTTCAAAAGTACCCCCTGTCGTAGTACTCCAAGATGATCCATAATCATCAGAAATCCAAACAACATCGACATTCACATCTTCCTTAAATGCGACAATGTAACTTCCATTATTAAATCCAATTACAAGCCGTATATATGTACTCGTACCGGGCAGCCCACTATCTATGTTTACACGGGTTCCTCCGATATTATTAACAGTACCAGTAACGTCGCAATCAGCCCTGTATCCCGGAGTCGATATATACCCAAAACCAGTCATTAGGTTAGCGGTCGTAAATGTGTAAAACTCTAATTCACCTGTAGCAAAGGTAGCAGCGGCTACCCAGTCACCATTAGGTAAAAGATTTATACCTGCATGTGCAGGGTCTCCTGCTGATGGGTTATTAGGATTACAAAACTTTAGCTGTATTGCCCCTAAGTAGGTTTCAGTAGTTTTGTTCCATAAAACAAAATGAAGTCCAATACGAGCTATAACATGATCAGCATCAACGTCTACTACGCTTTGAGCCCCGTCTCGCTTAGCGAGAAAAATCAACCTAGCTTCTATGTCGTTATAATTAGATGACGGAAGCCTGTAAAAATACGATCCTGTATAACCGTATCCGTTTAATGAAGAAACTAAGTTATCCTGTCCATCGCTCCATGTAGATAAGGATATAGGAGTGAATACACCGCTATTTTCGCGTACAGCTTTTAACTGCATAGCTAAGTTTGGATACGTTTGCGTATTTGTACCCGGATTGGAGACTACAAACTTAACAGCATAGTTTTTATTTGCTTCTATGGGATAAATATTTTGATCTGTAGCGCCTGTTATAGGCGCTTCTGTAATAGATAAAAATGGATTACTTGTGATCTCGACAACCGATGCGTGAGTGATTTCGAGATATTCTAACGTGTTATTGTAGTCACCTGTCGCTTGTAAAAGAGCATCGTCAAGAGTACTTATAGTAATTGCGCCAGATATATCTACACCAAAAGGAGCGCAGGTAAGGGAGCTTTCGCAATCAAGTTGCGTAGCCCCTATAATAGTAGGATCACCTTTACCGTAAAACTCTATGTTTTCATACCAGTCTCTATGAGAACGATAACTTTCAGAAGTTGATCGCAACGGTTCTGTGTAAGTCCAGCCATACGAGTTTAACGTATAAGTGGTATCGGGGGCCATTATGCCCGTATAATGTTCTGCAAAAGTAAAAGATTCTGGCACATAGGCCGACATATCTCTAGGTGTGCCAGAAAATAACCCAAACCCTGTTTCAGAATCAATACACCTATAAGTAAAGTCAATAGTTTTAGCTTCTAGATCAAACTCAATAACAAGCTCTAACCCGAACTGTCCAGCACTTATATAGTGCAAATTAGAAGTAAAAGCAGAAGTTCCTTGGGGCTCTATATACGAGGTAAAGATCATAGTGCCATTGACACACCAGTAGACCTGCACTCGTATTCTGCTCGAATATACATAAGGCCTAAACGTAATCCAGTTCTCTGAGTCTTTATATAACGTAGGCCCAGTAGTTAAAGTCGAATAAACATTTAACTTTGTTACTATTTTAACTGAGTTTTTACCGAAGGTATTTGCACCTACTTGTAAAATTGCATAAGTAGAATAATAAGAATCCCAATTAGCCATAGTTATGTTCCGTTATAAGTAAGGTAAAGCCTACGGCGAGTAGGAGTACGTGGAGACAAGCTAGAAGGGGAAACTAACCGACCGTTCTGATGTTCTGATAAATTATATTCGTGGGCTACTTCCCAAATATCCATAGTAGTTAATCCCGCACCACGAGCCGGATTAGATCCGTTTCTTAAAACAGTTACACCCGCTGCGGCTAAAGTTGCGTTATCTACAAAATTAGCAGAACTAACAAGCTTATACTGACTTCCTGCTGCTTCTATCAACGTTGCTGTTGGAGTAAGTCCAGCCCCGATATAATTAATGCTATTTTGTGCAGGTATAGTATAAAGAAAAGCCGCATCAGAATAAAAATTACAGTTTTGTTGTAGGTGTTGCCATAAGTTTCCATTTGGCCCTATGTACATCCCAAAAATAGATGCGGAGTGCGCTGCGAGGTTATTAACTGACACAAAAACTACGAGCTTATCCGTAGGTGTGATACTAAATGCCGAATATTGAGAAGCAGTAAGTACATTAGACCATGTCCATTGATACTCTCCTGTTTGCATAACAGTACCGGGGCTAGTATCACGCAACGTACCTTTATAGGTAGACAGCGTACTATCAAATACACTCAATATATAACGTGGCTGAATGTTCGCGTTATATGTAGTAGTGAAAAAACTACATCCGCCATGCGTTAGGAAAACATCTTCTGTATTATTATTAACAGCTTGTAGAGAAACCCAAGGAGTTTTCGAAGGCACAGGTAATATCAAAGCATAACATGCGACATTAGACCCGCTCTTTACTACCTCTACTGTGGCAGAATGTGTTTGTGGCGACGTTATTGTAGTGTAATCTGATGCGTACGCGGTATGAAGTAAAGTAGGATCTGTTCCGGCTAAGCCAGAATAACCTCCAGCAAAATTATAGGATGACCCTGTCTGATCCCAAGTAGTAGCGTTAGTGTAATCCGCATTAAACCCTTGCGGAACCGCAAAATCTGTTCCTACCCATGCCATTGCGCTTCACTTGCTTCCTTAGCAATCCGCGCAACGGTCTCGTCGTCGTCCCAGACACCTTCTTTTATTTCGGCATCAGAGGTTTCATACGTATCGAGGAGTGTCTTCTGCCGCCACAGACTGCCTTTGATAAATTTATTACCAGAGCTACCAGTAGCTTGGAAGTAGCGACGTACGCCATTAAGTATTTCACGACTTCCAGTAGCGTAAAATACTACGACAAACAGTACACCCTTTTTGGGTAAATCCTCCCACGCTATCTTAGCAGAAGAATATACCCTGTTCTGTGTGTACCACGCTTTCCATCCAAGGATTTTCATTACGCCATCGTAACGTCGAAATCACCAACGGAGAACTTGAAGGTATCTCCGTTATTAACGGTTTTCTGGGCAGTCAATGAGCCGTGGATCAACACCTGACCTGCGGAGGAAGCGGACATCACCGCACAGTGAGTAATTGTGCCCCAATCAGCGGTAGCAGTTGGAAAAATCCAATCCTCATTGCTAGTAGTCGCACCCGCAGCCGCTACAGTAAAACTGCGTCCTGATGATCCACCTACTTCCAAACGAGCATACGAGCCACCAGATACTTCGCTTGTCTGTACGTTAGTTTCCAGACCATTATCGGCAGTGAACAACGCAATCCACACCGATGTTGGGGGAGTCCACGTTTCATTACGCAGAATATGATCCAACAGCTCTAATTCTAAAAAATCACTTAATGCAGCCATTTGTTTTACTCTCCTATCGAGTTACTTCCGGTGAAACTTCAATTAAACCGTACATGAGACGGTAGACATCGCTGTTTGATCCATCTACCAATTCTAAATCATAAACCCCTGCCGTGAAAGTCAAAGCAGCGGTATCTGTAGCGGACACATACAGGTCGATTACACCTGATGCGCCGTTCATTGTGATACGCCCATTTTCAGTGGTCAACTCCAACAAAACGGTTGTCGAAGTCACTTCCGAGCGTACTTGCATACGGGCAGTGTAGTTAGTCAGGTCGACAGGTGTGATCTCATCATCCTGAAACCAGTTAATCTTGAACTTGAAGGTTGCCCCTTGTTCTATTTCTAGCGGTTGTTTTACAGCACAGCCCATTATTTTAGTCCTATAAATTTAGCTACAGAGAGCAGCTTCTTGCCTACATAATGACCAAACGATCCGGGAGTCGCATGATCGGCAATAGCCTCGTCCCAGACAGCATCAGCAATATCAGAAGGAGTAGCTCCGGTCGTAGCAGGATCTACTGCATTATTGATAACAGTAGCCCCAAGGCTATAGTCAGTAACACTACCAACACCAGTAATGAGAATCGTTCCAGAAATACAAGTTGCGTCCAGAGTAACGCTACCACTACTGAGGTTGATAATAACGCTAGAATTAGCGGTAGAGCACCCCACAATACTGAGCTTTCCATACCACTCCGCAACATTAAGAACTGAGTCAGCACCTATGCTGATAGCAGGCGTAAAGCCGTTTGGCATCGAACTGGCGCAATTCTTCATGTAGGTGATCGAGCTAGCTACCGTAGCTACGTTACCTGCCACAGCACAGTTCTCAAAAAAGCCGTTCAGATACGCACCATTGGTAAGTACAGACTCTTGTACAATAACCGACTCAGAATAAAGTCCCTTGAACTGAACTCTGTGGAACTCTGAGTTCTTCAAGTCATAACCTACTGTATCCACTTCTGGAACACCTACACCTACCACTTTCAGATTCTTTACATTACGATCAATCGCAATATCTGAAGTCACTATCAAAGTGGTTACATTGTGCGCTTCAGCAAAATCTATGGCATCGGTGATATTGTTAAACGGTTTTTCCTGACTACCTTCGCCGTTAACCAGTGCTTCTGGGTCACAGTAGACAACTTTCTCCATGTAGTCCAGATAGTTGAGCAGATGCCCCATTGTGCCTTCTGCAATGTGACTTGCAGGGTTCGTATCCCACACAGCTTTGGCTACAGCGGTAGTTACTACGTCACCGGAAGTAGTCTCATTAACAAGAGTAAGGCCGCCGTTGATAACACCAGAATTAAGATATGTTCCATTCTCGTCAATGACTTTCCCATCCCCACGTACAACAACAGTTCCCGATACACAGGTAGAGTCTATGATTACCTGACCTGATGCCAAGTCAATGGAAGTAGCTTGGCCACCTGTCATATCTATCAATTTGATGCCACCATTGTACCCGCGTATAGCCAATGGAGTAGCTTGGATGCCTATACCGTCACAATCGATGGTAGGAGTTCCGACCCCCGGAACACCGGAGTAGCAGTCTAGGAAATGAGCGGTATCAGACCCGCCAAGCGCAATAGTGCCGGGGTTTATCATACAACTGTACACAAACCCGTTAATGTAGTTCAGGTTGTCGATTACGCAGTTACGAAGGATCGTGCCACCGTCCAGATTACCTGTGACACTGGCTTCCTGAATCTCACAACCTTGTGTGTCTGCTCCTGAGTTTACGGTAATTTGAGTATTGGTGGCGTTCTCGCCCATCAGGATCATACCCTCGATATTATCTCCGGTATCTAGGGTAAGGTTGCCGATAACGTGGATTCTGGTAAAGCCACGAACAGCAGCGATGGTCATAGCATCGGGCACGTTATTAACTGGCTGAAGGGGCGTACCGGCAGGGTACACAGTTCCGGGCGTACCACCGTTTTGATCCAGATGGACTTCTTCGCCAAAGATACCGTGCTGCAACTCTTTTACGTTAATAAGCCCTGCGGAGTTGTTCGACCTTATCTGAACAGTTCCCAAGTTAGTAACATCAAGGATATTATTGTTAGAGCCAACAAGATTGACCACATAAGGACTTCCAGTTTCTTCAAATGTGATGGTGTAACCGTTGATGATTTCGATGGTACGAGCGTAGTAGATACCACCAAGCAACACCTGAGTATTATGCCTATGAGTATCTGGCATAGACATGCCTACCTCTGAATCCTCCAAGTCCTTCAGAGCAAGACGGAAAGCAAAGGTGTCTAACTCGTAGACAGAGCCACCTATGAAGGAAACAACCCCCGGAGTGTTCTGCTCAACAGTGATTACCTTGGTAGACCAATCAATTAGAATCGCCATGAACCGTACTTCCCCGGCCACGGCCTAGAACATGACCGATCAGTGATTTAGTATTTGCCTGATCCGCTGAAAGATTAGCAAGCGCACCCTCAATCTGAACAATTCTCTCCTGCATAGAACGAATGTTCTCAATAACATTAACGAGTTCTTGGTGGAGTATCTTTATGTTTTTCTGGTCAGCAGTCATTATTCATCCGGTATTAATGAAATTGTAATGTTAGTATCGTTCAAATTACTGAACGTGCCAACAATCGGTGAAGATTTGTAGTGCTTACTGTAAGCATGGGTATCAGGAGTTGCTGCCCTTACTGAACCTGCCAAAGTTTGAGCAGACCCTAATGAACCAGTAAAACTGACCTGTCCGCTTGAATTAGTCTCAACCTTGTCGATGTACGTCGCCGTTGCGCCTGAGTTTCTACAATAGACCATCGCGCCTTCTATTGGAGAATTGGTAATAATATCCTGCACAGTAATAGTCAGCGTTACTTCATTAGCTGTTATTTCGAGCGTACCAGTACCAGTATTCTGTACTGTTGGTATAGTTGCACCAGAGCCAACCGCAATTTTAAGAGCAGTGCCGCTAACTACGTTGACTGTAATAGCGCTATTTGCAGAACCTTGCGTTCCTGCTGTCGGAGACTGTGTTGACCCTTCCCAAACAGATTGATTAGTAGTGCCGTTGTCTAGCTCATTAGTCCAGTTTATCGTTACTGAACCACCAGTATTTATCGTGCCTAAATCAACGGCGTGTCCGGGCGATGTAGTTCCATTACCAACAAAAGTGCATCCAGTGACTACTGAAGCATCATTAACCGTCAAAGCAGTAGAAGCGGCAGAGTTGATAAAGAAACAGTCAGTAAAAGTTGCTCCACCCTGCGTTATTGCTTCACACCTACGAAAGATTGACCCTATAATTTCTGAATTGCTTTGAAATATAAATGTGCCTAAATCAACAAACGTACAAGACGTAAACGTAATATTAGCATTAGCGACCGCTTCAAAGTCACCGGGAGAGATAGGGGAAGAGCCTGTAATACTTGTTTGCACACCTTGTATGGTAACAGAGTCTAAACTTACAGTTGATGAAGCATTGGATACTTCAATTTTATTAAACCCTGCGCTTACTCTTGGTGTGTCTTGAACGAGGATAGTCTTATTAGCGTCAGTAAGCGATACCGCTGTACCACTTGTTCCGAGGCTCATTAAGCCTTTCCACTCATAAATACCAGTAGCTTTAGGTATGAATAAGCCCCATCTCACAGTAGCAGTATTATCTGCTGTAGCCATTGAGGAGAAAGTTTCAGTACCCGTTACAACAATATCACCACGACCATAACGGATAATATCGGCAACAATTGGTGAACCCTTCGTTACCTTAGCAAGCGTATTAGGCAAGAACCCTATTACTCGATAACTACCACTCGTAAGACCAGAACCATCAGAAGCATCTGGACTTGCAAAAGCTACCTCTGGATCAATAGCTACACTAATCCAACCGCCGGCAGGGTAAGGAGAGAAGTCACTACCATAGGCATTAACGAAATCCATGTTACCACTGCTCGTTCCAATACCTATTCTGAAACCACCATTAGCCCATGTTTGAATGTTCGTTGCGGCATCATATTTACTCCAAGTCAGAAAGACCCATTTACTTGAGCCTGTCCAAGAAAGAGTAGAACCAAAGTCGCACTGCATACCTGCTGATGTACCAACTGCCTGACCTGTTGACTGGTCAACTGCTGTACCATTCTGCCAATAGTTTTCAGACGTAGCAGCAGGCGCACCTCCAGAGAGATGCCCTGCTAACTCCGCCCACTTGCCACTGGAGTCTGCCGCATCAAAAACAGACAGGTTAGTAGTGACCGCCATACTTATACGTCAGGTGTACGAATCGCAGAAATCGAGTTGTTGTTGTCAGCGATTGAAGCTGCTGATTCAAACGTCTTGATACCCTCTGCGTCACCACCAGTACCACCGTCACGCACACGGACATACAGATTGCGAGTAGCACTACCGTATGTAGCAGTGTAGGCGTTAGTTGCTGATGTGCCGTTGTACAGAGCGTCAATGTAAGCAATGAACATATCGTTGCTGATAGCCGCACCTGCTGTCAGAGCAGAACAATCACAACCAGTGAATGTCAGCGTATCGGCTGAAGCGGTGTAACCTGTGTAAGTAACACGTTGGTAAACACCGTTGTCGTCCATAATACGCAGAGCAGTAGGAGTACCAGTACAATCGTTTGGCGTATCGAACTCTGACTGTGTGCCTGTACCCAATGCCTCAGTACCACCAGTACCATCACCTGTCATTACTACAGTGGTAGAACCAGTTGTAAGCGCAGAAGTTGCTACAGCACCCTGAGTCATGTGGAAAGTACCGCCTGATTCTGGGCCTACAAGGATACGGTCTTCACCAGACTCCACACCTGTAACGGTAAAGGTTACGTTGGTTGGTGGAGTATGCGGAGCACCTGCAAGGTCAAACACCTTATCGTTCTTGCTAAGGTCAGTAGACAGAACACCAAAACCTGTCGCACCGATGATCGCAGAACCAGTAGATACACCGATTATCGGTGAAGATACTGTGAACTCAGTGTTGCTTGAAACAGAGAACGTAGCACCAGAAGTTGTACCAGTAACCGTACCAGACGAAGGCGCAACACCAGTAAGAATCTGCATCCAGATTTTAGTAGCTGAACCAGTATCATCCACGGCAAGCAGTTGACCAGTACCAGTAGCCCAAGTAATTTCTTCTGGCTGTCCTGTCTGTGAGCTTGAAGCAGTACCGAAAGTACCAGTTGCCTGAGTACCGTTCAGAACATGAGTAATACCACGGAAAATCTTGGCATCAATGTTATACAGAGTACCTAAGTTTGCAGCAGCACCGCGAGACAGGTACTTGATGTACTGATACAACTGGTTGATGGTATTAGCACCTTTAGTCCACTTGGAGTAGTAGTAAGAGGTGATACCAGTTTCAACGTCAATACCGTTGTAACCGTACAGTTGGTTAGAAATACCAGTCAGACCAGAGGCATCAGACGCATCGTTCAAGTCGTCAGCGTAGGTCAAGGCGATAACGTTGTTACCGCGAGCAGAACCGTTTACCTTGAACTCGGAGAAGGTCTTACCAGTACCGCCGTTTGAGCTTGCATCAACACGAGTCATACCGATATAGCGAGCGCCATCAATGTAACCGCCATCAGCATCAAAGTCATAAACTTTCAGCATGAAGCGGTGTGAGATACCGTTGTTGGTATCGAAGTTCAGACCTTTATAACCATTCGGGTTGATACCGCCATCATTGAACATGATGGTATTCCAGAAATCGTTAGTAATCTGAGCACCGTCCTGCATGATCTGCAAGTCCATATCAGGGGCAGCAATCACCACCTGACCGTCCCAGATTTTACAACCTGATGTGCCTAAAATTCCTTGTTCAATAGAACCGTCATACAGATGCTCGGCTACTGCGTCAGTAATGGTGTAACCATTAATGAGTTTGATGTAGTTGTCCGTTGCTCGGTCAGACGGAGTATCGTAGGTGATGTCGAGCAGGTCATTGCCTGATGCAACAGCATCATCGGCTTTGTCCATCAGCCATCTGTGAAACTCAATCGTGGTGTGATAAACCGCACCAGTTGCCCCATGCGCTGCGCCTGTATAATCAATAACTTTTCCTGCGCTAATTGAAAAGTTGGCACTGTCTATTGCTGCCATTTAAAGTCTCCAAAGTTAAATTACTGTTGCCCCGCCAAATTCCGGTTTCTGATCCTGAATAATCGCCACAAGTGCGTTTTCTATAGCTACCGCCGCAGTAGCCAGATCATTATCACCCGCTAATGCTTTGGCGTATGCAACAGCGGCGTAGTCATTGATTTCAACAGAGTCTACCTTGTTTTTGTAGTGCCTTACATTGTTATCATCAACAGCGTAAATGCGAAAAGAAATTTTGAGGGTATAGTATGGCGGTTTTGTATCGTCGCCACTAATCCTCTGGGTGAGGCGCAGTTCTTCCAGAAAAAACTTGTCGTACACAAGTGCCGGAAGAGTCTCAGAATTTTGTATTTGAATAGCCATTAGCTGTAACTCAAGGATGCCCTGTTTGCCCAAATGTTATCGAACTGAGAATCACCATCAGCCCAATTGGTAGTAACATCGTCATCATTACCAATAACAATATGACGGATTCGCCAAACCGCAGAAGATTCTGAAGAACCGGGATCTGCTTCACCTTTATAAAGCTCCGAATCACTTATCCAGTCTACCCTCGTTGAATATGGCACTTCTTCTCCCGGTTCACCCTGCGGACCTTGCAAGCCATCTGCGCCTGCCGGACCTTGGATTCCTGCTGAGTAAATTGTAGCATTTTGAACCACTATTTCCACAGAATTGGGTTGAGTTGTTGACTCAACAAAGTATTTAGAAACAGCGAGTTGTACCTCAGAAGGGTAGTTCAGAGCGTCAACTACCGTGTTCTGGTTGATCGGGTAGACCGGCATTACCGTGTAACCTCTGGTGACAGACCAACTGAACCCTTCAGGAGTCGAGTGACGTCACCGCCACTAGACTCCAGTTCTAGGTCGTAAACAGCCGTATCAAAGTCAAGTGCTGCCGTTATAGAGGCAGGAACGTTAAGGGTGATCGTACCTAAAGCACCGCCCAAAACCATATAAGTATTTGCTGTTGTGATCTCCAACAGAGGAGCCACATCCTCAATTTCTCCCCTAATGTGCATCCTTCCGGAGAAACCAGACAGGTCAATTGGGTTGCCCAACTCATCTTTCCATGTGAAAACAGGGTTGAAAGTAGCCCCCTGCTCGATGGTTATGTTGAGCAGCCCTGCTTTTTCACTTAAACGTGGCGTAGCCATTACTCACTTTCTCCCCAATGTTTCCAGACGCTATATCCGGGCATAAACTGTTGTGGCTTACCAGAGGTAGCCATTTGCCACGTAGGTCCGAGCAAAGAGTCTACAGGGTTGCCGCCATATTTGAAATCCTTGTACATATCTATCCCTGTCTGATAACTGCCCGGTAAACCTGCACGTTGGGCTGAATGTAGGATATGGTCAAACCAACTCCAATCCTTTTTCCATCTAGGTTCTTCACTGCCGTACTGAATAAGTTCTCGAAGCATATCAGAGGCAAGCATAGCAGGCATCATCATTAATCCCACAGCAGCGGGCATCAAACTACCATGAACCGCCTCAAGCGCCATACGTTTCAGGATTACTTCGTGGAACGTGTACATAAAGGACTTCAGATGGAACATCAGCATGTAGTGAGGGTCAGAACCCCAAATAGGACGAAGCGCCGCATTTGGTCTTAGTACTGACTGATCCACAAACTTGTTGACTGCTTTAGCCAGTTTTTCAGAACTACGGATTTGATTCCTAAGCGCGTCGTTCTCTTGCTTTAATTCCTCGATCTGATCCCTTTCAAACTGGAAATCGAGATTATGCATAATCTCTGCGTTCTCGTTTATCTTCGCCTCGGTCTCTTTGATCTGCTCGTATGACAGCAGAACGTAATCACCATTGGCATCTGTTACCAAATCTTCAGGAGTCAAATCCAACTCAGCCATCCATCTGGCACTATTCCGGTCAGGATTAGTCATGTGCTTCTTAATGAACAGTAGACCAGTACGAGTTGCCGCTATACGGGTAAATTTAGTCCACAGGTTAAGACCAATCAAATTGAAGAACTTGTCATTGATCTTCAAATTCATACCGGACATATAGTTCCCACCGTACAACTGGTTCAGAACCTCAATAGAAGAGTCACGACTTGAAGTACCAATAGCGTCGGCTATAGCCATCAATTCGCTTTCCTGTCCGTTATACTCTGCTTTCATGGCATTAAACGCTTCAACAAAACCATGATAAGATACCTGAAGGTCTTGAGTACGGATCATCGTACCGAACGCATCAATAACAGATGTCAGAGTAGCTAGACCAAGAGTTGCAAGGTTCACAGCGGTCATGACCGTAGCCATGCCTTTCTGTAGCCGCTTATCTATGACCTCACCCGGAACAGGCGGCTGCATACCAAAGAAGGCCTTAAGCGCAGTGTTAGTGTCACGTCCAAGTGTACCCATTACAGCTTCTACATACTGTTTGGCTAAAACCAAATCCTGCTTAGTAGCACCTTGCCTGTTAGCTTCAGCAAGGATATACGCGAGCGGATCAGAACCCTGATAGTCCATATAGTCTCTGAACACTCGATTAAACTCTGCGCGTTTAACCATCTGATGAATATATGTGTGGACGCTCTGAGTAGCGTTGTCAGACAAGAACTTATTAAAACGGTTCATCTGCTCCGGCGTAGCTACTGTACGAATCCAGTTCAGTGAACGGAACTTCTTAGCAGAAACATAAGGTCTGACTTTAGTAGCAGATTCCTCATCGTAATGCGTATCGCCCATATTGTTTACGATAGTTTCCCACAATCTAGTCGGGTCCATCTGATGCTGCATAAGATGGTTACGCAGGTTCGCTTCATTAAACAGATCAATAAACTCTTCCCTATGATCTGTTAAATAAGGCAAGTCCATTGACCAAGGAGAATAGTTTTCGTCCAGATAGCCAATATCAACACCATTTTTCCTACCGTACTGGAACACATCAGCATACAGCGTTCTCATAGCTTTCAACGCAGTAATCAGTTTGTCGTTATACGCATGTTCATAATCTGCAACAGGAAGACCTAGGTTTAACATAGCACCAAGTTCCTGAAGCTCCACTTCAGTAAAGTCTTTAACTATCTGGTCGTATCTACGCAAGAACTTGTGCATATTACGTTCTTTGCCAGAAATGAACGATTCTTCCGTGTAGGCTTTACCGATACGCCCAAACAGCATATCACCTAGCTTTATCAACATAGGTATATTAGTGTCTTGCAGTCTGGTTGAAGCTGTAGAGAATACGCCTCCACCAAACCTAGACTTGTAAACTGCATCCCACGCAGGTTTGATATAACCGTTCCATGCCTGTCTTGCTACAGTATTCTGTGCGCCGCCAAGATGAGGGAACTGCTTATTAAGCGCAGCGTTACCTGAGTGAATATAGGCAAACATACGATCAGCCTGCTCAAGCTCATTCATATAATCGAACGTCTGACTTAATCCATCACTGAGATCCAAGAAGATTTTCCGCACTTTAGGATTCTTAATATCGGCGGCAGTACCGTCCATATTAAGGTTGCCAGTAGCCCACAACTGATAAGCATAAGCGACAAGCAGGTTATCGTTCTTTATCAAGGCTTCTCTGAAGTTGCGGTTAGTCACGTTACCGATCAGATATTGACGTACATCTGGGCGGCGAGCAAACCGGAGTAATACCGTTCTAGCTTCATTCGAAATACCAGTATTACCGTTTGTCATAATGTCAGACATGATTTCACGATACAACGCATTGGTACGATCTTGCCCATGTAGCATACCCAACATGGCAATAGTATCTGCATCCATAGTAAGATTGGTAACAGACTTATAAAAGTCAGCGACAGCATTCAGATCATCTGGATTAAATTCTCTGTCGTTCTCGTAGTCCTGCATATTGATTCTGTGCCACGAACTTAAGGCTTCAGAGGCCATACGCGCTCCGCCCCAAAGAAGTGGACGATGCTCAACCAACGCATCTACGAAATCCTGAACATTACCTTCGCGCACATAATCTTTATCAAACAGACGATGGAACATCGTGAGCAGATTGTCGATCATACGTTGAAACGCAGTTCTGGCAGGGGTTGTGTCACGTAAACGTGCAGACACACGATCAGCAAACCATTCGTGGAAGTCAGTTACATACTCAAGATACGCTTGCGCTTCGGCAGAGTTATTTACCATACTTCCGTAAATATCCGCCCCACGAGATTTGAAGCTCATAAGATCTTCAGGACGCATTTCGAGTAGCTTTTGCAAGTTACGGAAAGTAATCTTCCCATTCAATTCGTTGGTTACAGATTTACGGTAAGCCCTGTACTCATTCATTATTTCCTGAGCTTCTTTACCATCAAGTCTGTTAAAGAACTGGTCAAGAACTGTATGACCTATTTCGTGTGCCAGAGCATCCTCAACATTAACCTTTGTCTGACGAGGATCGACATATACGAAATACTGAACATCGCCAGTAACCGGGTCTGTATAAATGATGCGTTTACCATTTACCAAACCTTCACGAATCTGGTTGGCGTCGTCAGTAAGTCCCATATCTTCCAACATCTCGATAGCCTGTTTTGGCGTAAGAAGATGCACAGCTTCGGGGAGCGTAAGTTTCTTAATGAATTTGTCAAACTTTCTCCGAATGGCACTCATCTGAGAACTGTCGTTATTAAGATTTTCAAGTTGTGCTTCGGTAAACGGGTTAGCCACAGCATCAACAGACCGCCTATCTTCAGTACGGTTAGCTGAGTCCTCAAGTATCTTATCAACTGCTGCTCTCTGATTCTGGGTAGCTTCTTGCTGTTCAGCGTAAGACAAGCGCGTATTCCGCTGATTACGTAACTCTTCCTTAGCTTTTTCAAACGTAGCGTGACGCGCAGCTTCGACCAATTTAACAATGTTAAGCGGCGTAGGACGCAGATCAGGATCTACTTCTTGATCTGTAGCAACTTTATAGGCCCATTTAGCTTGGTTAAACAGCCTGTACGTTGCTGCAACAGCCGCCGGCGTAGGACCTGTGTACTGTCCATCACTATTAAGCATT